>ENA-OQJR01000441-OQJR01000441.1-human-gut-metagenome-genome-assembly--contig:-NODE-441-length-13151-cov-3.180359_pt1 | contig 13151 bp, 15 predicted proteins | sample MGYA00242614_ERZ504781 | MGnify/ENA primary metagenome ERZ504781 (study PRJEB26092, sample SAMD00036365) | human gut metagenome | host: Homo sapiens | study: EMG produced TPA metagenomics assembly of...
TGGGGGAGTATTTGGACAAGGTGCGAGCTGCGTACACGGAATGCGCCTTGGTGAGAGTAACTATAGACGAATTATCCGAGTTCACCTGCAATAAGGAGAAAAAGACGACAAGCCTTACATCAGGGAATGCAGGTGAAATAGTGCAAACACCGGACTTTCGGTGTGGCATCGGAGCCTGTTCGGTTTTGGGTGGCACAGCCGATAGTGATAGTGCAGATGAGCTTGGCAGAAAGACCCTGCAGCAGATTAATGGCATGAAACCGGACGGCTCGGGTGCAGCAGCTGCAAGCCATGTGTCGCAGATACCTATATCGGGCTGCGTGGAGCCTGATATATCTGATGATTTTGACATACAAAAAGATAATGAGCTGCAATCAAAATTGTCAGCTCCGGTTGCAGATGCGGTAATGACAAAACCACCAGCAGCAGAGTCAGGTAAGAAAAAGGTCAAATCAGACAAGGATGAGCTTGCCAAAGAGGTTGAAAAAGTCAGCGAACAGATAGCGATAAATGACGCAGAAAATGCAATCCAGCAGAAGCCGTATGTATTTCCGACTGTTGATCTGCTTAAGGCTCCTGACAGGGGGGAAACCGGTGATTCGCAGGCTCATCTGCGTGAGACGGCGGCAAAGCTTGAACAGACTCTTAATGTGTTTGGGGTGAATGCGAAGGTGAATAATATAAGCTGCGGTCCTGCTGTTACAAGGTTTGAAATCACACCGGAGCTTGGAGTGAAGGTATCAAAGATTGTGAATCTGGCAGATGATATAAAGCTTAATCTGGCAGCCGCGGATATACGAATCGAGGCTCCTATTCCGGGAAAAGCCGCTGTGGGCATCGAAGTGCCAAACAGCCAGAGTGTTGCTGTTTCCTTCAGGGAACTTGTGGAGTCTGAAGAATTTAAAAATGCCAAATCAAAGATTACCTTTGCAGTGGGAAAAGATATTGCAGGCAAGGTTAAGGTTACGGATATCGCAAAAATGCCACATCTTTTAATTGCAGGTGCTACCGGCTCAGGTAAGTCAGTTTGTATCAATACAATTATCATGAGTATACTATACAAGGCAAAGCCGGATGAGGTAAAGCTGATTATGATTGACCCGAAGGTGGTTGAGCTTAGTGTATACAATGGCATACCTCATCTGATGATTCCGGTTGTTACAGATCCTAAAAAAGCTGCAGGAGCATTAAACTGGGCAGTTTCAGAGATGACAGACCGATACGAGAAGTTTGCAAACAGCGGTGTCAGGGAAATAAACGGTTACAATGCCATGATTGATGCAATGGATGGCAAGGATACAGAAAAACCGCCAAAGATGCCACAGATTGTCATTATAGTGGACGAGCTTGCAGATCTTATGATGGTCGCATCAAAGGATGTAGAGGAGGCAATATGCAGGCTGGCACAGCTTGCGAGAGCAGCCGGTATACATCTGATTATAGCTACACAGAGGCCTTCTGTTAATGTTATTACAGGTCTCATCAAGGCGAATATGCCAAGCCGTATCGCATTTGCGGTTACAAGCGGTGTTGACAGTCGTACCATACTTGATATGAATGGTGCGGAAAAGCTCCTTGGAAAGGGAGATATGTTATTTGACCCACAGGGTGTCCCGAAGCCCCTTCGAGTACAGGGCGCATTCGTTTCAGATAAAGAAGTTTCCGATATTGTGAAATTTATTATTGAAAATAATGAGAATGCACAGTACAGTAATGATGTGGCACAAAAGATGGAGAGCCTGTCGAATGATACGACAAATACAACCGTTACCATTTCAGATGTGGAAAACACGGATGATGGCAGGGATTCTTACTTTGCGGAGGCAGCGTCAATTATCACAGATAAGGAACGGGCTTCAATCGGAATGCTTCAAAGATACCTTAAAATTGGCTTCAACAGGGCGGCCCGCATCATGGATCAGCTCGAAGAGGCCGGTGTAGTGGGACCCGAGGAGGGGACAAAGCCCCGCAAGGTTCTGGTGACTAAAGAGGAATTAGATACTATATTAGAGAATAATTAACACAAAGGAGCAAAGAAAAATGAAAACAGATATTCAGATCGCACAGGAAGCTACAATGCTTCCAATCAAGGATGTAGCAGCATCTATAGGGATTAAAGAGGATGACTTAGAGCTTTATGGAAAGTATAAGGCAAAGATTTCTGATGAGCTCATCAATCGCACAAGAAAAATCCTGACGGAAAGCTCATACTTGTTACAGCTATAAACCCGACTCCTGCAGGAGAGGGAAAGACAACCACAAGCGTCGGTCTTGGAGAGGCATTTGGACGCCTGGGAAAGAAAGCACTTATCGCACTTCGTGAGCCGTCACTTGGACCTTGCTTTGGTATCAAGGGAGGAGCAGCCGGTGGCGGATATGCACAGGTTGTCCCAATGGAGGATTTAAATCTTCATTTTACAGGAGATTTTCATGCGATTACATCTGCGAACAATCTGCTTGCAGCACTTCTTGACAACCATATCCAGCAGGGAAACGAGCTTGGTATCGACCCGCGCCAGATTGTATGGAAGAGATGTATGGATATGAATGACCGTGTCCTTAGAAATATCGTTGTTGGTCTTGGAAGCAAGATGGACGGAATGGTCAGAGAAGATCATTTTGTCATCACTGTAGCATCTGAAATTATGGCAATACTCTGCCTGGCCGATGATATGGCAGATTTAAAGAAGCGACTTGGAAGAATTATTGTGGCATATACCTTTGACGGAAAGCCTGTCACAGCCGATGATCTTCAGGCTACAGGCTCTATGGCAGCTCTCTTAAAGGATGCCTTAAAGCCGAACCTTATTCAGACACTTGAGCATACACCGGCAATAGTTCACGGTGGACCTTTTGCCAATATAGCACACGGATGTAACAGTGTCCGTGCCACAAAGACAGCATTAAAGCTTGCAGACTATGTTATCACTGAGGCAGGCTTTGGCGCAGATCTTGGCGCAGAGAAGTTCTTTGATATCAAGTGCCGTATGGCAGGACTTAAGCCGGATGCAGTTGTACTTGTTGCAACAATCAGAGCATTAAAATATAATGGCGGCGTGCCGAAGGATGAGCTTTCATCAGAGAATCTTGATGCACTTAAGGCTGGAATCGTAAATCTTGAGAAGCATATTGAGAATCTTCACAAGTTTGGTGTGCCTGTAGTTGTCACATTAAATTCATTTGTCACAGACACCAAGGCTGAGACTGATTTTGTAGAGCAGTTCTGTAAGGAAAGAGGCTGTGAATTTGCACTCTCAGAGGTATGGGAGAAGGGTGGCGAAGGCGGAATTGACCTTGCCAACAAGGTACTTGAAACAATCGAGCACAAGGAAAGCAATTTTAAGGTGCTCTATGATGATAGCCTGTCACTTAAGGAAAAGATTGAAACTGTTGCAAAAGAAATATATGGAGCAGATGGTGTTACATATTCTCCGGCAGCAGAGAGAGAACTTAAGAGAATTACAGACCTTGGAATGGGAGATTTCCCTGTATGTATGGCAAAGACACAGTATTCGCTTTCTGATGATGCTAAGAAGCTTGGCAGACCGAGCGGCTTTAAAATCAACGTACGTGAGGTTTATGCGTCAGCAGGTGCAGGCTTTGTTGTAGCAGTAAACGGTTCTATTATGACTATGCCGGGACTTTCAAAGAAGCCGGCTGCATACGGCATTGATGTGGATGACAATGGTGTGATCACAGGATTATTCTAGGAGGAAATATGGCTAATCTAATAGACGGAAAATTAATTTCAACACAGATTAAGGATGAGCTTAAGGAAGAAGTGACGGAGCTTAAGAAAAAAGGCATCGAAGGCTGCCTTGCGGTGATTCAGGTCGGAAATGACCCTGCATCATCAGTGTATGTTCGCAACAAGAAAAAGGCGTGTGAGTATGTCGGAATCAAATCGCTTTCGTATGAACTTGCAGAGGAGACTACGGAGGATGAGATATTAAAACTTATCGAAAAGCTCAATGCTGATGCTTCTGTAAATGGTATTCTCTGTCAGCTTCCACTGCCAAAGCATATCGATGAGGACAAGGTTATTGATGCTATTGATCCCAAAAAGGATGTTGATGGCTTCAGTCCACAGAGTGTTGGAGCGATGGTTATAGGAAAGCCTGGTTTTTTGCCGTGTACTCCGGCCGGTATCATTCAGCTTTTAAAGAGAAGCAATATAGATATTGATGGTAAAAGCTGTGTTGTGGTTGGCAGAAGTAATATAGTCGGCAAGCCTATGTCACTTCTCATGCTTAGGGAGAATGCAACTGTTACGGTATGTCATTCACATACAAAGGATTTAAAAGATGTATGTAAAAATGCTGATATACTTATAGTGGCAATAGGAAAGCCTAAGTTTATAGATGCTTCATATGTGAAGGATGGTGCGGTTGTCATTGATGTTGGAATCCACAGAAATGCTGAAAATAAGCTGTGTGGTGATGTGGATTTTGATTCTGTTGTGTCTAAAGCGTCACATATCACACCTGTACCGGGCGGTGTAGGTCCTATGACAATTGCGATGCTCATGAGCAATTGTGTTGAGGCTATGAAGAGATAATTAGATAATTAGACAATAAGTAAGAGGATTAGATGTATGAGATGTGCCAATTGTGGTAATGAATTGAAGGCGGGCAGTCTGTACTGTGATGTCTGTGGGCATCCGGTTCAGATAGTGCCTGATTACAACGAATTTGATGATTATCTTGATAATCTGGTTGGAAATGATGACAGGCGAACTGATGGACAAAAGACTGCAAAGCCTGTGTCTGATAGGACAATCAGGTTTGATGAGCCGGTGAGGGAACAGCTTCATAGTGCCGGTCAGTGGAACGGACAAAAAACGGACAGAATGTCACAGTCTGTAAAGCAGCAAGTGAGACAGGATCAGACAGGTGAGCAGCAGTCTCAGACGAAACAACCGTGTGAGAAGCCGCAGTCTGACGGACAGAGGGCAAAGAGAGCGCAGCAGAAGAAGATAATTATTATATCAGCTGTAGTGTGCGCTGTAGCAATTGTAATACTTATTGCAGCTATTACACGTAATGTAAGCAGATCACATGACAATTCATTTGATTATCAGGTGAAGCAGGCAAAGGCAGCTTATTCGGCGGGAAATATAAATTCCGCGGTTTCTTATTATGAGAAGGCTTTGTCGATTGATTCGGATAATACAGATGTCAGATTTGCTTTGGCTGATATATATATGTCGAAGAAGGATTATGATGCCGCTCTTGTGCTGTATCAGGAAATTATCAATATTGATCCAAAGAGCAAAGAGGCTTATAAGCAGCTTATCTCGATTTATGAATCAAAAAAGGATTATGATGCAATTGTTGCGCTGCGTGAGAGTGCTAAGGATGCATCTGTTTTAAAGCTTTTTGCGGATTATACTGTATCTAAACCGCAGTTTAGCAAGAGCAGTGGCAAGTATGGAGAGACTATTGAGCTTTCTATAGATGCAGACAGCGATACCAAAATATACTATTCATATGATTCGGATGATCCTTTGACCAGAGGAGAAAGATATTATAGCCCGATCACCCTGGACAAGGAAGGTACATATGAGATAACAGCTGTTGCGGTTGATGACAGAGGAATCAAAAGCGAGGTGGCATCTGCCAAGTATGAAATCGAGTTTGAGGCACCGGATGCACCGGAGATAGACCCTGACGGAGGTACATTTGGTGCACAGACAGACATTACAATCACAGTACCTGAAAATTGCAAGGTATACTATACCTGGGATTCGTCAGATCCGAGTGCTGCATCAACAGAGTATACAGCTCCAATACCTGTTCCTGAGGGAAATAATGTGCTTTCTGTTATTGCGATAGACCAGAATACCGGAAAGTGCAGTGATATATACAGATCAAGATTTGAATTTTATATGAATTAATAAAAAACACGCATGAGTTGATTAATCATGCGTGTTCTTTTTAATGAAATTATCTGTTATGGCTGTAAAGCCTTTATTGTATCCGGATTCTGTGTGGATGTACAGTACTCTTTGTTCGAGACAAAATCTGTGAAATACACATACTGTGATGTTACGTTTATGTTGCAAAACTCACCCTTAGCAAGCTCTTTAAAGCCGGTGCCGTCATTTTTTACAACACACAGTGCCGGATTATCACCACCGCGCTGATAGAATATCAGACTGCCATATACATTGTAATGCTCAATATTGGCCTCCGTTAAAACTACAGGATTTGGATTGTTGATATTGACATGGACAATCGCATTGTCACGATTTACATCCATGTAGTATACATTTGTGTCATCCAGCACAACCGGCTTGTAGCAGTTGCAGTCGTAGAATAAGGCTTCACTCTGTGAAGCAGTGTCATATCTGTATAGCTGTCCGTTTTTTGGATTATTATAATAAAAATACCGGTCTGATGTGTTGCAGGTAAACAGATAGTGACTTTTTATTTTCTTTTTTTCTTCTCCATCTATTCTGATACGGTATAGAGAGGTAGCTGTTTGTGTGTCATAGTGCAGATAATATATGTAGTTACCTATCAGGGATGCATAGATGCATGGGTCAGGATCCAGCACGGTGGAGCCGTGGCCATTTCTTTTTATGCGGCAGAGGCTGTTCCTGTCATATGAAAAGAAGGTCTGGCTTGTGATTTTCTGATTGTTGTTTCTTACGTAATAGACATAGTTTTTATCTGCGTTTATGTACATGGCTGTGTCATTGCTCAGTTTATGTATATTGCTGCCGTCTAAGTTCATGGCATACAGCCTGCCGTTGTCATTTGTATTTGAGAAAAATACTTCACCGTCACTTTCACAGAAGAGTCCGGCATTGTACAGATTACCTGCAGTATTGCCATTTACATAGGATGAATTAAGCTTTACCTTTGATACAAAATGGTATATAACAAGGCCTGTGATGCATATTAAAATTAGTGGAATAATTATTTTTAGATATTTTTTCATGTAATTCTCCCGAGGGTATTTGATATTTATGCTTAGATATTAACTAAATTATATCTATATATGATAAATCTTTCAAGGATTACTTGCCTTTCTATAAAATTTGTAATAATATTTTATTATATCTTTTTTAGGAGACAATGATGGAAGATTTAATGAAATTAAGAGAGTCTATCGATGAGATAGACAGTGAAATAGTCAGATTATATAAGGAAAGAATGGAAATCTCAAAGCACGTTGCCGAGTATAAGATAACTACCGGCAAAAAGGTCTTTGATAAGGCAAGAGAGGATGAAAAGCTTGAAAAATTATCGTCTCTTGCAGAGGATGAGTTTTTAAAGCACGGTATAGTTGAGCTCTTTGAGCAGATTATGTCGACCAGCAGAAAGAAGCAGTATCAGCTTATGACTGAGCACGGCATAGTGGAGAAGGAGGACTTTACAGAGGTGGAAAGCCTTGATTTTTCCAATGCAAGGATTGTATTTCAGGGAGTCGAGGGCGCATACTCACAGCTTGCCATGAAGACATACTTTGGCGAGAACTGCAATGGCTACAATGTGGATACATGGAAGGATGCCATGGAGGATATCAAGTGCGGAAAGGCTGATTATGCGGTGCTTCCTATAGAAAATTCATCAGCCGGTATCGTATCGGAAAACTATGATCTGCTTGTTGAGTACGACAATTACATAGTTGGCGAGCAGATTATCCGAATTGACCACAGTCTGATGGGACTTCCGGGCGCAAAGCTTTCTGATATCAGAACAGTGTACTCGCATCCACAGGCACTTATGCAGTGCTCGGACTTTTTTGATGAGCATAAGGATATCAATCAGGTAGCTGTCAGGAATACAGCTTTTTCAGCAAAGAAGGTAAAGGATGACGGAGATATCACACAGGCCGGCATAGCGAGTCATATCTCAGCTGATATATATGGTCTTCAGGTGCTGGAGAGCCGCATACAGAACAATAAAAACAATGCAACAAGGTTTATAATTGTGTCGGCTAAAAGGGTATGCCGCAGGGATGCAGACAGGATAAGCATTTGCTTTGAGACTCCTCACAAGAGTGGTGCACTGTATCATATGCTCGCCCACTTTATATACAATGGAATCAATATGTTAAATATCCAGTCGCGGCCGATATCCGATAAGGCCTGGGAGTACAGATTCTTTGTCGATTTTGAGGGACGTTTTACGGATACGGCAGTGCAGAATGCTCTAAGAGGCATAAGGGAAGAGGCAATTGCCCTTAAGATTCTTGGTACATATTAATAAATGGTTCTGAATAGAAAATGATTGTAATATTAAATACCGGAAATTCTGTAAAGTAATAAAATAAATGCATAAAGAGTTAATCCTTATGCATTACATACCGCTTGCGGTAGAGTTAAAAAGATTTAACTCTACCGCTTTTTTTAATTTAAAGATAAGGAACATAACTAAACTAAAAATAGCTGGTGTAGAACTAATTGATAGTAGATAGCTCAGTCCCCAACCCTATATACATATTTTAGCAAAATATTATTAGCTGGGCAATACATCGACAGTTTATGTGCCAAAAGCTTAAAACTCGGCATTTGAAACCAAAGGAGAAAAACTATGGGTACTATTTATTGGAGAGGAAGATCAACAGATGGAATATGGAAAAGCAAAACAGAAGCAGCGAGTTTCTTAGAGCTATTTAAAGAACCGGATCTTGAAAAAGAGATAATAAATTCTTATGAATACTCTGTGTATGATCATGCTGTTCTTGAAAAGTATGGAAAAACTGAGGATGATGTGGAATTTCAGAATGAAGATGGAGACTTGGATTATGACAAGTTACAAGCATTCATAGAACAGCAGCCAGACTTAACAGACAAAGAGCTGTGGGAATTGATTATGAGCAGGACAGGACAGGCATACTATCAAACATTTGAAAGAGACAGTAATGGAGAAAAATCGAAATAGATGATGCCGATTTTGATAGTAATGGTAAGTATATGTACTAATCGTTGGTATGTTAGCTTGAGAGGTGTATATCATGGGCAAATACATAGGACAAAGAGAAATCTGTAAAAGACTTAAAACTGAAAATCATCAGTTACCAAAATTGAATGACATGATTTATACAAAGTATGAAGGTACAGAATGGCTTGATGATCGTTACATACATATAACATGTCAAAGTGGTGGAGATTGGTTGATGATTACATATAAAAATGAAAAGAAAACAGACTTGTATGTAGGCTATGATGGACACAAATACGTTAATCATTATATCAATGGAGTACTCGAAGGGGCACCTTCACCAATCCAAATCCTAGAGAAATTAGAAGCTATGGAGCGTGAATTATTTGGCTAAATACATAGGCAGGGAGAAATTATATAGCCGTGTTAAAGGTCTTGGGTATATGTTGCCGGATATGGATGCAATGTTGTACTCAAAGTTGGTAGGGATTGAATGGCTTGAATTGGAACATATAGAATTATCGAGTCAGCAGACTGGTAACTGGATCAAAATTTATAATAAAGATACATGCAAAAATGATGTTTATGTAGGATTTAATGGTCATGACTACCAAAAACATTACATAAACGGAAAATTAGTACAGGCAAAAAAGGTTTTATAGCTGTGAGAACAGCAAAATATAATATACAGCATCAGATGATGCGGAAAAGAGGTTTTATGATGAAAAAATGTAATAGTACTAAAGGCGGAGTCGAAAGACTACTACAACAGTTAATCTTGCATATTCATTTATGCAGCTTAGAAAAAGGTTCTGTTGTGGATGCTGATCCACAGGCAAATACAACACCATTTTTTCTCAGCAAGAAACAGAAAAATCAATAAGGAATGTATATATGCAATCCCAAAATGTAAAAAAATGCATTTACCGGACTAAATATAAGGACATAGATATTATGCCGGGAAATACTGATCTAATGGAGGACGATGTCAGCAAGGCTGATATATTAAAGAACGCATTGGATATCATTTCCGATAGATATGATATCTGCTTAATGGATACAAGACCAGCTTTTGAGCAACTGACAATGACTTGTATTTATGCAGCAGACATGGTACTTACCCCGGTATGCCTGAACAAATTCTGTCGAGATAACTTATCAGTTGTACAGGAAAAAATAAGTGAATTTGGTTGTGATCAGATTGAGTGGAATGTATTTGCAACAATGGTTAGATCTAACAGAAGGGCACAGAGGAAGATATACGAGGATTTAATAGGAAAGCATGATTATCCATTCTTAAATACCTGTGTAAGTGCCTCATCGGCAGTAGATGATGCACTCATCATGTATAAGCCTATGTTAAAACACCATAGCAAGAATGCGGTAGCAAATGACTATATGGAACTGGCATATGAAATACTGAGTGCTTCTGTAGGAGGTGGCTGCAATGGCTAAATTTGGAGACGTATTCAAAGGAATCGATGTCAAAAAAACTGACAACAGACCGCGGAGTGAGACAAGATGGCTGCATTATACCAAGCTCATAGACAATACAGACCAGTACAGAAAGAGCGCGACAGAGGAAGATATAGTAGCATTTGCTGAATTGATCAAATCTGCTGGTAAGGTCTTGCAGGATTTACTTGTCCGTAAGTCTGGCACTGATACATATGAGATCATTGCAGGACATCACAGGAGACTTGCCTGTAAATATCTCGTAGAGGTTGAGGGATTAAAGGAATTCGAGTTCCTGCCGTGCAAGGTGGAAAATGTGGATGATGTACAGGCAGAGTTCCAACTATATGCCACTAATGGCTTTATGCCTAAGACTGACGCAGAAAAACTGCATGAGATAGAACGTATCAAATATCTGCTTGATACATATCCGGATCAGTTTAAGCAGGTGAAGGGAGGTGGAAGAACGGTTGAGAAGATTGCACGTATACTCAATATGGGAAAGACTACGGTTGGAGATTATGTCACTAGTGACCATATTTATATTAAGTCTTATATGGACATATATTCTGTAATTAGTATTAAATCTAATATTTCTCCCATATATGGGACTTGCGGGAGCTGCGCTCCAGTTTAAATGACGCATGTTATCGTTTAACAGGTTATAACATGAATTAGTCCCATAAATGAAAGAAAAACTCAAAGGCAAATGACAAGCTATTTGATGCATTTGCCTATGTAATAGCTCAATGAGAGCTTAAAATACTTTGATGATAACCAAATGGAACTTTGCAATATGTATATGAATGATCAGAATTACGTGCAAATGTCTTAATAAATATGTCTTGATCAAGTTAAAGATCTTGCTTATGACATATTTCATAGCAAATTTGATTACCAGCGTATGAATTAAATTATGCATAGCATATACCTACCTTTCTTATAGATTTGCAAAGAGTATGATTTTTTTTGTTTCGTTTTTTACAGCACGTTCATCTCATTGCACAATAAATATGGATTTTGTAAAATTCACACTAAAACACCGGCTGACTAATTTGTTAGATTCTTTGGTACTAAAAAAGCTAATTTGATACAAAAATGAGAATTTAATATAAAAATAAAAAGCTGTAATGAAAGTCAGTGGAGGTAAATGGAGGTAGAAGCAGTTAAACGAATGTGCTACCATATAATTGTGATAAAACATAAAGAATTAATCGGAGGCAGATACCAGCCGGTATATATGCCTCTTTTTTATGAGCAGCACAGAAAAAAATATCTCTACATATTAAGTATCTGAAATACTCAGCATTTTCTATTAATGAACCGTAGACTTTTTGTGATAAATTCACAAAAACACTCCAATGGAACGTTTTAGTGTTGATTTGTGTACTCCATTGGAGTACTATATAAATACAAGGAGGGGTTAAATGAACGAAAAAAACATCTTACATATGAAGGTTCAGTAATAGAACATTTATCTAATGACGAGGAGATATCAATAAAGGACATGATTAAGTCTCTTGGAATGACACAAAAAGAGTTCTCCGATACATTTAAGATACCAATAGGCACATTAAGGCATTGGATATCAGGAGAAAGAGAATGTCCGGAATACACGAAACGTATGCTGGCTTATATAGTTGCAATGAAAAAATTTGAAGATGGTAATGGAGGTACATTATGAAAAAAGCAGGTAGATTTGCATTATGGCTGATCAGTACGATAGTAGCATTTATATTGGCGATAGTGATCATAATAGCTTAGTGGTTTGTGCCAAGGCTGGCAAAATATTATTTTGTTTTAAAAATCACAGGACTGGATAAAGTGTCAGAGTCAAACATGAAATGGTATTATGATGATCTTGAGCAGTATAATACGGATGAATATTATAGTAACTTTAATGAAGCAGAATAAGGGGGACAGGCTTATGTTTAAGAGAAATTTGAGTTTGGTTATTGCTGCTATGCTTGGTGCTGTGTTGATAGCATGTGGCAGCACAGATACAGCAAAAACAACGAAAAAAGACAGATACGGAAAACACTGAAGCAGTTACAGAGCTTGCAGAGGATACGCAGTCTGAAGAGACTGCACTTACTGAAACGCAGGATAACACAGAAACAGCGGATGGCACAGCAGCGGACTCTGAAAAACAGCAGGATAGCTCATCAGATACAAAAAGTTCAGAAAAAGACAGCACATCTGCAAAGCAGGAAACAGCAGGAAAAGATAAAGCAGCTTCAACTAGCAGTTCTTCAGGAAGTAAAACGTCATCCGGTAGCAGCACATCATCAGGCAAATCAGATACAGCTAAGCCGGCATCAGCTGCAGGCAGTAAAGGTACAGACAGCTCAGCAGGCACAGCGAATAAGCCGGCCGCTCATACCCATACATGGGTAAAGTATGTGGCCAATACAATTCAGCACAAGGAAGAGGGCCATTATGAAACGAAGGTTGTAAAAGAGGCATATGATGAGCCGCAGTATGACTGGCATAATGTATGTAATAAGTGTGGTTATGATATGGGAACTGATGATTGGAATGTAATAAATCATGGAGATATTTGTGATGGAAGTTACAGCTGTATACAAGTACAGGTCGGAACCATTCATCACGATGCAGAAACAACCCAAGTATGGGTAGTGGACAAGCCAGCATATACAGAGTATGTGTATGGAGAGAAGTGCAGCGGATGCGGTGCCACAAAATAGGGTGGTAGTAAGTGGTAGTAGATATCTTTTTCATGGTAGTGTAATATATAATTGATAATAAAGGAATTGTACAGAGGTCTCGTGCAGTTCCTTT
>ENA-OQJR01000444-OQJR01000444.1-human-gut-metagenome-genome-assembly--contig:-NODE-444-length-13116-cov-2.331280_pt1 | contig 13116 bp, 13 predicted proteins | sample MGYA00242614_ERZ504781 | MGnify/ENA primary metagenome ERZ504781 (study PRJEB26092, sample SAMD00036365) | human gut metagenome | host: Homo sapiens | study: EMG produced TPA metagenomics assembly of...
TAGTCGATGGACTACTCGGTCACTCGAATCGGACGATTGTAATCGTAAGTATAGATACATTATCTCGCTCGAAGGAGCAATAATGCTGCCGTTCGTTTCGACTGTTGAACTCATAGGGACCAAACGGCGTTGTTTCACGGCTCAATACATCGATGAGCTGTTCTACTTCGTCGGCTTGCAACAAGGGTTCGCCGCCGGTAATGGTAATGTAGCGATTCCCCATTTGGCGCAACGCATCCGCTACGTCTTCCACGGATTGTACTTCATAGTCTACTTCGTCGCCGTAGCTGTACGTTGTGTCGCAATAGACACAACGTAAGTTGCAGTCGTAGAGTCTTAGAAAGGAGGAATCACCGGTTGTAGTGGCTACATTGCTTGCAGTACTCCTCAACATTGTACTGCCCAAAGACAAAGAAGATGCAAACTGATTTGTACATTTGACAGTCTTTCTTACATAACAAAAATGTTCCCATCAGGAAATCCCGATGGGAACATTTTTGCTTTTACAGCTCCCAGAATGCAATCTTGGCATCCAAAGCTTCTATTTTTATTTCATAATCCTGCGGATAATACCTTGTAGAAAACACAGTCTCTCCATCATTGACAAACACTTCTACAGAAGAAACATCTGCAAGAATCCGGACGTTTCTGACTTCACTTACTTCCCGGAATCTAAGACTTCTTCCCGCGGATACGGACGTCTTATCCTGGCTTGTAAACTTCATCTCAAATCTTCCGTTTACATATTCCAGAACCAGTTCTTTTGCCAGTACTGCGCGGAAGTGATTTCCTGTGATATTCTGCACCTCTGCCTCAAAGACTTTTGTACCTTTCTTCTCCAGAACAGAGACTGCTCTTTCTTCTCCTCTGCGCAGTGCTTCCAGTTCTTTTACCGGCTGCTGAAGCACTTTTTTATCTTTGACATGCACTTCTCTTGGAAATGTAAAGCAGTGCTGCCATCCATCTTCCAGCGTCAGGTTTGTGTATTCCTCACAATCCGGCATTCCCATCCAACTGATGTGGATCCGGCGTCCATCCTCACTTTCAAAACTCTGCGGTGCATAATAATCAAATCCATAGTCCCAGAGTTCATAGTCAGAAAGCACATACTCGGAAAGGATATCCCCCTCTACCAGAAAATATCCGGACTGGTACACATTTCGTGCATCCCACACGCCGCCTTCCAGCCCCTGCACGGAAGTCGATAAAATCTTTCTGCCTTCTGTTTCAAAATAGTCTGGGCACTCCCACATATATCCAAATCGCTCTGCTGTCTTTACATCGCTTTTGTAGATCCAGTGCAGCTGATCCTCTGACTCAAATATCAGAACCTTTCCTTCATCTGACTGTGTTCTTGCCCCTTGTACCATATAATACATACCGTTTTCTTTCCAGACTTTCGGATCTCTTACATGACAGGTCAGATCGTTTGGATAGTCACTGTTTCTCATCAATTCCTGCTTTCTTCCAAACTGCTTTCCATCTTCACTGACAACCAGAACCGTATTGGCCTCCCGGCCGGTTCGGATATAGTCAAATTCTCCGTCCTCAAGCTTTACATTTCCGGTATAATACAGATACATCTTTCCGTCTTCAATAAACGCTGATCCTGAATACACGCCATGGCAGTCAAACGGCTGATCCGGATACAGGCTGACACCCTCGTATTTCCATTCGATCATATCCCGGCTTGTATAGTGTCCCCACATCTTCAGACCGCCCGTTGCAGTAAATGGCGAATATTGAAAAAATGCGTGGTAAATTCCTTTGAACTGACACAGTCCGTTGGGATCATTGAGCCATCCTGTCGGCGGCATCAGATGCAGCTTCTGGCGGAAACGGTCTTTGCCGTCTGTCTGTGATTCCGCCACCCTCGTCAGATCAGCAAGATCTCTTGTCAATGCATTCATATTTCCATCTCCTGTTTTTTATGAAGTACCATCAGTTTTTCTCCACAGCTCACCTCGTTGGCGGAAGTTTTTTCCACATCATAGTCATCTGCATTGGTAAGAATCATCATCGTTGTTGTCTCGTAACCCTCTTTTCGGATCGCATCCAGATCCATCTTAAGAAGTACATCTCCCGCATGAACATAATCTCCGTCTGCCACACACTTTTGGAATCCTCTGCCTTCCATTTTTACGGTATCAATTCCTGCATGAATCAAAAGCTCTCCACCGGATAGTGTGGTCATACAAACTGCATGCCCCGTATCATAAATACTCAAGATCGTACCGTCACAAGGGGCTACAAGCTCCGCTGCTTCCGGCTCTACAGCAACAGTTGTTCCCAGGATTTCCTCCGCAAATGTGGCATCGGAAATCTCAGCTGTCGGAACAACTTTTCCGGAAACGGGACTTCCCAGAGTCTCTTCTGTGACAGCCTCTGCCTGTGAAACCGGAAGCTCTTCTGCCGGAATCACTGCTTCTGCCTGCTCTTTTATGTCTTCCTTTTTATCTTTATAAAGGATAAAGGATACCGCAAAGGCAACTCCGACTGCGATCGCCATCTCGATCAGATACTGTACCGGCTGATTCAGGCACAGAAGGATACCAAAAATACCTGTCACTCCGGTTCCTTTTGCTCCAAGGTGTACGATTGATGCATAGAGTGCACCGCATCCTCCACCGATACATCCTGCGATGAACGGTTTGAAAAATCTTAAGTTCACTCCAAAGATTGCCGGCTCTGTAATTCCCATAAATGCACTTAAAGATGATGGAAGTGCCAGCGCTTTGATCTTCTTATCTTTTGATTTTACTGCAACTGCAAGCGCTGCTGCTCCCTGTGCCACGTTTGCCGCACTTGCCAGCGGAAGCCAGTAAGTCACTCCATACTGTGCAAGCTGTCCCAGGTCAATCGCTGCATACATCTGATGGATTCCTGTCACTACGGTCGGTGCATACAGACCTCCCATTACGAGACTTCCCAATCCCAGAGGAAGTGTCAGAAGCCACTGGATACAGTTCAGGATCGCATTCTCCGCCCATACAAAGACCGGACCGATCGCTGCCAGTGTCAGATACCCTGTCACAAATACACTTACCAGAGGTGTTACGAACAGATCCAGTACCTCCGGAACAACCTTGTGCAGCTTTTTCTCAATCACAGACATCAGCCATACGGCAATGATAATCGGAATGACATGTCCCTGATACCCAACCATATCGATCTGATAGAGTCCAAAGAATACCGACTGCGTTGCTTTCACACCTTCTGTCGCCACAGTATACGCATTCTGCAGCGCCGGGTTAATTGTGATCATTCCGATTACAGCTCCCAGGTATGGATTCGCACCAAACGCTTTTGCAGCTGAAAAAGCAATCAGAATCTGTAAAAAGGTATACGCTGTATTACTGAACAGATTTGCAAATACATACAGTGAACTGGTCGTGTCAATATGAATAAAATTATTCGTATTCATAAAATCAAGAGAGTTCATGATTCCCATCAAAAATCCACTTGCCACAATGGCAGGAATGATCGGAACAAAAATATCTCCCAGAAGCTTGATTGCCCGCATAAACCAGTTCTGCTTCTGTACCGCTGCCTCTTTTGCTTCTGCCTTGGAGCTTGCTGTCACTCCTGCAATCTCAATAAACTGATCAAACACCTTGTTGACCGTACCTGTCCCCAGAATAATCTGAAGCTGTCCTGATGCCTCAAACACTCCTTTGACTCCATCTACATTCTCCAGCGCACCTTTGTCTGCCTTCTTGTTATCTGCAATAACCAGGCGCAGTCTGGTCGCACAATGTGCCGCTGAAATGATGTTCTTGCTCCCACCAACATGATTCAAAATTTCCTGTGCGGTTTTTTTGTAATCCATACCTTCATCCCTTTCTTTTTTCTTTGCAAGACTCATGTTTCATGTAATCGATTTCATATCTTGTAAGATTATAATAGTGAAAAAAATGCCATTTGTAAAGATGGCATTTTTACTAATTTATATTTTATTTTTTGTATATTTTGCCAGATTTCTGTTTTACAGCAGTTCATATCCAAGCTTAATCTCTGTCGTGAGTGTCTTTCCTGATTCTACCATATCCAACAGCAATCTGGCGCCTTTTACACCACTTGTCTGATATCCGAAATGCACGGTTCTGATTCCGCCCGTAACCGCTTTCAAAAACTGGTTGTCCCCAAATCCCGTCACCTGAATACTCCTTTGGGGCGAAAGCTGTGCAATTGCTTCGATCACTCCTGCAGCAATGGTATCTGTGGCACAAGATATGATATCGATATCACTCTCTAATCTCAAAAGATCACATGCCTGCTCATATCCGGACTCCATTGTGAAGCTTGCCCGGCGCAGACATCCTTCCTCCAGTTCTCTGCCAACTGCTCTCAGACCATCCCGGAAGCCGTCTTCTCTGGCTGCACCTGCCGCCTTATCCGCTCTTGTCACACCGATATAAGCAATACGTCCGGACATTTCTTTTCCGATCTGTTCTGCCAGTTCTTTTGCAGCCCCATAATCATCATGGTAAATACAGCTGACCTCGTTTGTCTGCTGTCCGATCACGACGATCGGCACTCTGCACTTTTTCAGTTTTTCCTTGTGCGCACCGGAAAGGACTGTTCCTACCAGAATGATTCCGTCCACCGGATAAGATTCAAACAAATCCATGTATTCCAGCTCTTTGGACGGATCGTTATCTGTGATGGTCAGAAGCATCTGATAGGCTCTTTCTGAAAGTACCTGACCGATTCCCTCTGTAATCCTACTGATCGACTCTGAATTGATCTTTGGAACAATCACTCCGACCAGGCACGCTCGTTTGGTGCGAAGCGTTCTCGCCTGTACAGACGGGCGGTATCCTGTTTCTTCGATCACTGCCCGAATCCTCTCCTTCTTTTCTTCACTTACGTATCCCCCGTTCATATATCTCGACACTGCTGCACTGGATACCTGCGCAAGCTTTGCAATTTCCTTTATCGTCATAAGTTCTGCTCCTGTGGATTTTCTTTTGACTTTATTATAGAATTCTCCTCTTCTGTTGTAAAGTAGAAGAACGCTAAAAAGCAGGGACATATCGCCTGCTACGCAATATGTCCCTGCCTTTTTTATCCACGATTTTTAAAATTCAATCGTTTCTGTCTGCTGCTCGATATTATGCCGTCTTGCATATCCGGTCAGAATCATAGTCAGTGCACCGTCGCCTGTCACATTGCATGCGGTACCAAAGCTGTCCTGCAATGCAAAGATTGTCAGCATCAGTGCTGTTCCTGTGGCATCAAATCCAAGAACTCCCGTGATAAGCCCAAGAGAAGCCATCACCGTTCCGCCTGGAACCCCAGGTGCTCCGATTGCAAACACGCCAAGCAGTGCACAAAATAAGATCATGGTTCCAACTGACGGCAGTTTTCCATATAAAATTTGGGAGACCGTCATCACAAAAAATACTTCTGTCAGGACGGAACCGCAAAGATGAATATTTGCAAACAGAGGGATTCCAAAGCTTACCATATCATCCCTCAGTACCGGCTCCGACTTTCTGGCACATTTTAAAGCCACTGCAAGCGTTGCAGCAGAGGACATCGTTCCCACTGCAGTAATGTATGCCGGACCATAATGCTTTACAACTTTCCACGGATTGTTTCCGGAGTAAATTCCACCCACTGCATATAAAACCGCCATCCAGATAAAGTGCCCCACCATCACGATCAGCACAACCTTGAGAAATACCGGCAGCTGCTTCGTGATCGTTCCCTCGTATGCCAGAGACCAGAATGTAAGTGCAATAAATACCGGAAGGATCGGAATGACAATCTTGGATACGATCATCAGTACGATCTGTTGAAATTCATCTAATAGCCGGATCACTGTCTCTGCTCTTGTCCATGTTGCCGCAAGCCCGATCAGAATGGAAAATGCAAGGGCACTCATCACGGACATGATCTGCGGAATCTCCAGCTGAAATACAATTTCCGGAAGTTCTTTCAGCCCATCTACTTCCGAAACATTAGATAAATGCGGAATCAGTCCATATCCGGCTGCCATCGATCCCAGCGCTGCCAAAACGGAGGATACATAAGCAAGAAGAACAGCCACTCCTAATATCCTTGACGCATTTTTCCCGAGCTTCGTAATCGATGGCGCAATAAACCCGATCACAATCAGCGGTACACAGAAATTAATCAGTTCTCCTAATACAAACTTGATCGTGACGATCACATTCATGACCGCTTCATTTGAAATCAGCCCCAGCACAATTCCGATGATCACTCCCAAAAGAAGCTGAAACGGCAGACTTTTTAAAATCTTTTTCATTGTTTTCATCCTTTCCCTCATTCTTTATAATTCCTACTTTTTCAGTATGTTTTAAGTATACTATAAATCTGATAGAATTACTATATTTTTTCTAATTTTATGTGGGAAAAATTTTTAGAAGTCTTTTCGTATTGATTTGAAGGTGTTACACTATAAATAATAATCTCCATAAATTCACAGACTTGTTTTTCTGGGACGTCTGATCTATGGAAAAGATGCCAAAAAAGTCCGTTATGTCCAAAATATGGAACAGACGATCCAGGAGCTTTCCTGTGATGTGGAAGAACTGCAGTTTTACTTTTTTTCCAAAAAACTCCATGCCACACCTCAAAATGCATCTTGCAAACTACCCGTCTCTTCGTGCTGCCTACACCGGTCAGTATGCAGAGATCTTTTCATCAGAAACCTCCAAAGGGGCGTTCTGATGCATCGGGGACTGAGAAAATGATCTGAGTATGTTTGAGGCTTCCGGAATGAAGCTTGCCATGGGCAATGCAGTTGAGATTCTGAAAAAAGAAGCCGATCATATGCTTCCGGACTGCGATCATAACGGTGTGACTGAAGGGGCTTCGTTATTGGAAATGATGACTACTTAAACCATCCTTTCTTTTTAAAAATCCAGATTTCCACTGCAATAAGAAGCAGACACACAACACAGATGATCCCGTACCCTCCCGGTGCAGTCAGTTCGGGCATATGTGCAAAATTCATTCCGTACCATCCTGCAATCAGCGTCAACGGCATAAAAAGCGTTGTAACAATCGTCAGCACTTTCATAATTTCATTCTGCCGGATATCGATCTGCGTCTGATGCATTTCTCTAAGCTGCATGGAATACTCTTTGAGTGTCTGCACCATGTCATACAATCGTCCTGCCTTCTCACAGAAAAGCCCAAAAAGCAATGCTTCCTGTTCTGTTTGATGTCTCGCTGCATTTTGCTGAAGAGTTTCCCCCATATCCGATAACTGTTCATAATACGCACTCAGCACAGAAAGTTCCTTTCTGGATAACAGGATTTTTCTGTCAAAATCTTCCATATTTCCCTCCAGCAGTTCCTCTTCCAGATGGGAAAGCTTTTCTTCATAATCCTGCAGAAACAGCATGTCATCTTTGATAAGATACTCCATCCAGTCAAACAAAAGCAACAATGGCGAAGTACGCTCTTCATCCTGATATTCCCGGACTTTTTTCATCTCTATTTTGATATGATCCTGATTTTCAATAAAGATCAGCTGTTCCTCTGCAATACAGTACCCAAACGTGATCTTATCTCCTGTCAGCTTTGTTTTTCTTGGAATCGCAAATGTTCCTGTGACTGCCTGACGCAGACATTCTGCCTTACAGAAATGCACTCTGTTCAACGCAATTTCACCAAAATTTCTTTTAAAAATATGCGGATACTCCGCCTGAAATTTTTCCGGTGTCAGAATTCGCAATTTGTTTATACTCTTTTGCACAATCTCATCCTTTCTATTACAGCCTGTCCGGATATCTGCAGTTACTCTGCCTCATCCAATATTTTTTGTATGGTGTTTTTTACCAGTGTAAATGCCACCGGATTCTTTCCGCTGTTGATCACAATATCTGCCATACATCTCGTCGGCTCTACATATAAATAATGCATCGGTTTTACTGTTGTCAGATACTGCTCCACAACACCTTCCATATCACGTCCCCTCTCCTTGACATCGCGGATGATCCGACGCAGGATTCGTTCATCCGCATCTGCCTCCACATAAACCTTGATGTCCAACAAATCTCTCAGACGCTCATCTGCCAGAACAAGAATCCCTTCCAGAAGAATTTACTTTTTTCGGTTCCACCCTCACAACCTGATCCGATCTTGTATGCTGTGTATAATCGTATACTGGACAATCTACTGCCTTTCCTGCTTTCAGGTCCATCAACTGCCGGATCAAAAGCTCTGTCTCCATTGCATCCGGATGATCATAATTTGTCTTTCTTCGCTCTTCTAACGGGATGTCACTCTGATCCCTGTAATAATTGTCATGATATAAAACTGCTACATCCTCTTTAAATTCTTTCTTTAATTTTCTCGTAAATGTAGATTTTCCTGAACCGGTTCCACCTGCAATTCCTATGATAATCGTTTTCATATTTTCTCTCCATGTATCCGTTTTTCTTTTTACTATACCATATTTTCTTTCAGGAGAGTTACTCTATTTTGCAAACTCTTTTATCTCTGCTTCTGTTCTTGCAAACTGACCGACTGCTTTTTCTATTTTTCCTCCATGCCTATAATACTTTGCTTCCGTTTGCGGTTAATTTAAACCTGGCTCCCAGTACTTCTGCCGCTTTCCTACACATCATCATCCTGCCGAGAAAAATTTCAAAATATTCATACATTGTACAAATCTCCTCGTCAATCTGTAAATTCAATGCGATCAGATGCTTCTGCGCATTCACTTTTACAGCCGCACTTGTCACTGCATAATTCACACGATCGTGCTTATCAAAACTTGCTTTTTCTTTATTTCTTACACGATTTCTCCTGACATCTGTCTTATCCGCAAGAATCAACGCAGCTGATATTGCATCGATGGCCTCCCCTGTAGATTCATCATGATTTCCAATCGCTGACATAACAAGGATTCTGTCTCTCAGCGGCATTTTCAACTTTTCCAAGATTGAACATGCCAGAATTGCCCCATATTCTCCATGATTCTTTCGATTGATCACATTCCCAATGTCATGCATAGCCCCTGCAATCTCTGCAAGTTCAATCTCATGTTCTGTATATCCAAATTTTGACAAAATCATCCCTGCACGTTTTGCAACTATTGCACAATGTTTTTCGGAATGATCGGTATACCCAAGAATTCCGAGATTTTCGTTGCCCTTCTCCAAATACGCTTTTACTTCCTCATTTTGTAATATCTCTTTGTAATTCAATTCTTTCGCCTTCTCCAATTCCATTTTTCCGTCTGAAAATTTTTCTGCTATTTCTGTCTTTTTTCCGCATTTGCATAAGCAGCCTCATAAAAGCACTCCTGGGAATTCAATTTCTGTACATGAAGATTTCGATCCACATAGATTCCTTTTTCCGTCTAGACATTTTCCTTTTTCATCATCCTTCATCATCGTTTCAAACATCCAGTCCAGCTGATTTTTTAATCGTTCATCCAGAACCGGGGCAGCCACCTCCACACGACGAAGCGTATTTCGTGTCATAAAATCTGCTGAGGCAATATACACATTCTCTCTTTCTTTCGTTCCAAATCGATAAATTCGAGAATGTTCCAGGAAACGCCCTACAATACTTATCACAGTTATGTTTTCTGTATACCCTTTGACACCTGGAATCAGACAGCAGATTCCTCTGACAATCATTTCAATCTTTACGCCTGCCTGAGACGCTTCGACTAATTTGCTAATGATCACCTTGTCTGTCAAAGAATTTGATTTTTAATTCCGATGTATCCTTCTTCTCCATTTTTTCACTATGTTTGAATTTCTTCTTCTATCATATCCAACACTTTATTCTGCAAACATTTTGGTGCTACTATAAAAGATGGGTTTCTTCCACTGTTTCTCCTCTTAACAGTGCTGCAAACACTTCAGCAGCCTCTTTTCCGATTTCTTGATTTCCTGTAATCAATGACAGATCCGTATACAGCGCAGATGTTTTTTTCATTATAATTTCCAGTTCCGATCTGTGTCACATAGGACACTCCTTGCTCTGTTTTTCTGGAAATCAGGCATAATTTTGAATGTACTTTATATCCGTTTAATCCATAAATCACACGACAGCCGGCCTCCTCCAATTTTCTGGAATATTCAATATTATTTTCTTCATCAAAGCGGGCGCGAAGTTCTACCAGTACAACAACTTCTTTTCCATTTTCTGCGGCTTCCACCAGTGCATCTACAATCTGGCTTTTATTTGCCAAACGGTACAACGTCATTTTAATCGATACAACCGACTCATCCTCCGCTGCTTCATATAGCAGATTGATAAAGGATTTCATACTTTCAAACGGATAAGATAAAAGCACATCTTTTTCCAGAATCTGCGGAATCAAAGATTCCTTATCATTCAACTGAGGGGTTGGCCTTGGGGTTCGTCTTGGATAAAACAACTCCCCTGCATTTGTATTTTTCAGATAGCTCTGAATAGCAAAGACAAATGACAGATCCAATGGAACGTCCGACCTAAATACATGTTCCTTTTCCACGTGGATCGTTTTGCATAACGCATGCATCATTTTTTTATTCAGAGTTCCGGTAAATTCCATCCTGACCGGGTTCATCCGCTTTCTCTCTTTTATTAAATTTTCCATCGCATCTCTGTAATCCAGATCCTCGTCATAAATCATCTCTGTGTCAATATCTGCATTTCTTGTGACACGAATCAAAGATTTTTCTTTCACACTATAATTTTTAAAGAATTTCGGAAGAAATTGCAGAATTAATTCTTCTGAAAGCAGAAAGGTTCCCTTTCGAGTTGGAATATCGATCAATCTGCGGAACACATTGTTGCTGCATGGAATGATTGCAGTTCTCGTCTTCCCACCCTTCGACTCCAAAAGAGCAACAGCATAGATATCCTTATTCTTTAAAAAAGGAAAGGGCTGCTGTTTACTTACGATATTCGCTGATAAGTAGGGTGCAATTTCCCTGTCAAAATATTCCTCCAGAATTTTTCCTTCTTCTGCAGACAGCTTATTAAAATTGATCAAACGAATTCCTTTCGGCTCCAGTTCCCCCATCAATTGTTCATAAATAACCGTCTTTTTCTCCTCTAGCTCTCGTGTTGCCCTTATAATTGCTTTCACTTGCTCTTCACTTGTCATATTGGTTTTATTCTCACGAACAACTTCTGATACATCCATTTGATCCATCAGCGTTCCTACTCGAACTCGATAGAATTCGTCTAAATTTGACTGGTATATCGATACAAAAGTCAACCTCTCTGCAAGTGGGACTTTCGGATTTCCCGCCTCATTCAATACTCTCTCATTAAACTTCAACCAGGATAATTCCCGATTCATCATATATGGACTTTTCTTTATTTTTTTCTCTGCTTCTTTCATCTAAACAGTTCCTTTCTATGTTTTTTACTCGCTTTTCTTCTACAAACGGCGGATAGCATCCGTTGCCAACACGGATCTTTCACATTCTTCCGGCAACAAAGTAACCTGCCAGCATAACGGACTTCCCTTCATATGCTCTGCAGCATAACTCAATCCATTGGTTCTTTCATCCAAATAAGGTCTGTCTATCTGATTTGGATCTCCCAATAAAATTATTTTTGTTTCTTTTCCTGCACGCGTAATAATTCCCTTAATCTGTGCCGGTGTCATATTTTGCGCTTCGTCTATGATCAAATATGTTTTCATGATGGATCTTCCTCTGATAAAGGTCAGAGCCTCTGTCTGGATGATTCCTCTGTCAAAAATTTCCTGTATTTTATCATTCAATTCCTGCTCATTTGAATATCGCTCACGATCACTGGAATCTACCAATTGTTCCAGATTATCCATAATCGGACGCATCAAAGGAGAAATCTTTTCCTGCTCATCACCTGGAAGAAATCCAATGTCAGAATCAAATAAAGCATTCGGACGACAGATCAGGATCCTCCGATATTCTCCAGATGGATTGTTTAACAATTTTTCCAGTCCCACTGCCAGTGAATAAAAAGTTTTGCTCGTCCCTGCCATTCCTTTTACAATGACAAGCGGAGCTTTCTCTGCAGACTGCATCAATGCTTCCTGTAAAAAATACTGTCCTACATTCCTTGGACTAACTCCATATGGAGCAGCTTTTCTATAATCAAGCTTTCGGATCATCCCTTTCTCAACCCGCCCCAACTGAGTCTTTTTCGAAGACTGATCCGCTTTTAACACAATAAATTCGTTTTCAAACAATTCCGGGCAAGTGTGATTCCCGCTCATATCACAGCAATATACACATTCTACCGGAACTCCCTTTTTCTTAAAATCTTTAAACAATTCTTCTGGTACAAACACCTCTCTCCTCCCCAAATACTGCTCCTCATGTACCGCAACCTGCTCTGTCCCAAAGTCCTCTGCCTGAATTCCAAGCAACTGTGCTTTGATACGCAAAAGAATATCTTTTGTCACCAGAATCACCTGTTCTTTCAGATCATTTGACAGCCCTACACAAACTTTCAGAATGCGATTATCAGATTTATGTTCCGGAAGATCCGGAGGCAATTCAACGTTCCGGTAATTTTTTTCTACACGCAGAATCCCTCCCCATTCCATACGCACCCCTTCCAGCAAATTTCCTTTTTCTCTGTGTGCGTCCAAAATCCGAATCACTTTGCGTACATTGGCACCTTTTTCTCCCTCTTCTTTTTTCATGTTATCCAACTCTTCTAACACTGTCATCGGAAGTACCACTGTATTTTCCTCAAAACATTCGACCGCATAGGGTGCCTGAATCAGCACATTTGTATCAAGTACATATGTTTTTTTCATAAAAGACCTATTCACATCTTTGTTTTTATTCCATCGCACAAACAATCTGCGCAATGTTCTTTTATAGATTACCTCTGCCTCGTATAATCCAATATCACATTTATATAAAATTTGCGTTAAAAATAAAAAAAGATTTCACTTTTTATGTCTTCAAAAGTGAAATCTGAATACTTCGGCTATCCTTTTTTATTTATTCTTCTGTTTTCCTTTTCTCTCTATACCCTTTTATCCCCCAAAATGTTTATGATTGCATAATTTCCAGAACCACGGGTAGGAACCTCTCCTTTATGTTCCTTTGCTGCTTTCATCCAGTTTTTCAGTGCAGATTCGCTGACTCCAAGATTCTCCGCAGCTTTGCGAAGTGGCAGCTCCGG
>ENA-OQJR01000449-OQJR01000449.1-human-gut-metagenome-genome-assembly--contig:-NODE-449-length-13056-cov-1.986078_pt1 | contig 13056 bp, 16 predicted proteins | sample MGYA00242614_ERZ504781 | MGnify/ENA primary metagenome ERZ504781 (study PRJEB26092, sample SAMD00036365) | human gut metagenome | host: Homo sapiens | study: EMG produced TPA metagenomics assembly of...
TTCCCTGCATTACATTCATACTCTTCACAGGACCTGTCCTGTCATTTTTCAGCATTTGTCTGTGGATGGATTATGTATGCACTATATCCATATTCACATATCTCATAGCTGTCAGGATTCAGTATGGGATCATACAGATACGAACCTTATCCAGAAGTTTACGAACTTCATAATTTCTCCGATGATCCAGTTGCTTTCATAGAATCTGCAGTAATCTTTTGCAATGGATAAAGATATTCAGGAGATTTCCGTCTCCGCTTTCCACTCCGCTCAGACAGATAATACAGGTATCACCCTTTCCAATCTCAAGCATGGGGATCATTCTGTCATCATGACTTCTTCCGATCACTCTGAACTGGACAAAATTTCCATATCTCTGTCCGAGTTCCCACAATGCGAAGTATATTTTTTCATAAGTTCCCATCCGTTCTGTTGACATACATTCTTTCCTCCTTTTTGGCAAATGTTCAGCAACCTGGATCAGATTCCGGATTCTGACCTGTATGGACGGCTGAATGGCTGCCTTATTATTATATATATGAAAAGAGACAGGCCATAAGACCTGTCTCTTAAAAACTAATTGGATTATATTTACATTTCTTTTTAACGTCTTCTTATCAGTACGTAACCACCTGCAAGAACAGAAGCTGCAGCAAGAGCCAGCATAGTTCCGATCGGTGATTCATCACCTGTGGATACTGCTGATTTCGCTGTTCCGTTTGTTCCATCTGCATAGGTGGTAGGAGTTACATCTGTAGTTCCTCCATCTGTAGTTCCGTCGCCGGATCCTGTTCCGTCTCCGTTTGTTCCGTTTGCACCTGGTGTGGTAGTGGCCTGTGTCAGAGGAGCTGCCTTGAACTGATAGGGCAGAACTTCGGAAGCATCTGTTTCCTGCCAGTCATTTCCACTGTATACCTGTTTTGCATATTTAATGTAAATAGTATATGCTTTCTCGGCATCTGTATAAATACCGCTCTTGGCACCAATTTTCCAGGATGTGTTCCAGGTTGACGGGTTAGAAGACATACTCCATCCTACAGGTACCCATCTGACATCACCTTCTCCCGGATTATTGTTTTGTGTACCTGCACCGATTACCTTGAAGTCATAGAAAGTATTCGGATAGAACACAAGTGCTTTCTCAAATCCCTGTACAACACTCTCTTTTACATCGGGTACTACTGGAGTATGAGATGGTGTAGGTGTAACAGGACGTTCTTTTGAATCAGGCTGGAACATTACAGAGCCATAATTACTCTTATCCTTATCACTGATCACACATACATAAATATCAACATCATAGTCAGGAAGATCAGTAACTTTTGCTGTTACATTTGTATCAGCCTCAATAGGAGCACCTACTCTGGAAGTATCGATTGTTGGTGCTTTCTCACCACGTTTTACCCAGTCAATATAATAGGTACCTTTTACATTTGACTGGAACTTAATTTTAACAGTACCACTTCCTGACCATTTGCATTCTTTTCCTGTTACTTTCAGTTTTTCTTCTGCAGGAGTTGGTGTAGGGGATTGTTCTGTTGCACTGACTAAAGTTCCGTCTTCTCCGATTTTAAGGCTGGAATCTCCCTCATATGTAATCTGAGAAAGAACATCCGCCAGTTTCACATCAGTAACAGCGTCACCCAGCTTTACTACTGTTCTTCCGGCGTTAGCCTCCTGAACAGCAACACCAATGGCAGAACCTGTAACAGCACCGCTTACATTGATCACACCGTCTTTGGCAAGCACAAGGTTACTTGTAGCTTCAAAAGAATTTGTAACGGTATTTCCTGTAACACTTAAGGTTCCCTGAATATTTACAGTTCCTTCACTGTAAATTGCACCGCCGGCTGCAGCGGAGTTTGCTGTAATTGTGCCATTCTGAAGATATACATTTGCACCGGCTGCATTATTAATCGCACCACCATTTCCTGCCGTGCTGTTTGCTGTGATCGTACCTCCTAAAAGATATGCATTCGCACTGTTGTTGATTGCACTGCCATCTCCTGTTGTAGTATTACCTGTCAGAGTTGCTCCATCAGATAAAGCATAGTTACCACTTATCACTTCAACAATAGAACCAGTAACCCCTTCACCAGTTCCATCAACAATTAAAGTACTGTTAACAGCGCCTGTTGCCGCATCTTCTGCCGAACCTGCCATCTGAAGATTACCACCATTTACAGTAAACATGCTTCCGATAAATCCTGCCGCACGTTTAATAGTCGCATCTTCTGCTGCAACCAGCATAATATTTTTATTAGAAGGAACATCAACCGTAGCACTGATTTCAATATCACCTTTTACTTTGACGTACTTTGTCTCATCGGTCATATCTGCACTTTCAGGTACTGCCTCAAATGCTTCAGCAAGTGTTGAATAAGAATGTCCATCAACTATAATAGCAGATCCTGCCTCAGCAGCCTGCTCATCAGTTTCTTCAGCAGCCGGTGCCTCTGTAGGATCAGCTGTTGTTTCGGCAGGAGTTTCAGCCGGATTTTCCGGAGTCTCGGCTGGATCTTCGGCTGGTTCCTCAGGAGTTTCAGCCGGATCTTCAGAAGGTTCTTCTGTATCTGAAGAGTCAAGTTCACCTTCCAGTTCGCCTTCGGCTGATGTCTCAGCAGCAGTATCTGCTGCAAATGTGGCTGTCGGTGCCATTCCTACAGACAGGGCACCTGCCATTAATAATGCAAAAAAGTTGTTTTTTTCTCATTGTATGTCCTCCCATAGATGAGTTTTAGTTAAAATCACTACTGACACCATCCGATTTCTTATTCCCCACGAAGCAGTCAGTAATCCCAAATCTGAATTGAAGTATAGCACATCCCTCAGAAAAAATCAATGTGCTGTCTATGGGCGTACCTGTCCGTTTCCATAGATGATATATTTCGTTGTGGTCAGAGCCAGAAGTCCCATAGGTCCCCTCGCATGAAGCTTCTGTGTGCTGATACCAATCTCTGCCCCGAAACCGAATTCAAATCCATCTGTAAAACGTGTGGAGGCGTTGACATAAACTGCCGCAGCATCCACCTCATCCAGAAACTTCTGTGCATGTTCATAATTATTGGTAATAATTGCCTCTGAATGTTTTGTATTATATTTATTGATGTGAGCGATCGCCTCTTCCACAGAAGAAACCACTTTAATAGAAAGAATATAATCCAGATATTCTTTGCCCCAGTCTTCTTCTGTTGCGTGTACAGCTCCCGGGATCAACGCATAAGCCGCTTCATCTGCGCGGATCTCCACATGTTTCTCCTGCAGGCGCTTTGCAAGGACTGGAAGCAGGGCATCCTTTACATCTTTATGTACAAGAACAGATTCGCAGGCATTGCAGACGCCTACTCTCTGAGTCTTGGCATTCATGATAATGTCTGCTGCCATCTCAAGGTCTGCGGTTTCATCCACATAAATATGGCAGTTTCCAGTACCGGTCTCAATCACAGGGATGGTGCTCTGCTCCACTACGGCTTTGATCAGGCCTCTGCCGCCTCGCGGGATGAGTACATCCACATACTGGTTCATTTTCATGAATTCTGCTGCTGTCTCTCTGGATGTATCAGAAATCAGCTGGATCGCATCCTCTGTCACGCCCTGTTCATTCAGAGTTTCCCTGATACAGTTTACAATTGCCTCGTTGGAATGGATTGCATCACTTCCACCCTTTAGGATTACCACATTACCGGTCTTAAAGCAGAGTGCAAATGCATCCGCAGTTACATTCGGTCCTGCTTCATAGATAATTCCGATCACGCCAAGAGGTACTCTCTTCTGCCCGATCAGCAGTCCGTTTGGGCGTTTTTTCATCCCGGTTACTTCCCCGACAGGATCATCCAGGGCTGCAACCTGACGCAGGCCCTCTGCCATTCCTTCAATCCTGCTCTCTGTGAGAAGAAGCCTGTCGATCAGCCCCTCAGGCATATGATTCCTTTTTCCGGTTTCTACATCCAGCCTGTTGGCACTGAGCAGAGTCTGTGCGTCCTCTACCAGTTTGTCTGCTACTGCAAGAAGCACTTCATTTTTTTGTTTGTAGAAAGATTTCTCATTTCTGTTTCAGCTGCCTTCGCATTCATGCCAAGGCGGTTCAGCATTTCATTCATGTTCAGTTCCCCTTTCAGTCAGTAAGATAGCATATCTCCTCTTCTGTTACTATGATCTGCGGACAGATATCAGTAGGTTCTGTGGGAACCTCCGGCAACATCTGAAAAGAAAATGCAATGGCAATTCTTTCAAGCTGCGGATGTTTTTCAAGATAACGGTCATAGAAGCCACCACCGTATCCGACTCTGTGGTTTGCTCTGTCAAAAGCTACTCCAGGCATGATCATAAGAGCCTTGGACCAGTTAACGATCTCCCCTGATACAGGCTCAGGAATCCCAAAATATCCGGGTTCCAGCCGGGCAAAGTCTGTCAGCTTATAAAATACCATATCCTTTCCCACAACCTTGGGAACTGCAACCTCCTTGCCGGCCTTCCATGCTTCTTTTATAAGATACTCTGTGACAACTTCATGGTTGTAATCTGCATATACCAGAATGCGGTCCGCATTCTTAAATGCAGGAAGTGCGGTCACTTTGTCAGTGATCGTGCGGCTCATTATTTCTATCTGTTCATCTGTGCGCAGCTTTCTTTCTGCGAAAATTTTCTTTCTAATGTCTTTTTTTGATTCCATATCTTTCACCCAGATTAATGATTGTTCCGTCTTCCTGCTGAACATCCATATTGTCCAGCTGAGCGCGAAGGTTCATGCGGACAGATGCAATATATTCCTTGCGCAGCAGTTCTCTTTCTTTTTTCTCTTCTTCAGTAAGCCCCACACTTTTGGCCTTATGTGCAAGTGCATTAATGCGGTCGATTTTCTCAACTTCCATAGTTCTTCCTCCTGTTTTTTGTCTGCGGCAGTCTGTCTGTAAACACTGCCATTTACTTTGTGAATGTCATTTGGCACCGGTAAATTTCCGGTATTATAACAATCTGTCAATAATATCGATCAGATAAACTTCTTCTTTGGACTGGCTTACAAACAGCGTACCGTACCTGCGTCCCTCTGTGATCTTATGGATAATATGGAAATCGGCTCCGTTTGCGATCACCATATCTACGCCTGCTGCAGAAGCGATCTGTGCTGCTGTCAGCTTAGTAGCCATTCCGCCGGTTCCTACCTTACTTCCAGAAGTACCTTTTCCCATGTTAAGCAGATTGTCATCCAGATTTTCTACCACATCAATGAATTTTGCATCAGGATTTGTATTGGGGTCATCTGTAAAAAGACCATCAATATCTGATAACAGAATCAGCAGGTCCGCCCGTACAAGTGCGGCAACCATTGCAGACAATGTATCATTGTCTCCGAATTTCTCCAGGTTCTGAAGCTCATAAGTGGAAATGGAGTCATTCTCATTTACAATGGGAATGACTCCCAGACTGAGCAGTTCATCGAAAGTATTTTGAGCATTCTTTCGGTTAATATTATTAACCATAGTATTTTTGGTCATAAGGATCTGAGCGGAAAGCTGATTATATTCAGAAAAAAGTTTCTGATAAATCATCATCAGTCTGGCCTGTCCTACTGCTGCACATGCCTGTTTTCCTTTCAGTTCTGTGGGTTTCTCATGCATTCCAAGAGCTGCCACACCTGTTGCTATAGCTCCTGAAGAAACCAGTATGACATCTTTTCCCTGATTGCGAAGGTCACTGAGCTCTCTTGCCAGCACTTCCAGTTTGCGAAGGTTCAGTCTTCCTGTCTCCGAATGAGTCAGGGAAGAAGAACCGATCTTAATTACAATACGTTTTTTATCTTTAAGTCGTTCCCGGTAATTCATCTTTTTGTTACTCCATATAAATATATTTTTTGTAACTGCTCAGTGTCTTTACAGTTACGAGACAAAATCCATCAGAAATTGCCTGCAATAACAGAATTTGAAGATCAGCGTGTAATCCCAAGCTCCTCCAGGGCTTTCGCCTGTTTTGCCTCCATGACTGCCGCTTCCCCGGGAGTCATATGGTCATATCCCAGCAGATGCAGCATACTGTGTGCAACCAGAAAACAGAATTCTCTTGTCACACTGTGTCCGTATTCCTCTGCCTGCGCAAATACCTTGTCAACTGAGATCATGATATCTCCAAGAAGAAGTTCGTCTGTATCCAGATCAAAGTAAGATTCATCTTCCTCCACAATATCATATCCTGCCGGTGTCTCAAAAGGAATCATAGGGAAGGATAAAACATCCGTAGGTCTTGCGATATCGCGAAACTCAGTATTAACTCTCTCAATCTCTTCGTTATCTGTAAGTACAAGATTCACCTGTGCATCATAGGGACATTTTTCCATTTCAAGAACCTTGTCAGCTACCTTTACTGCCAGTGTCTCATAGTCGATCCCCAGTTCACGCTCTGTCTCATAATCAATCTGCATGTTCATCGTTCATTTACCCCGTTTCTGCGTCTTGCCGGTCTTTCAGGTTTTTTGTTCTTCTCATAGGCATCATAAGCCTGTACGATCTGCTGTACCAGAGGATGACGGACAACATCCTTGCTGGTAAGCTGGCAGAAGCCAATGTCATCTATTTTTTTCAGTACTTTCATTGCCACGTCAAGTCCGGATGTAGTATCTCTTGGAAGATCTTTCTGTGAGGCATCTCCGGTGATGATAACCTTGGAACCAAATCCGATACGTGTCAGGAACATCTTCATCTGTGCCGGAGTAGTATTCTGTGCTTCATCGAGAATGATAAATGCATTATCCAGTGTACGTCCGCGCATATATGCAAGCGGTGCAACCTCGATCAGGCCGCGCTCCATATTTTTCGCAAAGCTGTCCGCTCCCATGATCTGATACAGTGCATCATAGAGTGGTCTCAGATAAGGATCTACCTTGCTCTGCAGATCCCCCGGAAGAAATCCCAGCTTCTCACCGGCCTCAATAGCAGGACGTGTCAGGATGATCCTGCTGACCTCCTCATTTCGGAAGGCTGTGACAGCCATTGCCATCGCCAGATAGGTTTTGCCGGTACCGGCAGGACCTACACCGAACACGATCATTTTTTTGCGTATCTGTTCTACATAATCTTTCTGCCCCAGTGTTTTGGGCTTGATAGGTCTGCCCTGTATGGTATTACAGATAAAATCTTTGTCTATTTCTGTGAGAACTTCGTTTCTCTGCTCCATTGCCAGAGAAAGAGCATAATTGACATTCTGTTTCGTGATCGTGTTGCCTCTTTTTGCAAGTACTGTCAGTTCTTCTATCAGTTTCTTCGCAGAAGCCGCACTCTGTTCATTGCCAAGTATCTTAAGGATTCCGTCTCTGGAAATCACTGTCACATTCAGTGTTCTCTCAATCAGCTTAAGATGCTCATCAAACTGGCCAAATACATTTGCTTCCAGTTCTGCGGGGACTTCTGTGTGTAATTCAATAATATTGCCAGCCATCCTGTGATGTCCTTTCCTGTTGATAAGTTAATAATGGATTATTGCCTCGTTTATGGACGATAATCAAAGTCCGGTTAAAACCAGATGCATCCATTGTAACACCTCCCTGCAACTTTTTAAATACAAATTTTTATGGAATTTTATGTTATCCGGCTTTTTTCGCCTGTCTGTTCGATGATAAGCAGGGTTCCTTCGGTAATGCACAGAGATTCTGTCAGCCTGGTAGTAATATGATTTTCACGGATCTTAATGCCATTTTGAAGCAGCTTCTTTTCATATTGATGAAATCTTCGCACAGCTTCCTTCTCGGCTTCTTTCCTGGTATAGGTTTCTTCTTTTACTGTATAATCAGTAGTTTCGGTCCATCCGATCCATACAGGAAGTATAAAATTTTCTGTGATACGCAGAGGAATTTCCTCTGTGATACGTTTCTGACCTGTATGTAATGTCGGATACAATCCCAGATACCAGTGCCCAAACCGGAAGTACATTTCTTTTTCTTTTGCCGGCAGGGATTTCTGTACGGTATTTTAATGGAAATTCCTGATAATAGGAAATTTGTCTGGAAATAAAATATCCGCATCTGCATGAACGTATTCCTTTCGCAGGACTTCCTGACTGTCATTCATGATATGAAGTTCCCCGGATACCAGTAAGTTCCCCTTTTTTGCTAGGAATTCCCCGGGCTTTTTTACCGGTATGCCCCTTCGGACGTATCATATCTGTTGACTCACTACCGTCCTTGTCTGCGAGCAGATTACGAGGGGAGGTATTACTGTGGTTTTTGGGGGGATAATTCCTCCTGGATATTAAGAATCAGACGGGTTCCTTCTATTCTGGCAGATACCCAGGTAATCTCCGGAAAATTTTTCCGTACAGCTGCTGCAACTTCTGAACAGTTGATCTTTTTTTTGGACATCCCATGGTTTATATCCTGCTTATCCAGAAAATCGAGGATTTCTCCGGTACTGTTTCTGACATTTCCTTCAATATGGATATTCCAGATTCTCCCTGTCAAAAAAAATATCAGGATACCTCCCAGAATCATGCCTGTAAAAAAAGCCTTTCTTTTTTTATTCCTTAAAAAAAAGAAGGGCATTCCCCGTCTCTGTATGATCTGAATATGTACACCTGTTTTATTCCGGAGAGGTCTCAGGCGAAAGAAATCAGCGGCCTGCATTTGTGCCATAAGCTGGCCGTCCTCTCTGTACCGGATCTTTTCCATATAAACTTTTCTGCTTTTGCAGAGATTCAGAAAGCGTTCCAGATTTTCTCCTCTTACAAGGATAATCACATAACCATATATTAATTTCAAAAATTTCAACATTCGCTGTCACCCGCTTTTATATCATAAATACTTCCCGTCACTTTCATTGCACTGGAATTGTACCAGCGGATTTCAAGATTTTTCCCGGATATGGTCACTTTTCCGCAAAAAGACTGTATCACAATTTCAGAAGGTGTATATTTAAAAACAGATTTATAATTTTCGATAACAGCTTCCGTCTGACCGGTCAGTGTGACGATCGTTTCATTATATGCCAGATCAGGCGGAAGTTCTAATGCCAGCACCATCCGGTTTTTCCATTGTCCTGCTTTTTTCATAAAAAAAGCTCCCCCGGCTTTTACTATCAGTCTATGCCGGAAGAACTTTCTTTAAAACACGTTTCAGCAGCAATCATCGAAACAAAACCATAGAAAACCACAGAATTGTATTTCCACCCAGATTATATTCCATAGATTCACGCTCTACAATCTCATTTACTACTACGCCATGACTTTCCAGACATGGATGCATCCGGTCAGGATATCTGCATGGTTTTCCCTCTTTATAGGCACATTTTTCACAGATATCACAGGATTCTGTAGACAGGATATAAGTTTCATACCCTTCTTTATTCAGATATTTTCCCACCTCTGTAGTCAGGTCCTCGTGTGCCCGTCTTGTAGAAAGCATTTCTTCCATGTTCATGATATCCGAAACTTCTGCTACACTGGAAAAGAAAACAGCCTGAGGATAACTTTTTATTTTTTTTCACATTCCTGCAGGGTTCCTACTGCGGGGGGACAGGCCCAGGTAGAATCATAACGTTCGCATTCTTCTTGGCAGATCGTGCGCACGCGTTCCTGAATTGTAATATCTTTTGTGTCCAGTATGCGGTATTCGAAAATCGGGTACTGTGAAATAAATTCTTCAAATTTTTCTGTGTTCATAGTTTTCTTCTTTCTTTTGGACTTGTTGGTACATTCGTTCATTTATGGTAGGGTTCGTGATTCATAATGCGGTAGCTTCTGTATATCTGTTCCAGAAGGATCATCTGCATCAGCTGATGCGGAAAAGTCATTCTGGAAAAGCTTAGCTTATAATCTGCGCGTTTCAGAACACTCTCACTCAGTCCTAATGAACCTCCGATCACAAATGCAATGGAACTGATACCGGAAACTCCGAGTTTCTCAATTTTTTGAGAAAGTTCTACAGAATCCAGCATTTTTCCGTCAATTGCCAGTGCGATAACATAATCCTGTTCGCGTATATGTTTCATCAGACGTTCGCCTTCTGTATTTTTAATCTGTGTGTTCAGTGCTTCTGACGCTTTATCCGGTGTTTTTTCATCTGCTACCTGACAGAAAGTCAGCTTGCAGTATCTGCTCAGCCGTTTGGCATATTCTGCGATTCCGTCACACAGATATTTTTCTTTGATCTTTCCAACTGTAACAATACGGATTTCCATGATCTTCTTCCTTCTACTATAATAAAATCAGCGATAAAATCACAGTATTTTTAATACTGCAGATAATATTCCATGGTAGTCATTTTACTGGTCTTGCCATTTGCTGCAACAAGAATGACATTCAGCTTATGGTAACCCACAGGCATGGAGATTGGCTGTTCATAAACAGTGCTGTTAAGATCCGGTGCAGAATCAAATGCATAATATGCTTTACATCCATCCGGAACAGTGATCTTAATCTCTGTTTTCTTATTGTAATCTCCTGATTTAGGTGTTACTTTAGGGGCTTTCGGTGCATTTAAAACAATCACATACTTTCTGCTGATCACATCACTTTCGATATTTTTATCATTTACACCAAAGGCTTTTATTTCGGTTGTGCCTTCTCTCAGAATAATAGGTTCTGTATATACTTTACTCTTTCTGGTAGGTGTGCTTCCATCTAATGTGTAATAAATCTTTTGACAGTTACCCTTCAGTTCCAGAGTCTGCGTCGTAGTGTAGGTTCCGGGTGCCAGATTTGATACAGGTGTTTCACAGATATATTCTGCACAGGCATTCTGCACATCCCTGTCAGCAGATTTCAGGATCAGCCTGACTTCGTTGATCTTTCCCTCCTGTGTAAGAAGCTTCACATACTCTTTATATATTCCTGCTCCTGTAGTTTTGTTCTGGATAAACGGGCGCAGAACAAGAAGCGCAGACTGAGTATCACCTGATTTCTCCATACTTTTGGCCAGAAGAAGATTGGCAGCTTCATTTTTGGGATTTTTATCCAGAGCCTTTTCTACAATCCGCTGTGCTTCTTCATAGTTTTGCTGTGCATATTGTTTTTTTGCCCTGGAATACAAGGCAGAAAAAGTATTTAACTGCCGATAACAAAAGAACCCCAGCAGTGTCGCCGCACACAGAAGCAGACATAGAATCTGTTTTTTGCTGAATGTCAGCTTTCTTCTTTTGCGATGTTTGAAATATTTTACAATTTCTGTTTTATGTTCCTTTGGATGGGTGGTTCTGCTGCTCCTTTTTCATCAGAGTTTCCACTGTGCTGAATTCTCTTACCCAGGGTATCTCCGCAAGACAGTAGGGGCAGTACAGAGAGCCTTTTTCCACCTCTTTATGACATTTAGGACATTTCATAGGCAGTCCTCACTTACTGATTTTTCAGATAATTCTGAAACTCCTCCATAGACATAAGAACTTTTCTCGGTTTTGTTCCCTCTTCTGGTCCCACTACACCTGCGTCGCAGAGCTGATCCATGATTCTTGCCGCTCTGTTGAAACCAATCTTAAACATTCTCTGCAACATACCAATAGAAGCTTTCTCTTTCTCTATGATAAACTTACCTGCTTCTTCAAAATGGATGTCCCTTTCATCTCCGGACATACCTGTTGTTACAGGAGAATTTACCTGCTGCTCGATCTGTTGGTTATACTGGACACCCGGATTTTTATCTGCAAGAAATTCAACCACAGCACTTACCTCATCGTCAGATACAAATGCACCCTGAAGTCTTGCAGGCTTCTGATATCCCTGAGGATAAAAGAGCATATCACCTTTTCCAAGAAGCTTCTCGGCTCCGTTCATATCCAGAATTGTTCTGGAATCCACACCGGAAGATACAGAGAAAGCAATTCTGGAAGGCATATTCGCCTTGATCAGACCGGTGATAACATTTACAGACGGTCTCTGTGTGGCAATGATCAGATGGATACCTGCCGCACGTGCAAGCTGAGCCAGACGACAGATAGCATCCTCCACCTCTCCGGGTGCAACCATCATAAGGTCTGCAAGCTCATCTACGATAATGACGATCTGACACATTTTCTCAGGGCGCTGCTCTCCCTCCGGGAACTTCATCTTCTCAATCTTGCGGTTAAACTCTTCCAGATTTCGTACCCCATACTCTGCAAAAGTATTGTAACGGTTACTCATCTCATTTACTGCCCAGTTCAGAGCACCCGCAGCTTTCTTCGGATCTGTGACAACCGGAATGAACAGATGCGGGATTACCATTATAAACACTAAGCTCTACCACTTTCGGGTCAATCATGATCAGCTTGACCTCGTCTGGCTTGGCTTTATATAAAATACTGATAATAAGTGTATTGATACAAACAGATTTACCAGATCCGGTGGAACCTGCGATCAGAAGATGGGGCATCTTGGCAATATCTGCCACGATCGTCTTACCCTCAATATCTTTACCAGCAGCAAAAGCCAGCTTGGATTTGGCATTCATAAACTCCGGGCTCTGGATCAGATCACGGAGCATAACCGCACTGTGTTCTTTATTTGGTACCTCGATACCTACAGCTGCTTTACCCGGGATCGGAGCTTCGATACGGATATCCGGCGCGGCAAGATTCAGCTTGATATCATCAGAGAGACCTACGATCTTGCTTACCTTTACACCCATTTCCGGCTGCAGCTCATACCTGGTAACTGTAGGTCCGCAGCTTACGTTTGTAACCTTGGCATTTACTCCGAAATTATACAGGATTTCCTGTAATTTCTGAGCTGTCTTTCGAAGATGGGAATCAGAATCTCCCTGGGATTTCCCATTTCCACGTTTCAGAAGATTCACAGGCGGATACTGATATTCCTTTTTCACCGCCGCTTTCCTGGGTTTTGATCTCATGCTGGATATTTACGATTCCGTTGGCAATCTCCTGCCTGGAAGACTTAGGATTCTTCGCCGACTGACGGGAAGTAGTTTCATCCGAAACTCCATTCCCCGCTGCCATTTCGTCAGAAGCTTCAGAAGAGTAGAAGCCAGAAGTTGCCGGAGATCCATGGGCAGCGCCACCTGCTGCGCCAGAAGTATCTCTCGTCAAAGCAACTGCATTCTGCACGGTAGCCATAGCTTCATTAAAATCCACTCCATCATAACTG
>ENA-OQJR01000450-OQJR01000450.1-human-gut-metagenome-genome-assembly--contig:-NODE-450-length-13052-cov-2.466692_pt1 | contig 13052 bp, 11 predicted proteins | sample MGYA00242614_ERZ504781 | MGnify/ENA primary metagenome ERZ504781 (study PRJEB26092, sample SAMD00036365) | human gut metagenome | host: Homo sapiens | study: EMG produced TPA metagenomics assembly of...
TTCATAGTCGAGAATACATCGGCTAAAGGTACTCCTGAGAATTTTACTTTGTCACGGTCTACATCAAAATAAAGTTGGGGGATATCCGCTTGTAAAGCCGAAGATAAACCTGATAATTCCTTACGTTTTGATGCATAATACATCAATGTATCCGTAGCTTGTACCAAATTTTCGAAAGTGGCATCTCCACGTGCTTCCAATTGCATTTCGAACCCGCCCGAACTGCCCAATCCCGGAATAACGGGAGGGGTGGAAAGATATACCTTGCATTCGGGGTATTGTGACATGTCTTTTTTTACCTGTGCCATAATATTGTCAATAGTTTGCGAGTCACGTTCCTCCCAAGGTTTTAAGATGACAGTCAGTTCACTTCGTGCCTGACTGGTTCCTACACGCGGACTGCTTCCCGCCACGCTTTGCACATATTCCACTGCCGGATTTTTCATCAGGTATTCCACAGCACGTTCTGTTACGATACGTGTACGTTCCAACGTTGCACCTTCGGGTAGCTCCAACTCTATTTTAAAATACCCTTGGTCTTCGATGGGGAGGAAGCTGGTGGGAATAATGCGATGGATTAACAGGATGGCGATCAATACCATGCCGAATGTGCTCAGTACCCGACGCGGGTGTTTCACAATGTGTTTGATAAGCCCTACATATTTATGATTGCCGATAGCCAGCCACTCATTGATACGGCGGAATACGATATTCTTTTTCTTGTTCGGATCTTCCGGTTTCAGGATAAGCGAACACATGACTGGACTCAATGTCAAAGCTACTACCGTAGACAGCAATACGGATACTACGATGGTTACCGTAAACTGGCGATAAAGTTGTCCGGTAATTCCACCTAGAAAACTTACGGGAACAAATACTGCTGCCAGTACCAAAGAAGTGGCGATAATGGCTCCTGTAAGTCCTTCCATAGCTTTCTTGGTAGCTTGGTAGGGAGATAGTTTCTCCTCTTCCATGATACGCTCCACATTCTCTACTACCACGATAGCATCGTCCACCACAATACCGATGGCAAGTACCAACCCCAACAGGGTCAGGATATTAAGCGAGAATCCGAAAATCAACATGAATCCGAAAGTTCCAATCAGTGAGATAGGTACGGCAACTAGTGGGATAACTGTTGCACGCCAGCTTTGGAGTGAAAGGTATACTACGATAATAACCAGTATCAGGGCTTCAAACAGTGTTTTGTACACTTCATGAATAGATTCCGAAATATATGTGGTCATATCGAAAGGTATCTCGTAACTCATTCCTTCGGGGAAATTCTTGCTGATTTCCTCCATAGCTTCTTTCACGCTTTTTGCTACTTCCATAGCGTTGGCTCCCGGTAACATATAGATGGCCAATACCGCTGCATTTTCTTTGTTAATGGCACTCTCGGTATTGTATGATTGTGCTTCGAGTGAGATGCGGGCCACATCACGTAAACGGATGATGGAACCATCGGCATTGGCACGGACTACGATTTCCTCAAACTGGCTTACAGTAGATAGACGTCCCTGAGTAGTGATGGGAATGGTTACGTCTAATCCTTGTACGGGTTGTTGTCCCAGTACACCGGCTGCTGATTCCCGATTTTGGTCTTTCAGTGCATTCTGCAGATCGGCTACGGTCAGACCGAAATTGGCCAGTTTGTCGGGCTGTACCCAAATTTGCATGGCGTAATATCGGCTTCCGATGTTTGAAACACGTCCTACGCCAGGGATACGGCGGATTAGGTCCAGTACATTCAGAGTAGCAAAGTTGCTAAGGTATATTTCATCGAATTTCGGGTCGGTAGAGGTAAGGCATAGGGTCAGCAATTGACTGGCAGCCTGTTTCTCTACCGAAATACCATTTTGTATAACTTCTGCTGGAAGACGTGATTCTGCTAACTTGATACGGTTCTGTATTTCTACTGCCGCCAGATCGGGATCTGCCGAGATATCAAAAGTGACGGTGGCTGAAAAACCTCCCGAATTGGAACTGTTTGATTCCATGTAAAGCATTCCTGGAGTACCGTTCAATTCCTGTTCTATAGGAGTGGCTACTGCTTGTGATACTGTCAGGGCACTGGCACCCGGATAGGATGCGCTGATTTTCACTACCGGCGGGGTAATCTGCGGATATTGGTCAATGGGTAGCATCGTGAGACCGATGATACCGACAATGACTATTAATATGGAGATGACAGCTGAAAATACCGGTCTGTCTATAAAGAAACTAACTTTCATAATGTCTATTGTTTTTTTGAATGCGTAAATTTTCCTCCATAGGGGAATTCGTATTCGGGAGTGAAATTATCCGATCGTATCTTTTTCCTCCGTTTTTTTGTCTTCTACAGCAGGACTTACTTTTACTTTCATGCCTGGATTCAGCTTGTGGTATCCTTCTATAACAATGTCTTCTCCGGGAGCCAAGCCTCTTTCCACCACTACTTGATTCTGGAATTCAGGTCCTAATTCAATGAAACGTCTCTCTACTGTAGAATCTTTGCGCATTACATAAATATAGGCACCGCCTTTTTCTATGATAACGGACTTTAACGGAACTACCGTAGCTTTTTCTCTGACATCCAATAATAGTTTTACTTTGGTGAACTGTCCAGGAAGTAATATCCGTTCTGGATTCGGCATTTCGGCACGTACGGAGAATGTACCTGTGCGTGGATCAACTTGCGGTTCGGCAAAGTCTACCAGTCCTTTGTATGGATAAATAGTATTGTCTGCTAGAGTAATGGAAACATTGGGTTGCCAAGAGCGGGTAGAGTCTTTTTGACCTAAGTTCACATTACGTTCTTTGCTTTTCAGATAGTCTAGAGCTGTCATGCTGAAATCCACTAATACAGTATCACTTTTTACTACGGTGGCAAGCAGTGATTTGCCACTTGGACCTACCAATGTCCCTAAATCCACGTGACGTTCACTGATATGTCCTGCTAACGGAGAACGAACTATCGTATAACCTAGTTCCAATTCTGCTTGATCAAGGTCGGCACTACTCATAGCTACCGAGGCTTCTGCTGTTTCATATGCAGCAGTAGCATTGTCCAAGTCCAACTGGCTGGCAGCATTTTGTTCATATAGCGGACGGATACGTTCTAAATCGCGTTTTGCTTTTTGTGCCTGTGCTTCATCTTTTTTCAATTGGGCACGCGCTTTGTCAGCTTTGGCTCGATATTGATCTTGATTGATAACAAACAGCACTTGATTCTTAGTGACATATGTACCTTCTGCGAAAAGCATTTGTTCTAAATATCCCTCTACTCGGGCACGTACTTCAACGAATTGCTGTGCACGTACGCGTCCTACATATTCACCATATATTTCCACATCGTCTTGCGTTGCCGGTGCTATGGCAACTACTGGAAGTTCCGGCATCTTTGCCGGTCGATGGGAAACAATCAGGTAAATCCCGATAACTAGTCCAATACCTATTACTACAAGCGCTGTTCTTTTCTTTTTTAGCGCAATTTCTTTGTGTGTAAAAAATAGTTTCATACTTTAGTTTTGTTATTGTTTAAGATGCCGTCAGTAGGAATACAAGCAGCGTGCCAAACTACTGTAAATAGCCTTTCCTTTTCATAATCAGTGTTTTATTACTACCTTTTGTTGATAGGGAAAGTGTGGAAAACAGGCAACAGCTGTAGAATAATTCCACAGTAGGCGAATTAAATTTAGTAGAGGATTATCGATTTGGGTGCAAAAATGTAAAATAGTGGGTAATTTTAAAATATTTATTCATTATTCATTATGATGAAGACGATGTTGTAGTGTTAGCAGATATGTATGTAATTTAAATTTTGCTTGAGATCGTCATATCTGCAACCTTGTTGTTTTGAAATACGTTCCCTTTCATTTTGAAAAGGGTAGTGTTTCCCTTTTTTATGACTTTCATATAATATCTGTTTGTTTATCAATAGTTTATAATGTTGTTTTTCATTTTGGCATAGTATTCGCTATATACTTGTCAAATATAAAAAGTATAAAAAGATGGGAGAATTTTATAATCCAGATAAATTATATAAAGGTGGAAGCCGGAATAATAGCTTGATAAATAAAAAAATGATATTCCGTGTATTGGGGGTATTACTTTTTATTGAATCTGCTATGTTCCTGCTTTGTGCGGCTGTTTCCTTATGTTACGGTGAGCAAGATTATCAATATTTTCTATATACCATTCTTTTGAATACATTGGTCGGTGGAGTTTTGCTAATTTGTAGTAGAGGTGCTGAGAATCGGCTGACACGACGAGATGGGTACTGTATTGTAACTTTTACTTGGTTTTGTTTACGTTGTTTGGAATGTTGCCTTTTTATTTTAGTGGAGGAATCCCTTCGGTGACGGATGCCTTTTTTGAAACCATGTCGGGTTTTACTACTACAGGAGCTACTATATTGGATAATATAGAATCTCTTTCACATGGTCTGTTATTTTGGCGTAGCTTGACACAATGGATAGGTGGCTTGGGTATTGTCTTTTTTACTATTGCTGTGCTTCCTATTTTCGGGGGAGGAACTATACAACTTTTTTCAGCTGAGGCTATCGGAGTGACGCACGACAAAACACATCCCCGGATTGATGTGATGGCTAAGTGGCTGTGGATGATATATGCTATTCTTACAATTGCAGAAACTGTGCTGCTGATGATAGGAGGAATGAGTTTTTTTGATGCGGTATGTCATTCATTCTCTACAACGGCTACAGGTGGTTATTCTACCAAACAAGCTAGTGTAGCTTATTGGAACTCTCCGTTTATAGAATATGTAATAGCGATATTTATGATCCTTTCGGGTATTAATTTCTCTCTCTATTTTATGTGTCTGAAAGGGAAAGGCAAGCGTTTATTTCAGGATGATGAATTCCGTTGGTTTATGAAATCAGTGAGTATTCTGACACTTGTTATTACGTTTGCCTTAGTTTTTCAGAATCATTATGATTGGGAAGAGGCATTCCGCAGGGCTCTGTTTCAAGTGGCTACGGCGCATACGTCATGCGGCTTTGCAACGGATGATTATAACTTGTGGCCATCTTTTACATGGATGCTTCTTATTTTTGCTATGTTGTCAGGTGGATGTACGGGGTCTACTAGTGGGGGAATCAAAAATATGCGCCTTATGATTCTGGCGCGTAATATCAAAAATGAATTCAAACGGATGCTGCATCCTAGGGCTGTATTGCCTGTTCGTGTGAACCGTCAGGTTATATCGCCTTCCATCATTGCTTCAGTGAATACATTCTTTGTATTTTATTTGTTCTGTATTTTGGCCGGATGGATACTGCTGATGTTTTTCGGGGTGGGGATAATTGAAGCGATGAGTACAGTAATTTCTAGCTTAGGCAATGTGGGACCGGGATTAGGAGCATTCGGTCCTGCTTTTTCATGGGCGGCGTTGCCTGATGCTGCTAAATGGATATTGTCGTTCCTGATGTTGATAGGACGTTTGGAATTGTTTGCTGTGTTGTTGCTTTTTTATTCAGGATTTTGGGAAAGACGATAGTTCTCCGGGAAAAATTGATATGTATCATTTAATTAATGGGTATTCATTGAAATGAAGTTCTAGAAATATGTATTTTTACAAAGGATGATATATATTTGTGCTCGGATTTACAATACATTCATGTTATGGCAACTTCGAGAGAGATGACTTCGGGACGTCCGTTCCCTTTGATATTGAATTTTGCTTTTCCTTTATTGCTGGGTAATTTACTTCAGCAGACTTATTCCTTGATGGATGCTGCTATTGTGGGTAAGTTTCTTGGAATTAATGCTTTGGCTTCTGTAGGAGCTAGCACTTCGGTGGTGTTTTTGATATTAGGCTTTTGCAATGGCTGTTGTGGTGGCTTCGGTATTCCTGTCGCACAGAAGTTTGGAGCAAGGGATTATGGTATGATGCGGCGTTTTGTGGCAGTTAGTTTACAATTGGCAGCGGTGATGTCTGTAGTAATTGCTATTGTAACTAGTATGTTTTGTTCGGATATTCTTCAGATGATGCAGACTCCGGAGAATATTCTTGAGGATGCTTATCTTTATTTGCTGATTACTTTTATCGGGGTGCCCTGTACCTTTTTCTATAATTTGCTTTCAAGTATTATTCGTGCATTGGGTGATAGCAAAACTCCGTTTTGGTTTTTGCTTTTTTCTACGATATTGAATATTTTGCTTGATCTCTTTTGTATTTTGATACTTGATTGGGGAGTGGCGGGAGCAGCTGTGGCTACGGTATTCTCACAAGGGGTTTCGGCTGTATTGTGTTATTTGTATATGATGCGTCATTTTGAGATTCTGAAGGGAACTCCGACAGAGCATAAATTTCGAGGAGCGTTGGCAAAGACTTTACTGTATATCGGTGTGCCGATGGGATTACAGTTCTCTATTACTGCTATTGGCAGTATTATGTTGCAAAGTGCGAATAATGCATTGGGTACTGCTTGTGTGGCTGCTTTTACGGCTGCTATGCGTATTAAGATGTTTTGTATGTGTCCGCTTGAGAGTCTGGGTATAGCTATGGCTACTTATAGTGGACAGAATTACGGTGCGGGAAAACCGAAGCGTATCTGGCTGGGAATCAAGGCGAGTGTGTTAATGATGGTTATTTATTGTGGTTTTATGTTTGTAGTCTTGATGTTGGGAGCACGTACTTTTGCCTTGTTATTTGTTGACCCAGCAGAATGGGAGATATTGAAAGATACGGAATTGTTTTTGCATATTTCCGTTTCTTTCTTTCCGGTTTTGGGCTTACTTTGTATCTTGCGTTATTCCATTCAGGGGGTTGGGCTTTACCAATTTGGCTATGTTGTCGGGGGTATCCGAAATGATTGCCCGTATAATGGTCAGTCTTTATGTAGTACCATATTGGGCTATTTAGCTGTTTGTTTGGTGACCCTACGGCATGGATATTTGCAGTTATTTTTCTGATTCCCGCATTTATATATGTGTATGGAAGAATAAAACGGATGTCTACTTCAGGAATGGTAAAATACTAATTTGGTGTGAGAAGGTGTGTCAAAATGCGCACCTTCTTTTTTTATGCACAAAGCCCCGACTTTCACAAGCTGGGGCTTTGTTATTACCTAAAGATTTTGTATCTTTAAGCATAACATTTTATACTATGACAAAGATACATTTTCGTCCTTACAATCCCAACCAAACAGTGCTTTTTCCTCCAAGAATTGACGAGGATATTGCAGAGCATGATCCAGTTCGGATGGTTGACGCTCTGGTTGAGAGCCTGACCCTTGAAAGTTTCAGGAAGTTGTATAAGGAATGCGGGCGCAGCCCTTACCATCCCAGGATGATGCTCAAGGTCATTCTGTATGCCTATATGAACAACATCTACTCCTGCCGGAAAATCGAAAAGCTCCTTCACCGTGACATCCATTATATCTGGCTGGCCGGATATGAGAAACCGGATTTCATTACCATCAACCGTTTCCGCAACCGGGTGAAGAATGAAATCAACGAGGTGTTTACGCAAACCGTACTTCTTCTTTCTTCCAAAGGCTTCATCAGCCTGAATGTGGAATACATTGACGGGACAAAGATCGAATCCAAAGCCAACAAGTACACTTTCGTCTGGCGAAAAACGGTTGAGCGGAACCGTGAACGCCTGATGAAGAAGATACATGTCCTGTTAGGGCAGATAGACGATGTCATTGCCCGGGAGAAGTCATCAGAGAACAATGAGGAGGTTGAGTTCACTCCGGCCATGCTGACTGAAATGGCAGGAGAATTGCGTCATGCATTGGAACAGGTTTCCGAGCCATCCGCGAAAGAGGAAAAGACTGAACTGAAAAAGAAACGCAAACAGCTGAAGGAACTGGAAGAACACAGGGACAAACTGCAGGAATACGACTGCCATCCGGAAAACGCTGCAAGAGAGGAATTCCTATTCCAAGACGGACAAGGACGCTACTTTTATGAGAATGAAGGAGGATGCCATGCGCAACGGACAGACGAAGCCCGGTTACAACCTTCAAATCGGCACCGAAAATCAGTTCATCACCGATTTTGCACTCTTCCCGAACCCTACGGATACACTGACCCTGATTCCTTTCCTGCAATCTTTTTCAAACAGGTATGACCGGATGGCCCATACGGTGGTTGCTGATTCCGGCTATGGCTCCGAAGAGAATTACCGCTTCATGTCCGAAAACGGCATGGAAGCCTACGTAAAGTACAACTACTTCCACATGGAGCAGCGGCCGAGATTCAAACCGGACCCGTTCAAGGCCGAAAACTTCTACTACAATGAAGAACATGACTTCTGCATCTGCCCTATGGGGCAAAGGATGCGGAGGATAGGCACCAGGAATGTGAAAACCGCATCCGGATATGTCAGCGAAAATGCACGGTACAGAGCTGTCAGGTGTGAAGGCTGTCCCCTGCGATGCCGCTGTTTTAAAGCAAAAGGAAACAGGACGATAGAACTGAATCATAGGCTTAGACAATACAAGCGGAGAGCCAAAGAACTGCTCTGCTCTGAGAAAGGACTGAAACACAGAGGGCAGAGATGCATAGAACCGGAAGCCGTGTTCGGACAAATGAAAAACAATATGAATTACAAACGTTTCCGCCATTTTGGAAAGGATAAGGTCTTCATGGACTTTGCCTTCCTAGCCATTGCCTTCAATATAAAAAAGATGTGTGCAAAACTGACAAAAGAAGGTATGAACTGGCTGATAGGATGGTTTTATGAGCTTACTGTCGCTTTATTTAGATGCTGGAGACACATAAATCAAAGAAATCTTCGAATTATCGCAGCTTGAAGAAATAAACCGATTTATATCGGTGATAAACAAGAAAGAAGGTGCATCGTGCATTACGACACACCTTCTTTCGCTATATGGTTTTTAACTGATTAGCAGTTTACAGAAGCCATGTGAGCGATCAAATCCAACACTTTGTTAGAGTAACCGATTTCGTTGTCATACCAAGAAACCACTTTAACGAAAGTATCAGTCAAAGCGATACCGGCCTTAGCATCGAAGATAGAAGTACGAGTATCACCCAAGAAGTCAGAAGAAACAACTGCATCTTCAGTGTAACCCATACACCTGCCAATTCGCCTTCAGAAGCTTCTTTCATAGCTGCACAGATTTCAGCATATGTAGCCGGTTTAGCCAAGTTAACTGTCAAGTCAACTACAGAAACGTCCAAAGTCGGAACACGCATTGACATACCAGTCAATTTACCGTTCAATTCAGGAATAACTTTACCTACAGCTTTAGCAGCACCGGTAGATGAAGGGATAATGTTGCCAGAAGCAGCACGACCACCTCTCCAGTCTTTCATAGAAGGACCGTCAACTGTTTTCTGAGTAGCTGTTGTAGAGTGAACTGTAGTCATCAAACCGTCAGTGATACCCCATTTGTCATTCAATACCTTAGCGATAGGAGCCAAACAGTTAGTAGTACAAGAAGCGTTAGAAACGAACTGAGTACCTTTAACATAAGTCTTTTCGTTTACACCGCAAACGAACATCGGAGTATCATCTTTAGAAGGAGCTGACATAACTACATATTTAGCACCAGCTTCAATATGAGCCTGAGCTTTTTCTTTAGTCAAGAACAAACCAGTAGATTCAACTACGTATTCAGCACCGATTGCATCCCACTTCAAGTCAGCCGGATTTCTTTCAGCTGTTACGCGGATTGCATTGCCGTTCACGATCAATTTGCTATTTTCTACGTCAGCTTCGATAGTACCGTCAAATTGTCCGTGCATAGTGTCATACTTCAACATATATGCTAAGTAATCAACCGGGCAAAGGTCATTGATACCTACGATCTGAATATCGTTTCTTTTCTGAGCTGCACGGAATACAAAACGGCCGATACGACCAAATCCGTTAATACCTACTTTAATCATTTTGTTTAAATTTTAAAGGTTTTATAATATAGCTTTTAAACACTCTACGTTGGAATGTTGTTAAACGTTTAGTATTTATTTCCTAAACGCGGTGCAAAAATAAGAATTTGTTTTTATATTCGCACATAAATTCATATTAAAATAAAAAAAAATGGGAAAAAGCAGCTTCTTGCAAGATTTTAAGGCGTTCGCAATGCGCGGAAACGTCATTGACATGGCAGTCGGTGTCATCATCGGCGGAGCCTTCGGTAAAATAGTATCTTCCATTGTGGCCGATGTCATCATGCCTCCCATCGGATTGCTGGTAGGTGGCGTGAACTTTACAGATTTGAAACTACAATTAAAGCCGGCCGAAGTAGTGGATGGAGTTGAAAAAGCTGCCGTAACGTTGAATTATGGCAACTTCCTACAAGCTACTTTCGACTTTATCATCATTGCTTTTTCTATATTCTTATTTATAAGATTACTTGCCAAGCTGAATCGCAAGAAAGAAGAAGTTCCTGCTCCCGCCGCCCCACCTGCCCCTAGCAAGGAAGAGGTATTACTTACAGAAATCCGTGACTTGTTGAAGGAACAGGCTGGCAAAAAATAAAATATTATCCACACAAAAAACGGGCTGCCCTCAAATGCTTGTCGGACAGCCCGTGATTTATATACCAGCCGACATTTCCTAAACATTCCAATCTTTTTTTTGCATATTTTTCCACAAGGAAGCAGGAAGAACAAAGTTTTTCCAATTCAATTATAAAAAGCCTCAACAGCATGACGGATTTTATTTTTCTGAGTATCTTTGCGGCACGAAATCATTTACATATCTTAATATATATATGCAAGAAAAGATCATTATTCTCGACTTCGGTTCACAAACCACACAGCTCATAGCCCGTCGCGTTCGCGAACTGAATACTTATTGCGAGATTGTGCCTTACAACAAATTTCCACACAATGATCCGTCCATAATCGGCGTTATCCTTTCGGGAAGCCCTTTCTCGGTGTATGATGAAAGCGCCTTTAAAGTCGATTTGAGTGACATTCGCGGAAAGTATCCTATTTTGGGTATCTGCTATGGTGCACAGTTCATGTCTTATACAAACGGTGGGAAAGTGGAACCGGCCGGCACACGTGAATACGGACGTGCACACCTTTCCACTTTCGACCAAGAGAACCCACTATTGAAGAACGTCCGTGAACACTCACAAGTATGGATGAGCCACGGAGATACCATCACCGCCATTCCGGAGAATTTCAAAATTATCGCTTCAACAGATAAAGTAGCCATCGCTGCTTATCAAATAAGGAAGAGAAAGTATGGGGAGTACAGTTCCACCCGGAAGTGTTCCACAGTGAAGACGGAACCCAGCTTCTGAAAAATTTTGAGTCGACATTTGCGGGGGGAAACAGGACTGGAGCGCTGCCTCTTTCATTGAAACGACTGTAGCCGAACTGAAAGCGCAACTGGGAAATGACAAAGTAGTACTGGGGCTGAGTGGCGGAGTAGACTCATCTGTGGCAGCCGTATTATTAAATAAAGCGATAGGCAAGAATCTTACCTGCATTTTTGTAGATCACGGCATGCTGCGTAAGAACGAATTCAAAAATGTACTCCATGATTATGAATGTCTCGGACTGAATGTAATCGGAGTGGATGCCAGCCAAAAATTCTTCAGTGAACTGGCAGGTGTGGAAGAACCTGAGAAGAAGCGTAAGATTATCGGCAAAGGTTTTATTGACGTATTCGATGAAGAAGCTCATAAAATTAAAGATGTGAAATGGCTGGCACAAGGTACCATTTATCCTGACTGTATCGAGTCATTAAGTATCACCGGCACTGTAATCAAAAGTCATCACAACGTAGGTGGACTGCCCGAAAAAATGAATTTGAAACTATGCGAGCCTCTGCGTCTGCTATTCAAGGATGAAGTACGCCACGTAGGTCGTGAACTGGGTATGCCGGAACATCTGATTACACGCCATCCATTCCCCGGACCAGGACTTGCGGTACGTATTTTGGGTGATATCACTCCTGAGAAAGTACGTATTCTGCAAGACGCCGATGATATCTATATCCAAGGATTGAGAGACTGGAAAGTGAAAGACTCGGACGGAAACGAAACATCCCTTTACCACCAAGTATGGCAGGCAGGCGTAATCTTGCTACCCGTACAAAGTGTGGGAGTAATGGGGGACGAACGTACATACGAACGTGCCGTTGCCCTACGTGCCGTAACTAGTACGGATGCCATGACCGCCGACTGGGCTCATCTTCCCTATGAATTTATGGCTAAGGTTTCAAACGACATAATCAATAAAGTAAAAGGTGTAAACCGCGTATGCTATGATATCTCGTCCAAACCGCCTGCCACAATTGAGTGGGAATAATAGACAACCAACTAATAACTTAAAAACAACATAACGGAATGAAACAAGATATGATTGTTATCTTGGATTTGGGAAGCACCGAAAACACCGTGCTTGCCAGAGCCATTCGTGCTTTGGGTGTATATAGTGAAATTTACCCGCACGATATCACAGCCGCCGAGCTGACAGCATTGCCCAATGTAAAGGGTGTCATTATCAATGGCGGTCCCAACCATGTAATTGACGGAGTGGATATTGACGTGCTTCCCGAGATTTACAAAGCAGGGATCCCCGTAATGGCTGCCGGTCATGACAAAGCATGTTGCGAAGTGAAGCTTCCCCAACTGACGGATGATGTGGAAGCAATAAAGAATGCTGTACAATCGTTTGTTTTTGATACCTGCAAGGCAGAGGCTAACTGGAATATGACAAACTTTGTCAATGACCAGATTGAATTGATCCGCCGCCAGGTAGGCGACAAGAAAGTATTATTGGCACTTTCCGGAGGTGTAGACAGTTCTGTAGTAGCAGCCCTGTTGCTGAAAGCCATCGGCAATAATCTGGTCTGCGTACATGTGAACCATGGATTAATGCGCAAAGGTGAATCGGAAGCAGTAATTGAAGTTTTCAAAAATCAGTTGAACGCTAATTTGATTTACGTGGATGCTACAGACCGGTTCCTGAGTAAACTGGAAAATGTAGCTGATCCGGAGCAGAAACGCAAGATTATCGGTGGTGAATTTATTCGTGTGTTCGAAGAGGAAGCCCGTAAGCTAAATGGAATCGACTTTTTGGGACAAGGTACAATTTATCCTGATATCGTA
>ENA-OQJR01000454-OQJR01000454.1-human-gut-metagenome-genome-assembly--contig:-NODE-454-length-12988-cov-3.552523_pt1 | contig 12988 bp, 8 predicted proteins | sample MGYA00242614_ERZ504781 | MGnify/ENA primary metagenome ERZ504781 (study PRJEB26092, sample SAMD00036365) | human gut metagenome | host: Homo sapiens | study: EMG produced TPA metagenomics assembly of...
GCCCCGCGGCCATCGACACCGGCACTGCCGTCCATCGACGCGGGAGCGCTCGGGGAGGGGCGTCAACGTCTCGGCCTGCCGCAACTGACATCCGTCGGGCCTCGGCCATACGCCGCTGCTGTTGCACGATCCACGAGTGCCGTTCATGAGCGAAACCAATGATCTGACGCTGGCTCATGCGCATCGGCGCCGACACCTCGACAGTTCCCAGAGGCGGCTTGATACGCAGATAGAGGTTCTTGATGCGCTTGCGCGTCACATGCAATTGCAGGCCGTCCACCTCAAGCACGGTCGACGCGGCGGCGGTTGAGGCGGACGCGGGTGCTTCTCGGGCATGACGACGCTGATTGGGCAATGGCATACGAGCCATTGTCGCAGACGCTGCCCCCAGTCAGTATGAGGCAAGGAATACAACGCCCCGCTGGCGTGGGCCGTCGCGCAGCGACTGGGGGGTGGTCTGACCAGCCACTGCACAGAACCACCCTCAGTCTCGCTGCGCTCAACAGCTCCCGCTAGCGGGAGCACAACACTGCGCACTCCGCGAAACCACCCGCGATCTCACGCCTTCCCACACACAAAAACGGGAGCGCGAGGGCACTCGCACCCTCACGCTCCCGCATAATCGCTCAGCGGCGGCGGAACAGTATCACGCTTCCGCAGCGGCCTTCTTGGCGGCGCGAGCAGCGGCCTTGGCGGCCTTCTCCTCGGCCTTCACCTGCTCGATGTACTCGGCGTGCTTGGCACCCGGAGTCCAGCCGGTGTTGACGACCTTGACCTGCCAGATCCACGCGGCGGCGAAGAGCACCGCGGCAAAGATCAGCAGGCAGATGGCGCCACCGACAGGACCGAGGTGAGCCATGTTGCCGGTAATCGTACCGAACCAGCAGAAGTCGGCGTCACCGAAGGTGGAGTTGGCCAGACCGAAACTGCCCATCACGGTCATCAGCACGGCCGGCAGGAAGGTAATCAGCAGGCCGTTGATGAACGAGCCGACAATGGCACCGATACGACCACCCGTGGCGTTGCCGAACACACCAGCACCACCACCATCGAAGAAGTGAGGCACCATGCCGGGCAGGATCAGCGCGACGCCCCAGACCGGGCCGAGCCACACGGCGATGATCGCCAGAGCCACCAGGCCACCGACGAAGGAGCCGAGGAAGCCGATCAGCGAAGCATTGGCGCCGTACGGGAACACGATCGGGATGTCCAGCGCCGGGCGGGCGCCGGGCACGACCTTGTTCGCAATGCCCTGGAAGGCGGGGACGAGTTCACCGAGGATGATACGAACACCGTAGAGGATGATGCTCACGCCGATGCCGAACTGCAGGGCCTGCGCAAACGCGGCCATGAAGAACGAACCGTAGTTGTCGGGGTTGGTGGAGAAGATCTTGAACGCTTCCTTGGCCGGCAGCACGATGGCGGCCCACACGGAGAAGACCAGGTACAGCACGACCATGAGCAGCGTGGTGGAGACCATGGAGTCACGCAGGAAGCTCAGGCCCTTCGGGAAGTTGATGTCTTCAGTGGACTTCGACTTCTTGCCCACGCCGGCGCCGACAGCACCGGAGACAATGTAGCCGAGGGTGTTGAAGTGGCCGATCGACAGCTTGTCGCTACCGGTCACCCTGTTCATGAACGGCTGCGCGAACGCCGGCATGACCACCATGATCACGCCCATGAGGATGGCGCCGATGATCACGATGAGCAGCTGGTGGTCCGTGCCGAATCCCACGGACAGCACCACGGCCAGCATGGTGGACATGAACACCATGTGGTGGCCGGTCAGGAAGATGTATTTCAGCGGGGTGAACCGCGCGAGCAGCAGCATCACGATGAAGCTGAGCACGATGATGTACGCCGAGGAGGCGCCGTACTGGCTGGACGCCTGCGCGGTGATGACCTCATTGGTGGGCACGACGCCGTGCGCGCCGGTGGACTTGAGCACCAGGTCGCCGAACGGGGCCAAAGCCGAGGTGACGACGGTAGCGCCGGCACCCAGGATCAGGTAGCCCATGGCCGCCTTCAGGGCGCCCGACACGACCTGCCCGGCGCTGCGCTTCAGTGCGATCAGGCCGATGGCCGCGATGATGCCAATCAGATACGCCGGCACATTCAGTATTTCCTGGCTGATGAAATTCAGCACTTGAACGACAACGTTCATGGATTCCTTCTTTTCTTGTTATGGTTTCTGGCCGACATCTCACGCCGGCCGTAACGGGGCGCGTCTCAGTCGGCGTACTTCTCCAGCACCGACTTAATCTCATCGGTGTCCATGAAGTTCGTGATGACTTCGACGGGCGTGGTGGTGCCTTCCAGCTCGGGCGCGAGCTCGGCGGAGGTGAGCACCAGATCGTTCATGTTGGCGGTGCCCTTGGCGCTGCCCGCATCGGAGGTGGTGACATTGACATCGACGCCAAGGTCGGCCGCGACCGATTCGACATTGACCTTCAACAGCACCGATGTGCCGATGCCGTTGCCGCATACGCAGAGGATGTTCATGATTCCCTCGTTTCTTTCGTTGGAATGACTGCCGCTCAGCCATTGGGTTTCAGTTATTGGATTCAGTTATGGAAGTGTGGGTGTGCCGCTCGCCGGCGGCCCGGCCCGGGTTGCGCCGCCCTGCTATTGATGCAGGATGTCGCGGATGGCTTCCGGCGTGGGGGCCGCGGCGAGCGCCGCGGTCTTCTTGGGATTGATCAGGGACGAGGCGATAGCGGACATCACGGTGATGTGCTCGTTCTCGTCATGACCGGCCAGACCGATGACCAGCGATACCGGGTCGTTGGCCTTGTTGCCGAACTTCACCGGCGTGGACAGGCGCACCCAGCTCAGGCCGGTCTTCAGCACGGCCTCGGACGGGCGGGAGTGCGCGAGCGCGAGACCCGGGGCGATGACGATGTACGGGCCCATTTTCTCGACCGTCTCGATCATCTGATCCGTATACGCGTCGGTGGTGAAACCAGCCGCCACCAGTCCTTTGCCGGCAAGCCGGATGGCATCTTTCCAATCGGTGGCGGGAACGTCGAGCAGAAACGCGCTGTCCGGCAGGAACCCGTCAATATCGGCGACCATAGCATCTCCTCCGTGCTGAGCCATCCACCGCTGGATGGGTTGGTGATTTGCTGACACCATCGCGAGCAAATCGTTTCTTTCATCCGTCACTATACACCATAAAATCCGCTTAGTAAACCCGGAAACCGATTTCTCAACTTTGTAATGAAATGGTATGATCTATACAGAAACCATTACGTCTGTCCACTGGAAACATTGGCAATAATCACGCCCATACGGCATCGCGGCGACCAATGAGCGCAATGTGCGTTCATGTATCCTATATACAACGGGCAGCGACGCGGTGCCCGGCAGAAGTAATCGAAGCAGACAATCCGAGGTGATGAACGATGAGCTCAACGAGTTCCATCACCGACGTCGCCGCATTGGCGCGCGTATCCAAAGCCACTGTCTCCCGCGTTCTTTCAGGGCGCCGCACCAAAGACGACAACATCGCGAAACGCGTGCGGGACGCAGCGGAACAGCTCAACTATCAGGCCAACTCCGCCGCCAGCGCACTGCGCAGCGACACGACCAATACCATCGGCCTCATCATGCCCGGCCCAACCGACCCTCTGGCAGCCCGACTGCTCGCGGAGTTGGAGCCCGAAGTCAACCGCTCGGGACGCCAGCTGCTGCTAGGCCTCGGCGACGACCAGCGAACCCAGGCGGAACGCATCGAAGCCATGCTCGCCCGCCGGGTCGACGGGCTGGTGGTCAGTGCCGCCGCAACGACGCCAACACCGGCACGCGTTCCTGGACTGACTACGTCGGCATGACCTCGCTGGTTCAGGCGTTCGGCCACTCCACGTCCTTCCACGTGAACTGGGTTGGCGTCGACGAAAGCGCCTCCATGAAGCTGATGCTTTCGCACCTTGCCGAGTACAACGCCGACTCCATCGCATTCCTCAGCGGCAACGTCAACTCCGCCAGCGCCGCCGAGCTGTTCGCCACGTTGCAGACGTCAACGAGGGTCATGAACCTGATGACCGAACCGGGTTGGACCACGTTCGGCGACAATTCCGCGAAGCGCGGGTATCACGACGTTATGAGACTGTTCGGGGACAAGGGCAACCGCCCGAACGCGCTCATCTGCGCCACCGACGATGTGGCGATCGGAGCGCTGATGGCGCTGAACCAACTGGGAATCCGTGTGCCGGACGAGGTCAAGGTCATTGGGTCGGGCGACTCCCCCGCGGCGGCCATCGCCGACCCGCCGCTCTCGTCGATTCTCCCGCCGTGCCGGCTCATCGCCCATGAAGCGCTGCGACTCATCAGCGTCAGTGCCAGCAGCAAACACTGGCTTCCGGCGCACACCGCGTATCCGCCGCAGCTAGTGCAGCGCGAATCGACCAGCGGGCCGCGATTCGGCTCCAGCGACATGGCGCTGCCCGACGACGAGAGCTGAAAACTCGATGTCGGTGCCCTGAGCGGCACGAATATTGCGCGAAAGGCGTGGATTACACGGCTATCTGCATTTCGAGGGGGTGATTTCGACTTCCCGAACATCTATCTACGTTTCAAGGGGTTGGTGACCAAGTAGGAACACTGCTAGAACCGCGTCATTCCAATAAGTGAATGGCTCATATACCTCGGATGCCTCTGTGCCGCAACCCCTTGGAATGCAGATAGATGTTCCGGAGACCGAAAATCACCCCCTTGAAGCGCAAATACCCGGCAAGCTCGTCTGTCAGAGCCTGAAAAACGCCACTGCACGAGGCGGCGACGCCTTGCGGCACAACGAAATGCCGGATCTCACATATGAGACCCGGCATGGATCGCATGTTCGCGCCGTCTCAGCCAGCGAGCGCCGGCACGGCAACAACGACCGGCTCATGCCGCTACCGCGCGACGCCCCGCCTCTGATGTGCGCTTGAGCTTATGAACGCAGGGCGTCGGCACAGCGCCACACGATGGAGGCGATGCGGGCCAATTCCGATTCCGCGCTGACAGAACGCCACAAGTCGCAGTAGGTCTCGAACCAGCGCTCCAGACCACGTGCCACTCGAATCGAGACATACTGCACGGCTTCCGGCCCTGCGGAAGAGCCTGCGTCCGGTTCGATCAACCCGGCCGACGCGCGGGCGATATCGCCGGCATCGACCGTGATGACGTCATGCCGCCGCGCAAGGCACAAGCCGACCAAGTTGAACCAGCGCTGCCCCTCGATGGCGGCCAGCATCGCCGGCACATCACGCCGAGCCGCACCCAAACGCGATGCGCGACCGGCGGCGGCGCCGAGTCGCATGGCGTCGCACAGCAGCGCCTCGTTCGCCTCGGCCGCGCGGACGATATGCGGCGACAGCCCTTGCAGCATCGTGCGCCGAGCCTCATCAAGATCGGTACTGCCCAGCAGTCGGGCCTCCCACTCCCGCCCGTATTCCCCGCTGAACCCATGCACGCCGAGATGCATCGCCGATGCGGCATCGCGATTCATCCGTCCGTCGCCTTCATCCAGCTCGCAGTACCAGACCATGTCATCCCAGCTGAACGCCACACGACAGGCGGCATCTCGCAGTGCCTCGACTATGCCGCCCGAACGGTCGCCGTATTCGACCTCGGCCACGCGACGGCACATCTCGGCACACGACCCATCGCCGCCGGCCGGCGCGCCCGCAATCGCGTCGGCCGCGCCACCGGTGTAATCGTCGCTTTCCGAGCTCGACGGGAGCGGTGCCGGGGAATCCCCGTCCGCGGCGGCCTTGTTCTCACGGACGGCATCGGCGGCGGCATCGGCATAACCGGCAGCAGAGCCTTCTTCGCCGTCGCCGCACCCGGCCTCACCCTGGATATGAGCCATCGGATTCCACGCGCACTGCGCGCCGAATATCATGCCGGAAACCGCCATGCGCGGATCGTTGACATGCCCGTAATCACCCCAGTCGGTCACCAGGTACCCGACCGCACCGTACTTCACGCCGTAGCGCGCGAGTCGGGAGATGTTGTTCCACGAGTCGTCGAGGCGCGGCAGCAGCGCATTCCAGCACCATACCGCCGAGCACACGTACTGCGGGGCCCCGGCCTGCGCGACGAGGCGTACCTTGTCTTCGCCGATGCCCGGCGCGTACAACCAGTTGAGCAGCGTGACGTTATCCGGCAACAGGCCGAGGATCTGCGGCATCTCCACAGCGATGTCACCCCAGAACATCGGCTCGCGGCCACGCTCAGACAAGTGACGGCACAGCTGCGATACGAAGTCGGCGTACATCGCGGCCACGCCGCGGCGTTCGGCTTCGGGCTTGGAACGGCCGCGACCCAAATCGAACGTCTCATCGCCGCAGATGTTGAACTTGCGTGTGCGGAACAGCTGCATGTAAGCATCGATCAGCTTGAACGAGAACGCGAGGGACTCCGGTTCGGTGATGTTGAGCGTGTGGTGACGCTGCCGCTCCACGAAACCGTACTGACGGTCGGCGTCCTCGGGAAACTCGCCGAGATGGCGCAGCTCGCGCGTGCGCATCGCCATGTACTGGTGTCCGAAAGTCGAGACCGACGGCACCAGCTCGATGCCGAGCCGCGCGCAGTATTCGTCGAACGCGATGATGTCGGCGGGCTTGAGCGGGCTGGTGCCGCGCCAAGTCTCGCTCAGATCGTCGAACATGAACGTGTGCTCGATGTATAGCTGAAGCTGGTTGTACTTGTACAGGCACAGCCGGTCGGCCCATGTTTTCAGCCAGTCGAGCGTGGGGACGCGGCCGCGCGTGGCGTCGAGATAGTAGCCGCGGACCTTGTACGCCGGTTTGTCCGCGATGACGAGTCGAGGCAGCGCCGGTGCGCACTGACGGATGATCTGGCGAAGGGTCTGCACGCCGTTGCGCACGCCTTCCGTATCGCCGCCGACGACGTCTATGCCGGAGCGTGCGATGGTCAGGCGGTATTCCTGCGGCTCCAGGGATGAGGGGTCGAGTCTCAATGTGATAAACGACTTCCAGCATGAAGCGTGGGGCGGAACCGGGTGCGCAGTCGCGGCATTTGGCGCGGGCAGTCCGGCCACCATGACATCGCTGGCGATGTCCCAGCGCAGGCCCGTCGCCGCTTCGATATCATCGGCAAGCTGGGTCGGGAAAACGCCGGCGATGTCATCGATGTCGCGATCTTCCGAGATGCGGCCTACGAGCGGCAACGCGACGGGTACCGGAGCTCCGGCATCATCCGAATCGGCAGCTTCCCCGTTCAATGTCACGGATTGCGGTTCCGGAATGAGATCGAATGACATGTCTTCATCGCCACAACAGTATCGATACTGCACTGTACACCCTTTCGTCGCAGGAAGTCGGTCTGGCCGCCGATGCGCCAGACATCACCATAGCCATCACCTACAGTAACCCATGTCCCTTATCGGCGCACCCGCGATTGTCGACGCAGGAAGCCATGTGAAGACACACAACGACGATAACGACACGCCGAAAGCCACAAAAAACCGACTGGATTTGACACATACGGCAATTCTGGTATTCTAGTTCATCGTGCGCTTTTGAAGTGTATGGATCGGGCCCGTAGCTCAGGTGGTTAGAGCGCATCCCTGATAAGGATGAGGTCGGAGGTTCAAGTCCTCCCGGGCCCACAGAAAAATTGCAGCGGCTACTTCAGCCGCTCTTTTTTTCTCACTGACAACGCCGCAACGGCGGAATCACGGGGCTATGGCGCAGCTGGTAGCGCATCTGCTTTGCAAGCAGAGGGTCGCCGGTTCGAACCCGGCTAGCTCCACTCTCAGAACCCCTGGAATCAAGCTGATTCTGAGGGTTTTTCTATTTGCACTTTCTGCTCGTTTCCATCTCGAATCAGCCAAAATCGTCAGGGCTAATGGCACGCGGATGGCACAGAGCCGGCTCTCACCGGTTCAGCGCCCCGCCATTACTTGCATCACGGAATCGCATTGATAGAATTGAGCAGACCTTCACACAGAGGCAAGGCTCACCCCAACGATCACATGGCAGTGATCCCCGAAACAGAAGCAGAGAGCATGTAATGACGCATATCACATCACACCGTCGGAGCGGCAAGCTCTGGCGCTCAATCATGGCGGCCATCGCCACAGCAGCGATGGCGCTGTCGCCGGGAGCCGCAGCCTATGCGGCCGACGCCGACGCCACCGCACCAGCAACCACCGCGTCCGCAAACCTTCGAGGCGCATGGAACTTCGAGAACACCGCGGCCGGCGACCGCGAAGCGGCCAACAACGGCGGCTCCAGCAGCGCAACGGCCCAACTCATCGGCGACGACATCTCCATCATCGCCGACCCCGCCGGCGTATTCGGCAACGTACTGCACTTCGGCGCGGGCGCGTCCAGCTACATGAAAATCAACCAGTACGTCAACACCGGAGCCGGCAACGCGTCATTCGCGATGTGGTACCGGTACGATACGACGCTCGACCCGACAGGCGACAAGCCTGCGGTGCTGTTGCAGCAGGATGGCGCCGGCCGCTCCCTGCTTACGCTGCGCCCGTCCAACCAGTACCACACGTATGTCAACGCGACCGACGTTCTCAGCAACAATACGGTGGCACGCGGCGGATGGCAGCATATCGCCGTTTCCTTCGACCAGACGAGCCGCAAGGTCAAGTTCTATGTCAACGGCGCGCTCGACAGCGAAAAGAACATGGGAACCTCGGCCGTCAACGCCGTCACCGCGCTGCTGGTCGGCTCGCACAAGAACATCGGCACCATGGACCCGCATTCGATGAAGGGCGACGTGGACGACATCCGCGTATATGATGCCACGCTTACCGACGACCAAGCAGCTGCGATTTACGCCGAGCAGGGCACGGCCCTTGCCAGAAAACAACTCGGCACACTGGTCTCGCAGGCCGACGCGCTGCTGGCCGCGGGAGAGGTCGACGCCGCGTCGGCGCAGGCGCAAGCACTCGCCACGGCAAAACGCAACGCGGTCAACGCCATGGACAACACCTCCGGCAGCGCCGCCGCGCGGATGACGGCGATGAATGCCGCGGGCACGGCGCTCCAGACGGCCATCACCGCGTATCAGGCGCATGTACCGATCACGCTCACGGCCGACCCCAGCACCGTGGAGCGCACGGTCGACAGCGCTTCCATCTTCGGCGTCAATCATCGGTACGCCTTCAACGGGTACGGCAGTTTCGACCCCGATACGATGCGTGTGAAAGACGACTTCACCGCACTGTACAAGCAGGTCGGATTCGGCTCGATTCGCTACCCCGGAGGCACGATTTCCAACCTGTTCAACTGGAAGACCACCATCGGTCCGCGCGCCCAACGGCTCAAGCAGGTGCACGGCTTCTACAACAACCCCGGTCAGGGCGGCATCGAACCGAATTTCGGCATCGGTGAAATCGCGACGTTCGCGGACGAGGTCGATTCAGAAATCGTCTATGTGTACAGCCTCGGCCGCGGCAACGCACAGGACGCGGCGGATCTGATCGAATATCTGAACGCGCAGGTCGGCACCAATCCCAACGGCGGCATCGACTGGGCGAAGGTGCGCGCAGACAACGGACACCCGCAGCCGTACAACGTGCGCTATTTCGAAATCGGCAACGAAATGAACCAAGCATGGGCCAACTCCGACGGCACCGCCTCGCAGGGCTACTGGACCACCGCGGTGAGCGGCGGCAGCGAGCAGGCGTACACGGAGGGCGGCACAGCGAGCTTCACCAAGCAGTACGCCGTGAGCCTGGAGGATTGGAACAAGGCAGCGTCGGTCAGCGACGGCAAGGCCGGTCTGACCCGTTACATGCGCTACGCCAACGTCAACCCGAAAATGAACGGCGACGATGGCGCGATCGTCGACGACCCGTCGTTCGTGGCCGTCAACAAGGGCAGCGTCAGCGTATGGGTCGGCAACGACCAGTCGAACGAACAGTGGCGCATCGTGGACGACTTGGAGACCGCCGGTGCCGGCGACAAAGTCGTGCAGGTCGATTACAGCACGGGCGCGCTGAGGTTCGGAGACGGCGTGCATGGTGCGATTCCGGCCAAAGGACAGCAGGTTTATGTCAGCTACACCGTTGACCGCGACGGGTTCGTCAAGATATCGAAGGCCATCAAGAACACCACCGACCAGATCAACACGGCCGAACAGCGCACGGACGGCACACGGCACACGGCGAACGTGTACACCAGCTACGAGTCCACAGGGTTCATCACCCGCATGGCGAACCTGAACGCGAACCAGTGGTACGACGGCATGACCATCCACCCTTATTCCGGCACCCCCACGGGAGCCACCGCGGGCGCATGGTACGACGACGCGATGAAGAAGGCCGAGACGGCGGGCGTCAACCGCGTCAAGGAGTATGTGAGACTCATGCCGGCAGGCAAGGTGCCGGTCATCAGCGAATACGGCATTTTCCGCGATACCAGCGCGCTGGTCCGGTCGCAATCGCACGCGCTGTACATCGCCAAGGTCGCGCTGGAATATGTTCGGCTTGGCAGCCCCTATATTCAGAAGCACTGCCTGATCGACTGGTACAGCAGCGGCGCCGACTCGCTCGGCCCGACCCAGCAGGCGGTTATTCAGGCCGTGCCGGAAGACGGCGCAAGCACGGTGACGGGCGAGGGGCGGTTTGGGTTCTTCCTGACGCCGAGCGCGTATGCCCTGCAGATGCTCGGCAACGGCATCGGCGACAGCGTGCTGACTTCGACGCTCGGCTCGACGCCCACGTTGGGCAATGGCGCAACGGCTCTGTCTGCTTTGGTTTCCAAGGATGATGATGGCAATCTGCGCGTGATCATCGTCAATCTGGATCGCGCGCTCGGCCGCACGCTGAAGTTGAATTTCGGGCAGGATCTGTCTGGCCGAGTCGCGGATGTGCAGACCATGGACGCAGCAATCAACGCAGAGAACACGTTGGAAAACCAAGATAATGTGACTCCCGTTGACAGCAGCGTCACGTTCGATGCGGTGACGCCGACGGTCACCGTCACGCCGCATTCGTTGACGACGCTGAAGATTCGGCCGCGTGCTGCCGGAACGATCAACGCGGCACCCGTCATCACCGCCAGTGACCGGACCATTACGGTCGGTGACGCTTTTGATCCGCTTGACGGCGTGACCGCGCACGACGCGGAGGATGGCGACATGCCGCTCGCTGCGGCGAATGTGACCGCCGATGATGTGGATCCCGATACTCCGGGAACCTATCACGTCACTATCACCATCACCGACAGTCAGGGAGCCACTACCTCCAAGACCTTTACGGTCGTCGTGCAGGCGAAGGAAGGTGGGGAGACTCCGGAGCCTGAGCCTGATCCCTCGCCGGGCCCCGAGCCCACGCCGGAACCTGCCCCCAAGCCGGCACCAGACGAGAAGACGGATCAAGCAGCCCACCAGAAGCCGGATGACAAGACAAATGGGCAACAGGCAGACAACGGCAAAACAAAGTTGTCGCATACTGGTGCCAGCGTCCTGGTCGCGCTGACCTGTACCGCAATGCTCGCCATCGGAGGCGGTCTCATCGCCACATTCCGTCGTAAGCGGAGCTGACGGAGCGCGTGCCCCGCGGTCGAAGGTCGCATGGTCGGCCACCCCTGGCCGCGGGGCGCATAACCCGTTGTTGCGTCCCTAAGTGCACGCCGCCTATGAGAACGGAATCAGGTGCGATTCGCGACATCAGAGCGTCACGCTGTGCGGGTACCGTCACCGTGCGCGCCCGCACAGCGTGACGCATTCTTCAAGAACCCAGTGATTGCAATGGTTCCGGAATGCCGTCACGCTGTGCGCCCCCGCACACGGTGACGGTACCCGCGCAGCGTGACGCATTATCCCCGGAAAACAGCGAGTTCGCCGAATAGGAGCATGCGATTGCCGGCGCCCAGTCGGCTCGCCGATAGCCCCGCCAGCGGTGGTGCGAGTTCTGGTTAGGCTTTGGCCAGTTGGTCGCGGATTTCGGTGAGCAGCGCGATTGTCTGCTGCTCGGCGGTGGGCTCGGGTTCCTTGCCTTCGTCGGCGTCCTCGGCCTCACTTTCCTTGAGCTTCGCCTTCGCCAGCAGCGCATCGGACATGTCACGGAACTTGTTGATCGGCACCAGGATGAAGAAGTAGACGGCGACGGCGATGATGAGGAAATTGAGCAATGCGCCCAGAATCGCACCGACCGACACGGTCGCCCCGTTGAACGTGAACGCAAGCAGACCGTCCATGTTCGGCTTGCCGAAGATCATGGCGATCAGCGGATTGATGAGATGGTTGACGATCGCATTGACGACGGCGGTGACCGCACCGCCCATGACGACGCCGACCGCCATGTCAATCATATTGCCGCGGGAAATGAACTTCTTGAAACCATCAATCATGACGCCTCCTATGGTTAGAGGATTCGCAGGCGCAGGCTCGTGTCCGCGCCCGGATGCGCGGATTGCAACCCGCGCATCGTCACCTCCCAGACTATCGCATCATTCTCGTGGCATTCCGCGGCCGCCCCGCTTCAGGCACGGGTCACGTGGCCGCCGAATTGGGCGCGCATCGTGGAGACCACACGCAGGATGTCGTCGGCGCCGCCGCGCGAAGCCTGCCGGGAGTAAAGCGCCGCCGCGGTGGCCGTCGTGGGGACGCCGAGTTCCAGCGCCGGTTCGACGTCTCGCGAACCGTGGCACGCGAAGTCGCGAAAAGCCTCGAAACAGCCAAAGTCGTCACCGTCCGTCGACGCATCGGGCTCGTCTCCCAACCGGTCGAGGAGTGGGACGCGCTCAGCACTCAGGTCATCCATTGGAAGCTGCACTCCACACACCGTGAGGAGCAGCTGCGCACCCTCACCGAACTGCGCCTCGCCATCGAGCCGGCCGCAGCGACCTCGGCCGCCCGATACGCGCCGATCGACGTGAAATCGCGGCTCCCCCTGCTCGCAGCGGAGCTCCGGCACACCGGCGAGAACGGCAGGCTCGACGAATTCCACAAGCTCGACATCGAATTCCACTCGCTGATCTTGCGCAACAGCGGCAACGAAATGTTCGCT
>ENA-OQJR01000456-OQJR01000456.1-human-gut-metagenome-genome-assembly--contig:-NODE-456-length-12903-cov-3.353632_pt1 | contig 12903 bp, 15 predicted proteins | sample MGYA00242614_ERZ504781 | MGnify/ENA primary metagenome ERZ504781 (study PRJEB26092, sample SAMD00036365) | human gut metagenome | host: Homo sapiens | study: EMG produced TPA metagenomics assembly of...
GATAGCTGATGTTTCCGACATAGAAGAAATTGACGTCCATGCGGCCTGGGAAAGAGTAAGGCACGTGATATAAAGTGCCTGGCATGAGAATGCTTCGCGATGATTTTGGCGGTCTTGTGCCTGACAATATGACCGATCTGCTGAAGCTGCCGGGAGTCGGCAGAAAGAGTGCCAACCTGATTATGGGTGATGTGTACGGCAAGCCTGCCATCGTCACCGACACACACTGCATACGCCTTTGCAACCGTATAGGACTTGTAGATGGAATAAAGGACCCGAAAAAAGTGGAGATGGAGCTTTGGAAAATCATCCCACCCGAGGAGAGCAATGACTTCTGCCACAGGCTGGTTGATCATGGACGCGCCGTATGCACTGCCCGAACCACACCGCACTGTGACATGTGTGTGCTGAACGATATATGTGGAAGCGTTGTGCATACTAAAACAGTAAGGCTGCGGCTCCGCAGCCTGCATGCAAAACGTGAGAAAGGACCGCGATGTTACACGCGGTAACAACGCGATCCTTTCTCGAGGAGTTTAGTTATGAAAATGTTTATTAATAAAAAGGGAATAATGTAAAAGGTTTTGTTCCTCTTACAGATATAAGTATATGTGGTAATTATGTCCTAACAATGTACATTTTAGAAATATTTTATTAAAAAAGTCGTGATTATTTTATACTTTTTTTAGATTTGTAATATTCTGTAAATAACAACTAAATTTTTTTGTTAAAAAGTGCCTTACAGAGCTGTATTTTATCCTCATGGCTCTGTCCGGTCAGGCTGTTTTGAAAATCCACAATACCTGCAGCAGTGCTGTCTGTCAGCAGACCTTTTTCTGCGAGACGTCTTTTCATCTCACGCGCTGTACCGTTTCCTCCATCGAACACACGCACCCTATCTCCAAGCACCTCCTGTATCATTTTTCTGACAAACGGATAATGTGTGCATCCCAGCACAACCGCATCTATCTCATCATGCGAATATGAATACAAAAGTTCCTCGAGATACTGTCTCACATCATCACCGTACAAGTCACCTCTCTCAACGAAATTCATAAGCCCAGGACAAGGCAATGGAATAATCTCACCCAAGTGTCTGTATCTGTCCATAAGCTTTTTAAGTTTTTCCTCCCTGATAGTCATAGGTGTAGCCATCACAAGCACTCTCGGATTTTCCATAAAAAGCATCGCAGGCTTGACTGCAGGCTCTATCCCTACGATAGGGACATCGGGATATTGCTCTCTTAATATACGCACCGCCGCACTGGTGGCTGTATTGCACGCGACAACAAGCCCCTTTGCATGCTGATTCAAAATCAGCTCCTTTGCATGCTCACAGGTCAAAGCTCGCACCTGCTCAAGTGTTTTGGTACCATAAGGCGCATTTGCTGAATCACCGTAATATATAAAATCTTCGTTAGGCATCACTTCAACCAGGCTCTTTAAGACGCTTATTCCGCCGACTCCTGAATCGAAAAACTGCAATTGACATTATAAAAGTCCCTACTTTCTTTATAAAATCTGTTATGATATAATGAATAAAACAAGCTTAAGGAGGCACCTATGGATAATCCTAAAAGTCTTTTTAACAACAACACAAAAGTATGTGAAAACTGTAAAAGGCCTCTGCCACATGACTATAAAGAGAATCTCTGCCCACGATGCCTTGATCTGGCATTATTCCGCGAGGTAAAGGAATTTATCCGTACCCACGACGTAAATGAATACGAGGTTGCAGAACATTTTAAGATACCGCTTAGACAGGTAAAGAGCTGGATAAAGGACGGACGCATCGAGTACAAGCAGTCTGAATCAGCCTCCACTATAGCCGGTCTTCACTGCCAGCGTTGCGGCGCACCTGTTACCTTCGGCACTCTTTGTCCCAAATGTCTGAGACTGTTAAACGGCAGCAAAGGATACTCAACCGGATACGATGCCGGCAAAACAAAATCCAAAATGTACCATTTAGAAGGAGAGGAGTAATTACTCCTCTCTTCTTTTAACCTTTGATCTGTATTTTTTCTCCACCTCTGTTAAGAACCTGTCATCAAGCTCTGCCTTTATAAGCACGTTCTCATCAGGTGATTTGATGACGATATCGTAATAAGGTACGTCCTTCTGACCTGAGGTATAGTCTATTTTCTTGATCTCATTTCCATTCTCGTAATTGTATACACTTCTGTCACCTGCCGGTGCAATTGCTGCTACAGACTCCATGCTGTATATTCCAAGGCGCTTTCTACGGCTCTTGTTTTTAATTTTGGCAAATCGCAGCTCTCCGTCAAAATATGAATATTCAAACTCGGTGTTCTGTGCCATTATCATAAGATATGCAATAAGTCCAAATACTACTGCAAATAAAATACCCGGTGCAAATCCGATACAGATAGTCAGAAGACTTATCGCAGCAAGAGCTACAAGCAGGTACGAAACAAATACCAGCGCCACATTTTTTTTTACGCGCAATCAATGTAAATACTTCCATTATAATTCTCCTTTGCATATTGAAAATATATATCTTTATAATGATAACAGATTTTTACCGTTTCGTATAGATTTTTTCATGTTTATAGGTTAAAATATTATAAAAATTTAGTGAAATTTCGGAGGGTTAAGATGCAATTTAACTTAAAACTGCAAAATGATTTCAAAAACAACATAAGAAGGGAGTGGGCTTTAACCAACGGCCTTGGCGGATATGCCGGTGGTTCAGTCACCGGTGCGATAAACCGTACGCATCAGGGCTATCTGATTGCAAGCCTTCATGCTCCTGTGCAAAGATACGTCTGCTTCTCAAAGACAAACGAAAAAATAGTCACAGACAGCCACACCTACGACCTCTCAAGTGACCAGTTCAAGGGCGGATGCCACACAGACGGCATCCAATATATAAGAGAGTTCACATACGATGGAACCATATGCTTTACATATGAGGCCGGTGATATCACCATAAAAAAACACATCGCACTGGCACAGGGAAAAAATCTCGCTGCCGTGGCATATGAGGTTCAAAACAAAGGCGAAGCGGCTAAGCTTTTGATCACGCCTCTTATGAACTTCCGTGAGCACTCTGAAAGTTCCACCGTCGATTCATTAAAATTCGAGGTCAAAAAGCAGGAGCATGGCTTTACCCTCATTCCAAAAGCTCAGGATGACCACTGTATCCGCATTGCTTTTTCAGGCGGAGAGCTTATTGAAAGAGACTACAAGTATATCTGTGACCTTGAGGCTCAGACCGAGGTGGACAATGAAGTGCCCGGCCTCGACTGTGCATTTTGCCCATATGACGTGAGCGTGGATATTCCTGCCTCTGCTTCAATGCATTTTTCTGTAATGTGCGATATCGTACCGCTTGAAGCCTGTAATGACAACTCAGGCACAGCCTTCGCCAAACACCTTGTTTCTGATAACGAAAGTGCTTTTGAAATACTACGTGCGCAGCTTGACTACACCGATGAGCTGATTAAAAGAAGCGGCTTCACTGATGACTTTGCCGTGAAGCTTACTGTGGCTGCAAACCAGTTCATCGCACACAGACAGTCAACAGGCTATGACACTGTGCTCGCCGGACTTCCTTGGTTTACAGACTGGGGCCGTGACACTATGATTTCATACACCGGCCTGACACTTTGCACCGGCCGTTTTGAAAAAGCCCACGATATACTACTGACCTTTGCCAAGTACTGTAAGGACGGGCTCATCCCGAATATGTTCCCGGACAGCGGACTTGAACCTCTCTACAATACTGTAGACGCATCACTGTGGTATTTTTATGCTGTCTACAAATATCTTGAATATGTGGCCACTCCCGATGCCTATGAATTTATAAAGAAGGATATTTATCCATGCTTAAAGAATATCATATCTACTTATAAAAAAGGCACTGATTTTTCCATATATATGGACACGGACGGGCTCATTCATGCCGGAAGCGGACTCGACCAGGTAACATGGATGGATGTGCGTGTCGGTGACTGGGTTGCTACGCCTCGTCACGGCAAACCTGTCGAGATAAATGCACTTTGGTACAACGCACTGTGCACCATGGATATGCTTCAGGCTAAGTTTGGCGATAACGATGACAGCTACAGACAGCTTGCTTCTCTCGTAAAGACTTCCTTCAACAAGCGCTTCTGGAATGAAAACACAGGCTGCCTGTATGATGTGGTTGACGAGGATGACGATACAATCCGTCCAAACCAGATTTATGCCGTAAGCCTGCCATTTACCATGCCTGACATGGAGCGTGAAAAAGCAATTGTGGATACGGTAATGGATAAGCTGTACGTAGGCTGCGGACTGCGTTCGCTCGATCCTGACCACAAGGATTACCATCCGATTTACATCGGCTCTCTCTCAAAGCGCGACCATGCCTATCATCAGGGAACAGCCTGGGGCTTTCTGCTCGGTGGTTTTATCAGTGCCTATGTAAAGGTAAACGGCCGTACGAAGGCGACCGCTTTATGCGCTGACAAGCTGCTTGACCCTGTAAGGGAGCATCTGCTCAACAACTGTATCGGCTCAATATGCGAGATATTTGACGGCGATGCCCCTCACACCGGCCGTGGCTGCTATGCGCAGGCATGGAGTGTAGGTGAAGTGCTTCGCTGCTACTGTGAGGATGTACTGCCTATGCTCCCACAAGCTCACTCATAAGCTCGTGGACCGTAGTCATCCGGTTTATGCGGCCCACATTGGCACCGCAGAATACCAGACCGTTTTGCATATCTCCTTTAACCGCTGCAATCAGTGCCTTCGTAATACAGTACGGCACTGTTGCAGGGTTACATTTCTCAAGACAATTGTAGCACTTTGTGATAGGCTGCTTTTTCTTTTCCAAACCCCTGATAAACTCATTTCTGACAGCACGCCCCGGCATTCCGACCGGGCTTTGTATAATCTGCACATCAGACTCATTCGCGTTCAGATAAGCATGCTTATAGGCATCAGATGCGTCACACTCCTCTGTCGCCACAAAACGGCTCGCCACCTGCACTCCGTCGGCTCCAAGCTCCATGCAGTGCATGACATCCTCATGTGTAAACACTCCGCCTGCTACAATTACCGGAATGTGCTTTTTAAACTTCTCCTCATATGTCTTTGTACAGCTGATAATCTCCTTTAAATCTCGCTGTCATAATCCATATGCTCCATATCTGCAAGCTGCTCATTGGAAAAATCCCAGATGTCCTCCAGCCTTTGGTCCCTCGATAACAATAAAGTCCGCTGTGCGGTTGTATCTGTGTGCCCACATTTTAAGAATCAGATTTGCTGCTCTCTTTGAAGAAACAATCGGAGCAATCCTTGTATGTGACTTTTCATCGACCAGCTCAGGCAGTTCCATTGGAAGTCCTGCCCCGCTTATAATAACATCAGCATCTGCTTCAACCGCAGCCAGAACATGCTCCTTGTAATGCTTTAAAGCCACCATGATATTGACACCTACCATTCCATGTCCACAGGCAAGCTCCTTTGCTTTCTTAATATGCTTCTTGATAGCAATCAGATTAGCCTTTGCCTGGTCCTTTTCAAACTCCGGCTCCTCAAAGCCAATCTGCGCGGTGGAAATCACTCCTACACCACCCTCCTTAGCAACAGCTCCGGCCAGTCTGCTAAGACTCACTCCAACTCCCATGCCTCCCTGAATGATAGGAAGCTTTGCAACCATATCTCCGATTCTCAGTTCTCTCAACATAATATGTACCTCCGAACATGTATAAATTTCATTTTTATGTTTGATATTCAAATTATTTGATAATCAAACATATATACATAGTAGCCCTTTAAGGTATTCATGTCAAGATAAAATTATATCATTTTCTATTTTATATAGTTTTTAATACTACATTCTTTATTTATTGTAACTATCCAAATTTTCTCAATTTTAATATTGACATCAAAAGACAAATCGTGTAGAATAATTTTTGTTGTGAGGCAAGCCCAGTTAGCTCAGTTGGTAGAGCAACGGACTGAAAATCCGTGTGTCTCTGGTTCGATTCCGGAACTGGGCATTATACAACAAATTAAATATTCCTATGCGGGTGTAGTTCAATGGTAGAACACCAGCCTTCCAAGCTGGATACGTGGGTTCGATTCCCATCACCCGCTTTTTTGTTACCCTTTTTTGTTTGTCCACTAAGTATTTATGCATTTAAACTGTCATACAGCTGCTTTTACACATACTTATACACAAAACAAAAGCCGATACACCGTGTCTCCACGAAATGTATCGGCTTTTATTATGCGCTAGATAAAATATGTATTCCCTAATAATGTCTGACTAGAATAAATCTACACGACCTGAAAACTTATCATTTATAACATAGTATGCAGAATACTCTTCCGGCTTGATGTAGATGTTAAGCTTTCTGATGAAGCCTGCCTTGTGTCCCTCAGCAACGAACTGAGCCTTAACGCGCTCCTCGACAGCTGCTGTATCAACCTCGCTGTTCTGGTACTGAACAATAATCTCCGGCTTTACCGGCTCCTTCTTTGCAGGTTTTGCCTCTTTAGCTGTCTTTGCAGCTTTTGCTGCCTTTGCTGTTGTCTTCTTAACAGTGTCCTTAACCTCAGCGGCCTTCTCAGCAACCTTCTCAGTTGTCTTTTCAACAGCCTTCTCAACCTTCTCGGTTGTCTTCTCTCGGCTTTTTTCTCCTCAGCCTTTACATCGGCTTTTGCATCAGCCTTAGGCTCTGAAACCGGCTGTGCCACTGTTTCCTCTTTTTTAACTTCAACCGGCTTTACTGCCTGCTTAACTGTCTTTGAGTTATTCTTTTTACGCATACTATTTTCCTCCTCATGCTCATTATTCACATACTAAAAAATTTTCAATTGCAACTAAAGCTTCCTGCTCATCATCACCCTTTGTAACAATATCAACAGACATTCCATCTGAAGGATTAAATGCCATAATACCCATGATGCTTTTTGCATTGATTTTGCGATTGTCACTCTCCAATGTAATCTCACTATCGAACTTGCATGCCACTTGAACAAGCTCTGCGATTGGATTATCATGACCTTCACATACTTTTGTAACGACAATACTCTTCTTACTCATACGTTCTCCTTAAACAAAAAGTATTAAACCTGTTTCATACTTATTTAATATATCCCAATTGTAACCGCTTTTCAATCCTTATGAAAATTTCTGTTAAACTTTACCTAAGGAGCTTACATTTAATGTCACAAAATCGGCATTATTACAACATTATTCTGTTTATTTTGTCATGTACGTGATAAAATGCAAGCCACCATTATAAAACATTCTGTCAGCATCCTCATAGCTCATCGATGTTGTTGCGCCATTATCCGGATTATAAATATATAAAGCTCCATTTGAAGAGTATCCTGTCACAAGCACTGCCGACGTATTTCCCGTCATCGCAAATACCGGATTGCCCTGGCTGATATAAAAGATAATATCCTCAGAAGACACTCCCTGTAAATCCAGGATTTCCTTGTCCGGCAGGTTGTTTTTGAGCACATCAACAGCACTGCTGCCTGCTCCAATCAGCTCAGACACACTTACCGTAACATCATTGTAGGTAAGCATTGCACTTACTGATTTCACGACACTGTCAGCATCCTTATCGGTTTCATTACATGCAATATTCGCAAATGCATTTACTGCATTTTTTCTTGCCCTCATCCATACATACTGCTGGTTTGAGTCAATTACCACTCCCATGCTATCATTTGCCTGTTTTATGGCATCCGAGATGTTATCAGATGCAAAAATCACATCCCCCTTTGCATAAACATAGAAATGGACTGTATTGTCATCAAACTTTAAATCAACAGCAGTATCATGCGAATTTATAGTCATCTGTGCTGTCAGCTGCTTCAGCTTATCCGGCTTTTTACCACCTGCTATACTAATAGCGCTGACCGTCAGCTTTGTATCGGACTGACTCGTATCAAGAGCTATCTTCTGCTTCGAATCAGCCTCCCGGTTCATAATGGTATCCTGACCGATTTCTGCATACACACCATTGTTTTGTGCAATCAGATCTATCGTTACCGTATATCCATCCACAGAAATTTTCTCGACATAGCCGCCCGAAGGGGTATATGTCTTAAGCTCCGACTGGTCAGATGTATCAAGAATAATAAGGCCATTCATAGGAAATGTCGTGTTTCCGGCTGCATCAGAGACCACATCAGCAGCATTCGCCTGTCCATATATGAAATCCTCACCTATGAAGCCAAGCGGACGCAGATACTGGTCGTCGCCCTTTTTGACCTCAAAGGTCTTGCCACTCTTTAAATCCATCACTTTTATGGTATTTGATGAGTACTGATTTGCAGAATCCACCCATGCAAAGTATCTGTTACTCTCCGATGCGCAGTAAGAGCCTGTGGACAAGCCCTCAACCACCTTCTTTACTGACATCGAGCCTAAATTAATCCTATAGAGACTGTCATCCATCATGAGATAGAATTCATTCTTCTCATTAAGATAAAGCATCTTGCCCATCTCAGCCTTTAGCACCTCATATGATGTCTTAGAAGGAATAAACGCTTCCTCATCTATAGTATGTGCCAGGCCGTCATAATGGTACACACCGGTTCCCACCTCTCCCTCGTGGGTGCCTCTGTTCATATATCCGTATACCACAAAATCAATACTGCCCGCTTCGTCTACACTGACAATCTTTATATCGTGATGATTCCAGTTTTCACGCTCATCAATGCCCTCAGCGTCCCTGAAGCTGAATACCTTGATTATCATTCCATTGTTGATATCATAGGAGTATAAATCTCCCTCCTGGACAAAGCATATCACACTGCCTGCTTCATTTGCCCTGTACTCTGCCTCACTGCTTCTGATGCCAAGCATTACGCTGCCTGAATCCGATATAAAGCTGTTTTCACTGTTAAAAATCTGATTTGCCGTTCTCTCATAGTTGAGCACGTACATACGGCTTTCCGTCTGGCGCAGCCTGAAATATTCTCTTACATTGTAATACTCAGTCTCACCCTTACCGTCCACACAGCTCATCACATAGTCTATTGTGACCACATCATAAGAATCGTTTATTCCTTTAGGGCTATGACAGGATTCGTATACTGTGCAGCGGCCATTGAGCCCCAGGTAATCTGACTCACCGTAGATGTCAGATCCACATGTGCAAGCGTATTTCTGTCACCGGTTGTTGTCTCCATATATGTTGTAAAGAAGGATTTGTCATCCTTTATAAACGTCTCATCATGAAACTTCTTTGCAAACTCAACAACCTTTGCAGCTGCCTTTCCGTCAGTCTGCATAATCCTGCTGTAATAATATACATTATCCTGACCGCTTGTGATGGTAAACACCAAAAGATACTCAGTATTTTCATCCATAACATTCGGCATGCTTACGTCCGCCTGAATAGTATTATCCTTATTAGAAAAAGAAGATATCTCGTCATCGGCCACCAGCCTCTTGCCATCCATGCTTCTGATCTTGTATGATATCCTGTCAACAGCCATACCATATGTTGAAATGGATAATGAGAGCTTCCTGTCATCCGAAATTGGAATAACGCAATCGCGCATCTTTGTCGGATCCATCTCAGTAGTATATCCATGGAGGGTGTTTATCTTTATTTTATCCAGATTAAATGACATAACCGGCAGCGTTGCATCCGCCTGCTTCGTGGTCATATCCTTATTTCCCTTGTTTGTAGTTATGCAAAATGTAATTAATGCTGCAATAAATACTACTATAAGTACTATCGGCTTTATCACTTTCTTACTCATAAAATCATATCCTTATATCTACCAGAATCTTTGGTACCTTCTGTATCTGCATCTGCGTCTGCAGAGTTCACAGTTAAAAAGTATGCCCGCTATTGTACAGATAAAGCACCTGCTGCTTTGCTCTGAGATAAATCTGCCGGCAATCCTGTCTGCCTCATCGAAAAGACGCTGCCTGTCAGGCACCTCATCATAGATAAAGCTGCCCTCATACTCCAGCTCATCCATGCGCTGCTCTACTGCAGACTGTATCATCGCCGTATCATGCGGATACATATCCTTTATCATCCCCAGGTCCTTTGCAAATGCATCCTCATTTTTATAGTAATCCATAAACGGAAATGTTTTATAAAAGGTAACATCAAAAAACCTCTTTTTAATCATTATATGCTATATTCAGCTATTAGTTGCATGCTATAACAAACAATGCTGCAATAAAAATGCATGCGCCCAGGAATTTCTTTCCCGATACCTTCTCCTTCAGTATCACGCTGGAGCATATCATCATCACAATAATCGTCAAATTAAAAATATACCCTGCATAGCTGCCGGACATTGAAACTGCCCTGCCATAAAAATCATATGCTAACGGGTATGCAATGCCTGCAAGAATCAGGCATATACCATCAACAAATGACATGGATCTGATTTTCTTCATGCCTCCTGTTGCAATAGTAAATATAATAAGCACCAGCGTTCCTATAAATACACACCAGAACGCAATAAAGCCCTTATCCGGCTGTATCCCGCCAAGTGACACCAGAATATGTGCTGCCGACGCACAAACTGCAGCAAGAAGCGCAAACAAAATACCGGTTCCATCCAGATTTAAAATAACCGTTCCAGCAATCATGAGTGCAATCGCTATATAGTCAAAAGTGTCAGGAGTGTTATGAAACAGAAAAAATCCCACTGCAAGCGTGATTATATAGCTGCATTTAACTATAGCTGTAACCTGAAATGTGTAGCCCTCATGTATGGATTTAAAAAAACAGATGCCAAAAAGCCCTGTTGCAAGCCCTGCCAGAAGTATAAATATAACGCTCCTTTGGCCGAGTGCAATCAGGCTGCTTCCCATTATATTATCTTTCCTGTAAAAAAATATAGACGCACATAAAACAATCCCGGCAATGCTTCCCGCCAGCGCCGGGTCTGTCTTTTTAGTTCCAACCTTGGCCAAAATAGGCACACATGCTGCAATAAATGTTGCAGCACATGCCCATATAATTCCTGTCATATACATTACCTCACCACGTATCTATTACTGTGACTGTGCAGCACTATCTGCAGCTCCTGTTGTACTGCCATCTGCTGTACCCTGACTGGCAGCCCCGCTATTTGCCGCACCTGATGTGCCGCTGTCTGTAGTGCTGTCAGCCATATCTGACTTGACGTAGTCAGAGCTGACATAGCCTGTCTGTCCCTGGAAGATAACCTGTGTCCATCCATTGTCCTCTGATACAAACTCAAGCTTCACATTCTGTCCTATAACAGTAACTATATTTGCGTTTTTATCAGGCTTCTCTCTCATGTTTACACTGCTTGTAGTAGTGACGTAAGTTTTTTCGGTACCCTCTGTAGTCTGCTGTGGCAGATATATGGCGCCTATCTCCGTATCACTATCGCCGGCACTGTCAGTTTCACTTTCGCTAACTGCATTCTGTTGTGCCTTGTCCTGCTCCTTTTTTTTGCCGCCCTTTGAGGTAACGGTAATCACTATTGTAGCAATCAGGGCAATAAGAAAAAGACATATTGCTGCAAAAATCAGTCTGGCGATTATAACATCTTTTCTGTGGCTTGCTTTCATATTATTCTCCTTTTGTATTATCTGTGTTTTGGCTCATTATAGCATAATAATCTAAAAAGAAAAAGGCAGTTAATAGAATGTTTATTGGTAAATTTCTATAAATTACCTTATAATATTTTTAAACTACAGCACATCATATCAGAGGGAGATAAAATCATGGAACAAAAGACACCTTTTAAGGAGCTGACATTCAGTCAGAAAATACAATATATATGGGACTATTACAAAATACCGATATTTCTTGTCATTATCGGAATCATAGCAGTCACAACCTTTATTCATGGTCGGCTTGCGCAGAAAAATACTGTTTTGAGCGTATTATGCGTAAATGCAGAAAACAGCACCACAGAGGACAACGGCGCCGATATTTTCAATGACTTTCTCACAGATAACGGCTATGATTTGTCAAAGGATGAAATTGCCTTAAACATAATATCCTTAAGGGCAAGGAGATGCTTGCGCAGTATGCGCGTGCAAAGGGATTTAAGATCGCAAATTATACAAAAACCCAGTATCTGGAGGCTGTTTTGCGTAAATATGGTTTCAGGGACTGGGATTCAGTACTTGCTGCAATTGGTCATGGCGGATTGAAAGAAGGTCAGGTTTTCAATAAGCTGGTAGAGGCTTATGATAAGGAAAATAAGAAGAATCTGACAGATGAGCAGGTTCTTGAGGCTGCTTCTGAGACACAGGAGAAGCTTCACATTGCCAAGAGCAAGAGTGGAATTGTGGTAAAAGGAATCCATGATGTGGCAGTCCGTTTTTCCAAGTGCTGTAATCCGATCCCGGGTGACGAGATTGTAGGCTTTGTTACAAGAGGACGTGGAATCACAATCCATCGTACAGATTGCGTCAATGTGCTGAATATGTCTGAGACGGACAGGACACGATTGATCGAGGCGGAATGGCAGCAGCCTGATACCAAGGAAAAAGAGAAGTATATGGCTGAGATTCAGGTTTATGCAAATAACCGTACAGGGCTTCTTGTGGATCTTTCTAAAATATTTACAGAACGTAAGATCGACCTGCGAAGTATCAACAGCCGTACAAGCAAGCAGGAGAAGGCAACTATTTCCATGAGTTTTGAGATTGGAAGCAAAGAGGAACTGCGTTCCCTGATCGAGAAGATCCGTCAGGTAGAGAGTGTCATTGACGTAGAGAGAACTACAGGCTGATCATGGAAAAATCTGCTGGAACATTATTTTATGGAACTGCTGCAGATTGACAGAAAGGAATAACATGAAGAATTTAGAATTACAGAAATGTATATTAGGACCTGTATATACAAATTGCTATCTCCTTAAGAATAAAGAAACCGGAGAACTGATCATTGTTGATCCCGCAGATTGTCT
>ENA-OQJR01000464-OQJR01000464.1-human-gut-metagenome-genome-assembly--contig:-NODE-464-length-12808-cov-5.088558_pt1 | contig 12808 bp, 14 predicted proteins | sample MGYA00242614_ERZ504781 | MGnify/ENA primary metagenome ERZ504781 (study PRJEB26092, sample SAMD00036365) | human gut metagenome | host: Homo sapiens | study: EMG produced TPA metagenomics assembly of...
TGCAGAAGCTCTTTTGCAATTCCCATCCGTCTGTAATCAGGTTCAGTAAACATACTTGATAACAGTCCAATTTTTCCGCTTGGGCAACTGAAATATGGGGGCTTTTCAACAAATGACATACCGCTTGTTCCGATTATCTTGTTGCCGTCAACAGCTATCCAAGATACGAATGTACCTTCTGTCATATGACGACTATAATAATCTTTTAAGGCAGGTTTTAAATCAATATCTTCTTTTGCGCCTTCTTCTCTTAATTGATTTATTCTCATTTCAATAAAAATATCCAGTTCATTTTCAGTCAATCTCTTATATTCTATTGACAATTCATTATCCCTCCAAATTCAAATCTGTCTATCAGTTCCCTTTATAATTCCATTATACTCTCATCTATTGGGAAGCACAAACATTTTGCGTCTATCGTTTTACTCTTCCTTTTAGTCAAAAATAGAGCCGCCTGTACTTTGGCGGCTCAAATTACCAATTTATGTTTTATTGACTAAACTAATACAATACTATTCTGAGAATTGAAACGATATAAAGTATATGTAATCATTTTGTTGGTCAATTTCTCCTTGTTCAATATTTTGAATAGGCGTTGTGCTCAGACCATCTTTTCCATAAATAAATGCTGCCAACCCTTGCTCTGAATTTTTTTGAATCGAAACTTTTCCTTCAATTTGTGTTGCGGATCTTCCGTAATATTCTCTTCCTTCTACTTTTTCCAGAATAGGAATCGTCGTAGAATATTTGGTCAACGTGTCTGCAACTATAAGCTTCACCTCAAATTCCTCAAAATCCGGTACAAGTACAATCTTACCTTCCGTCGGAGATTCAACCTCTTCGTAAGATAACTCTGCAATTTTATTTTTTGCTGCCAATTTTCCAAAATGATACTCTGATATAAATATGGTCAATGACTGAAACTTCTCATTTGTGTGATAATCGAATAAAAAGGCACCATCCACTCCAGATAATAACTCTGCGGTTTTCATCTCTGTCCCTTCTTTGTCTACCGCTGTAATATAATTCTTTGGGTAACTACATTTTTGAACAAGAATCATCCCAAGTGAAAATGATGTAATCAATACAATGAGTGCTAGTCCTATTATTGATCGTTTTAGATTTTTTATCTTATATTTACTATCCTTGGCAATTCGAATTAAATTGTCTTCTGATTTTTGTATATAATTTTCTTCCCTAATATCTTCTCCTGCAAAAAACTCATTTATGCTGATTCCCAACATATCGCATAACGTAATATAAACAGATACATCCGGCAAACATATCCCCGTCTCCCTTAATTAAAGATATTGTTGGGTAAAAAAGAAAGGTCAGTCGATTTTGCCGATGAAGCGGTAGTAGATTTCTACTTCCTGCTCACGGCTTCCGTCCTCGCCCTTGACAGCTTCGTGGACGGTTATTTTTTCAATTAGAGTGTTCAGAAGTTCGGCGGTCAGCTCCACAGGGTTGACATACTGTTTCATCAGGGCAATCCACTTTTCAGCATCCGCTGCGGTCTGTACGGCGGCTTCCATCGTTTCGTGAAGCTGTCTTATTTTTGTTTCAAGCTCCTTTTGCTCGTTCTGGTACTTCTCGGACAGCATATTGAAGTTATACTCGGTTATGCGTCCGGCAGACCAGTCCTCATACATTTTAGCAAACAGCCCGTCAACCTCGGCTTTACGCTTCTCTGCCTTTTTCAGCTCCGCAGCCTGCTTTTTCTTCGCAGAGTTTCTTTCCCTGTCGCTGGCATTGAGCAGGCGTTTCAGCAGATTGTCCTCGTCTTTCTGTGCCAGCATAGACCAGTATTGCAGTCTTGCAAGCACATAGGCATACAGTACATCATAGCGGATATAGTGCATGGAACACTGGCGTAATCCCTGCCCGTTCTTGCTGCAATGGTAGTACCCGTATGGGTTCTTATTCTGCTTGTTTTCCCCATAGGCTAAAGACCATCCGCAGTCTGCACATTTTATCAATCCTGCGAAAATCTGTGTCGTACCGTTTCTGCGTTTCCTGCGTCTGCTTGCAATCAGCTCCTGAACTTTTTGGAACACTTCTTCAGAAATGATGGCTTCGTGGGTATTTTCCACACGATACCATTCTTCCTGCGGCTTCCGCACCTTTTTCTTGTTCTTGAATGAAATGTTGCTCTGCTTGTTGTGAATGCTGTGACCGATGTAGGTTTCCTCTTTCAAAATGCTCTTGACCTGTGCTATCGTCCACGCATAGGCTTTTTCTGCGGGCGCACCGGCGTAGATATTGGCGAAAGTCCCGTATCTTTCATAGTTCAGCCAGCCGGGGGTAGGTACTTTTTCCTCCACCAGAATCCGTGTAATGCTGGCGGCTCCACGCCCGTGTACAGCAAGGTCAAAAATCTTCTCTACAATCCAGCGTGTTTCCGGGTCGATCAGAAGATGACCTTTTTTGTCCGGGTCTTTTACATAGCCCAGCGGTGCATAGGCTCCATAGTGTGCGCCATTGGCAAATCTTGTGTGCATGGCAGCCTTGACCTTTTTGCTGGTCTGTCGGGCGTGCATTTCATTCAGGATGTTTAAGAACGGGGCAAGCTCGCTTTCTCCGTTGATGGTGTCCACATTGTCATTGATGGCAATGTAGCGTACTCCCTTGCTGGGGAAATAGATTTCCGTGTACTGACCGGTCAGGATATAGTTTCTTCCCAGACGGGATAAGTCCTTTGTGACAACGCAGTTGATTTTCCCGTCCTCGATGTCATCAATCATCCTTTGGAAACTTGGACGCTCGAAATTTGTCCCGCTCCATCCGTCGTCAATGTACTCGTCTACAACGGTCAGCCCATGCTCTGCGGCATACTGCCTAAGCATCATGCGCTGGGTCTGGATACTGCCGCTTTCCCCCTGTAATTCATCGTCACGGCTCAATCTCAAATATAGTGCAGTGTTATAAATCGTTGTATTGTATGGTTGTTTCACGGTTAAAAATCCTCCTTCTAAAAGAAACAACCCACGCTTATACAATACTCGCTGGTACAAGTATATCATAAGCGTGGGCTGATTGACAGTCGTTATTCCGTATTTTTTCAGGAAGCGGCGGCAGCGTGCTGGATCACATCTTCCAGCAGGCTGTCAAGCGGCTTCCCATCCTGTGCGAAATGCTCCGATACCTTGATACGGACTTTCCCCATGACAAAATACTGGGTGCCGTCTTTTTCGGTAAGCAGGGTGCCGCTGTTTTTGTTATTGCTCTCGTTTTTGCTTTTTGCCATAGGCAGTTACCTCCATAAATGAAATATGCCCGACAAGGGAATGTCAGACAGGTGTACAGCCGCAGACTGTCTCCGTGTCAACCAAACCGTGTCAACCGGCAGAAAAGACTTTGAAAACAATCCATAGGCGCTCTATTATTACTTTTTACTTTTTCTTTGATTTCTTGGTTGACATGGTTGACAAAGGAGAGAAATGCCCCAAATATCAGGCTTTTCCCCGTCAACCGGCTGTCAACCAAAGCGTCAACCAAACTGTCAACCGGTGGCTTTTCAGAATGGAAGTTCCATTTGCCGGGCTTCTTCTTCCGTGATTTCCTGAAAACCGTCCCCTCCGGCGGAGCTTGGTTGACACGCTCCCAGCCTTTTTGAGAACCGTATTTCTTATACCGCTTCGGGCTTTTGTAGGCTACCCAGCCCTGTATGATGCCGCCCGCAATGCCGGTATTCATAATCTCGCAGATTGCCCGTGTCTCCCAGTCTGCCGGGGAATTTAAGTTCCCCAGCGCTTCCTCATAAAGCTGCTTGGAACATACCCTGTCGCCGGTGTAGTCCTCCAAATAGGCGTAGATCATGCCGGCCTGTGTGTCTTCCTGCATAAAGTCCTGCTGGTGGGCGTTCAGGTATCGGTTCATTTCCATGCTGAATGACAGCTTATACTTCCCACTGCGATAAACCGTCATGGCTTCCGCCCACATCTGTTCGATATACGCCCTCGCCGCCGCTTCATCGTCCAGTATGTGAACCTCCGCCCGTTCCGGGTACACCGTCACGGGGAGAAAGCGCCGGTTGCCGGTGCGGTCACGGGGCAAAAAGTCCTGCCGGTTGGTCGTCCCTCCAAATACACATTGCCGCAGCCGGTCTGCCGGATGTGTCTCATACGGCACTTTGTAGGTTTCTTTCTGGCGGCTTAAGAATGACTTGATTTCCTCAATACTCTTGGCGTTGGCTGTGGCAATCATCTCCGACATCTCGATAATCCAATGCCCTTGCAGCTTGCGGTACACATTTTCATCGTCCAGCTTTTTCAAATCGTCTGAAAACCATTCGTCCCTGCCTGCCAGCAGCCGGAAAAAGGTAGATTTCCCGGCTCCCTGACCACCAACCAGACAGAGCATGACCTCAAACTTGCTCCCCGGTCTGAATACCCGCCGGATGGCTCCCATCAGGAACAGTTTCAAGGCTTCATAGGTGTATTCGTCCGTATCGGCTCCCAGAAAGTGATGCAGGGCGTAACGGATGCGCTCTGTGCCGTCCCATTGCAGGCTGTTCAGGTAATCCCTGACTGGATGGTAGCGGTTTTCATTGGCAACAATCTTGATGGCGCTCTGCACCTTTTTCTCGCTGGTAAGCCCGTAATTTTCTTCCAGATACAAAAGCAGGTAGTTCATGTCCATGTCGGTCAGCGTGGTACTGGTGCGCTCCCAGCCCAGCGGCTTCACAATGTCAATCTGCTCCGTCAAAAGGTTCAGGCGCAGCGCCCCGCGAAACAGAGGGTCACGCTGGAACACCGTCAGGCAGTTTCGGATGCTGTTCTTCACGCCGCCTTTCTGCGTCCCCTCTAATGTTTCCCGGATTTCTGCCGGTGTCTGCGCCGGTTCCATTGTGTCCATCGTCCTTTTGACCGCTTCCTGCGTTTCCGGCGGCAAGCTCTGAAATTCGCTGTTCAAGCCGCAACACCTCCTTTCCCTGTGCGGCGATCAATGCCGCTTTTTCTTCTATTTCTCCGTATAACAAAATATCCAAAAGGTATTCTGTGTAGCTTATCCTCTGCAACGCTTCCACAAAAAGAGGATGCCAGATGGCATCCTGCGGCTGTGGGGCGTGTGCTGTTTTCCAATGCTCCAGCAGGCGCAGATAATCGCATAGCACCCGGAAACAATACCGTTCCGTTTCCTGAAATCTCTGCTCCGCTGATTTTTGTCGGGGCTGTGACCTGTTGTGACGCTTCCTATCTGGCGGCGCATTGCCGGATTTCTCATAGGAAACGCCGAAGTCCTCCGCAAGCCTGACCGCAGCTTCCCGTTTCCCCAATCCATGCAGCAAAGCGGCAAAGTCGATCACATCCCCGGAAGCCCCGCAGCCGAAGCAGTAAAAGCGGCTGTCCACTTTCATGCTGGGCGTGCGGTCATTGTGGAATGGACAGCAGACCATGCCGTTTCTCCCCACCCGGATTCCATAGAATGAAGCAGCCTGCCGGGTGGTAACAGACTGTTTCACCGCTTCAAATACATTCAAATGCTCCCTCCGTAAAAATACCGGTAGCGGTAAAGCTGCCGGTTATATCATAGCTCCATCTCATGTTTCTTTCTCTGTACTGCCTGTGGCTGCTCCCTCCGGCGCAGTGCGGTATCTACGGCGTTCTGCACCTGCCGTAGCCGTATGACTTCCTCCCGGAGTGGCTTGTGCTGCGGAGACAGTTCGGCATACTCTGTTTTTAACTGTGCGTATTCCTGTTTCCATGCTTTCAGGGCAATGGGTTTTCCGTCCAGTTTTTCTTTCAAAATACGGCGGGCGGCATAAAACAGCCGTAACTCCGCATCGTGGGATGTTTCAAATTTCTCCCTCTGTTTCTTAAACTTGATATTGTTCAATTCCGTATGAACAGGTTTTAGCCGCTGGTAATTCTCGCCCTCCCGTATCAATTCCTGCAATTCCTTTATCCGGGCAGATTTCTTTTTCATGGAGTCGCTTAACGCTTCAAATTCTTCGTTGACAGAGGAAAGACGCTCCTGCAAATCCTCTAATGTGAGCAGCTTGTTTTCCGTCAGATAATTGACGGCTTCGGCAAACTGCTTTAAGTTTCCGGTTCTGGCTTTATTGCTCCATGCCCCTGCGTTGCGCTGGTTGTAATAAGCGATCAGCAGGTCGGCAAGGCTCGGTGTCTGCGGTTTGGAAAGTTCTTCTTTTACCTCTGCCATCCAGACAAACAGGGCTTTGATCTTCTTCCTCACATCCTGCATGAGCCGGTTGTGGCTTTAATCCAGCGGTTCAGTTCCCCTTTCTCGGTGCGGATGCCCTTTGCTTCCATCTGCCGGACATTAGCTCCCTCGTGGACAGTAGGTATCAGGTCAAGCCCCTGCCGCACATAGGAACGGTGGTCGATACGCACATCCAGTCCTTTTTCCTCAAATTTTGTATTAACGGCAGCCGCCCACTGCTCCCGCCAGTGTTCCAGTGTTTCCGGCTCGTGCCAGTCTGTTGTGTGGACAGCATTAAACATATAATCGCCGTTTTTATCCCGGATTCGGTTTCCATCTTCATCAAGAAGATATTCCCGCCGCTGTTTTTGTCCCCATGTGCCATCCGGGTTCAAAGGGCGCATTGTTGTCATCACATGGAAATGCGGGTTTGGGATACCGCCGTCCTCTTTCTCCGGGCTGTGAAAAGCAAGGTCGGCAATCATGCCTTTTGTCACAAACTGCTCCTGTACGAACTTCCTCGCCAGCTCCATGTTTTCTTCCAGCGTCAATTCATTCTGCATGGCAATATCAAAGGAATAGGCAAGCTGTGCTTTTGGATGTTTCTCGCAGTTCTCCACAGCATTCCAGAGGGTCGCCCGGTCAAGATATATTTCCGGCGCATGGGGCGGCAGCATGATTTCCGAAGCGATCACGCCGCCCTTTTTGGTGTAGTCGCTGACTTCTCCATAGTAGCTGCTGTAAAGACGCTCCCCGGCTCGATAGGCTGCGCTGGCAATGGCGCTCTGACCGGCGCTGCGCTTGATCTGTGCGATTGAAAAATGATAAAGTGCTATCCTTAGTCACCGCCTTTCTCCTGCCCGGAAATACGGGCGTGGTTCTCTGTGGCAGACCGGATGAAATGCTCCGCCTGCGGCAGATTCAAAATGCTTTCCATGAGGGAATAAAATTCCGCTTCGGATAGCTCCTTTGTCTGTGGTGCAATGCTCTCAATAGCTGCCCCACGGGTAATCAGCCGGTGCGTCCTCTGTTTCCGGGAACCGCTTTCCAGATACGCCTGCCGGTTTTTCAAACGCTGCATTTTCCGTTTTTCCTGTTCCAGCAGGACAGTGGTTTTTTCATATTCCTGCTTCAACTGTTCCAAAGATTTTTCCATGTTCTCACATCCTTTGCTGATAAGATAAAGAAAGACCATCCGCAGACAGTCCGTGTGTCAGTGCTTCTATAAAACCCGATGAAAAGGGAAAACCGCAGAGCGGATTTCTCTTTGCGGCGGGTACACAGGGGATAGCCGCTTTAGCGGCGCAAGGGGGTGTAGCCACCTTGTCGGAGCGAAGCGAACGCAGACCTCGGATTGCTGATTTTATCAGCGGCAGAGGTAAGCTCCGCAGGACGCACGATACATGGTCTTTAGACTATGTATAGAAGTGCGCCCTTAGTTCCTAAGGGATTTTGCCGTTTCCGGCAGTCTTGTCCTTTTTCTTGGAACGCTTGGAAAGATACTTCGGGCAGTCAACCACAACCGCCCGGAAGCTCTGTTTACATTCGTGCTGGCATTTCCGGCACAGTTCGTTGTAAGTGATACGGCTGCGGTCATTTAAGAAGAAAGACCATTCCAACCGCCGCTTGTTACTCATTCTTGCCATAACCGGCTCCTTTCTCCGTTTCTATCTGATGTACGCAGATAGGCTGTTTTGATGTAGCGTCTCGGTATCATTTTTAAGTTTTTTTCCCTCTGTATGCCCCTTTGGAAAGTGCGGCAGTATTGCAAGTCAGGGAATGATACCTCACGCTTATTTGTCGCTTCCCGGTACGGTTTCGGAGCCTTTTGCCATCCATTCAAAGAAAGCAATTTTGCTGACCTTGATAAGTCTGCCCCTGCGGAACGCTGGAAAGCCGGGTGTGTGTACCAGCTCATAGGCGCTCGCTCTTGAAATTCCCATAATCCGCTGAATGTCCGCCACATCCAGAACCAGCGGTAAATCCTCGTAGCTGTTCAATCTCTTTTTATCGTTCATTCTGTTCCTCCCATAAATCAAATAGGTTAAAATGCTTCCTGTTGCCGTTCTCCCCAAAAGCCGTTTTCCTGCCCCATTCCTGCGGTGTTTCCCTGCATTGGTGCGCCGAATGCGTCACTTCTCCTGCCGGTCATATCCCTTTTGGACGGTCATTCACTTGTCAAGGTACTGTGCGGTACGAAATTACCAACCGCAATCATCATAGCGTACTATCCTTGACAAAACAATGATTCTGCGATACCATGAGTGTAACGGATATAACTGAATTATATAATTACCATAAACAAAGGCAGGGGATAGGGATGGAGAATCAGTTTATACGGCATGAGCCATGTTTTGAGAGGATTTTGTTTGTCCTGACGCTGGACAGGAAGAAAATGAAAGAGCGGATTTTGATTGGGGAAGAACAGCAGATCCGCTTCCGTCTGAACGGGAGCCAAAACGCAGAGGTGCTTTGTGATATGACACGCCCACTGGGAACTTTTTTGATAAACTTTGAGCGTGACACGGACAGAGACTGGAACTTATATGGGCTTTCTCCGCTGCGGCAAGCTCTCCACTCCAACCGATGGAAACAGCCGGAGCTGGAGCAGGCGGCAAGCGAATTTCTTTGGGAGAAATATCTTAGCAACGACCCTCTGAAAATGTATGTGGCGTTCCGTATCTGGAACAGCTATCTGCTTGCCAGAGAACCCCGTGACCGTAACGCTGCCTGTGACCGCTTCATGGATAAAATGAGCAGACTGACCGGGGTATTCCAAAACGAAACCATGAGCTTTGACAGGGAGACAGGAAAACCGAAACAATTTCAAGCTGGCAGCCTTTATTTCAAAGGCGCACCGTCAGAAGATACCCGGCTTGACCTCTGGTTCCCGGACAACCGGCGCACAGAAGAATGTGTGTCTGCCTATGCGTCCCTCTACCCGTTGATTACCTATTATCTGAACAGGCTGAATGACTGGGGGCTTTGCTTCCGGCGGTGCAAGGTCTGTGGAAAATATTTTCTGGCAAAGAGCCAGCGGTATGAGCTGTGCAGCGACAAGTGCCGAAAAGCACAGGCGCTTCAAAACAAGCGGGAATTTGACGAGAGGTCAAGAGAAAATAACTATGACCTGCTTTATAAAAATGAATGCCAGAACTGGCGCAACAAAATAAACCGGGTAAAAAATACCGCAGGCTTTCCGGCTGACCGTCTGGAAAAAATACAGGCTTCCTTTTCCGACTTTAAGAAAGAAGCCTTACAGAGAAAAAAGGCTGTAAAAACAGGAACGGCCAGCCCGAAAGAATTTACGGACTGGCTGTATCAGCAGAGTAATGTAATTGTTGAGCTGACCGAGATATGAAAAACTTTCTATCGTCAATTTCGCATTATTGCAATAACAGATTGCTTCTTCCATGAATGAATAAGCAATATTGTCATCAAACTTTCAAGCATAAACATAGCAACAGCAAAAAGAGTAAAAGCAACAACCGGAAATACAAATCCCGTAGACATGCCTGCATTTTTCAAAAATATACCGATTGCATATCCGCCGGGGATTCCAACAACAGCAGTTATAAGCAATGCAATCAAAGTAGTAAAAAGACCTTCCATCATAAATGCTTGCTCCAACTGCTTATTTGTCATACCAATAGATTTTAGTGTGCCCATTTCCTGTTTCTGTGATAAAAGATTTGTCACAGTAAGATTGATTTGATTGATAACCGCAAATATCCACAAGATGGCTGCAATCGCATAAGCTAATGTAAAACCTGCACGATTGTCTGATTGGTGTTCTACAATAAAATCTTGAAGGGTTTGTAAGCGAACATCCCTATTGTCAGAAACGAGTAATTTGAGTTCTTGCTCGATTATCTCCTGATATTCAGCTTCTGCTTGTATTTCGATTGCGTATGTACAGTCATAACCTGCAAGTTCTTTGAGCATATTTTCCGGCATTCTGAAAATATAGCCACCCATTCCATCATTGCTGGAAGTGATTGCACCAATTTTGAATGCTTTTGTTATTGTTTTACCACTATGATTTTTGAAATTAAAGGTCACAGTATCCCCAATTTGAGGTTTCCAATGGTAAACATCATAAATACGTTCGGGATCACTTACAACTAATTCTGTATCATCAGTAATATTTCCAGACAAAACCGCTGCATTTAGCGATGCCAAATCCTTTTCATTATAGCCGAGCATCAAGGTGCTATCTGAAATATCATTGTCTGTTGAGAAATCAACTGGTACGGTAGCATAAGTAAATATATTGCTAACTCCCTCTATATCTCCAACACGCTTTACATAATCAGAAAAATATTCTTTCTGCAAGAGAGCATCCAAATTTTCACTTTCGTTTTCTAAATCAATGCTGATTTTGAAATCTCCGTACTTCATATCCCAATAACGAGCCATACTCTCGGCATTAAAAGAACTCTGATAACTTGCTGCAAGGAAAAATATAACTCCGCACAGTCCCAATGATAAAATGGTCAATAGAGATTTTTTTCTGTTTCTGGAAAAGCTGATTTTCGCTAAATATACAGGCGTAATACGATGTCTTTTGTGAGTGCGGTAATTTACAATTCCCACTGGATTTTTCAGGGCGGAAATTGGAGAAGTATTCGCTGCAATTTTTGCTGGTTTACGAACACTAATATAAACAAGCAGTATTCCAAAAAGGCATGCGCCACATAGAGAAACAATAAATGCAAATACTGACCAGCCTTTTGATTGCAGACAATAGCTGATGATCGTTCCCATGATACTACCAATTAAAATCCCCGGAACTGCAAGCATATAACCCTGTTTAAGAACTATTTTATAAATTTGCTTTTTACTTGCCCCTATTGTCCGAAGCTGTCCGAACTCAGCAACTTTTTGTCCAACCGAAATATAGAAAATGCTGTAAATTACAAGTGCGGCAGCTAAAAACAAAATGGCAGCAACTACACCATATACCGCATAATTACTGAAGGACAAAGTTGTATTTACATAATCATAGTAACTGCTGACTGTCCAATTATTCAGTCCAGTCTCCTCTGAAATTTGAGATAATATTTCTGTTGCTTCGTCTTTTGTAAGGGTATCTGCATTTTCAAGCCAAACATATCCATTAAGCAGGTCATTTCCACGTAATTCCCGGCATTTTTCAAGTGAAACAAAACAGGATAAGCGGTAGAAGTTTTATCATGGTAAATACCAACAATAGTATAATTCTTCAAAGTACCATCCAGATTCAACTGAACTATGGCGTTGATTTCCGGAGACTTATTTCACTGGCAAAAAAGGCATCTGTAACAGCAATTTCACTTGCTTTCTCTGGATATTTCCGTCAAAGGCAGGAATCAAACTAAGCATGTCATCATCATAATAAATCAGAGACAGTTCTTTAGAATTTTCTTTCACTGTTTTGATATTACAGGAAAGTCCTACACTTTTTACTTCTTCGTTTGCTAACAACTTTTCTTTACTGTCCTGCGTAATGTCAAAGAAAATTCCTTGATGTAATCCTTCGATTTCTTTCTGATTTTGATAAATGATATTTTGCACTGTGAGCAACGACATCATTATCATAGCAACGGCTACAATAATTGCCGAAAGGCAAAATAAGTTTTTCTTCTTATCAAAACGCACACTTTTTCGTGCTAATTTTTTAATTACTGCACTGGTATCATTTTCAAAAGGATAATTCATAATTCCCACCTCCTTTAGCCAACAATTTCACCATCTTCAATCCGTACAATGCGGTCTGCGAGTTGAGCGATCTCGTTGTTGTGAGTAATCATTACAATGGTCTGATTAAATTCTCCGCTGGTACGCTTCAAAAGCCCTAACACATCTGCACTGGTCTTGCTATCAAGATTTCCGGTCGGTTCATCAGCAAGGATAATCGCAGGCTTCGTAATTAAAGCTCGTGCAATCGCTACACGTTGCTGTTGACCGCCTGAAAGATTGTTCGGCATATTTTCCAGTTTATCTTCTAAAGCCAACATATACACAACTTCGTCCATAAATTTCTGGTCTACTGTATCGCCATCCAGTTCCACAGGCAGGACGATATTTTCATATACATTCAAAATCGGAACCAGATTATAATTTTGGAAGATAAACCCGATATTCCTCCTGCGAAAAATAGTAAGTTGTTCATCATTCATTTTAGCCAGTTCCTTCCCTGCCACAACTACACTTCCTGATGTTGGAGTATCCAATCCTCCCATCATGTGAAGCAACGTGGATTTTCCGGAACCTGAAGTCCCTACTACTGCTACAAATTCTCCCTGCTCAACAGAAAAATTTCACCATCTAAAGCACGAGTTATATTAGGTTCTGTGCCATAATATTTTTTTAAATCCTTTGTCTGTAAAATTATCATAATCACTACTTCCTTTCTTTGTTTGATGAGTATATAGTAACGGTCAAATGTTGCAGAAATGTCCTAAAACTCTGTGAAACTATTTAAAAATGTTTTAATTTGATGTATTTCATTTTTCATAATCCTAAACGGTTTCATCTTTTAAAACTTCAACAATAATATCCCTACGAATTTTCCGGGATGCCACCATATAGATTCCTCTGATGATAGCAAATGTGAGTATGATATATACTACTACCCCCCAGAACGGAAAAACCTTAAGAA
>ENA-OQJR01000465-OQJR01000465.1-human-gut-metagenome-genome-assembly--contig:-NODE-465-length-12806-cov-2.479454_pt1 | contig 12806 bp, 13 predicted proteins | sample MGYA00242614_ERZ504781 | MGnify/ENA primary metagenome ERZ504781 (study PRJEB26092, sample SAMD00036365) | human gut metagenome | host: Homo sapiens | study: EMG produced TPA metagenomics assembly of...
TAGGAATTCCGTGATAAGCCAATGGAAAACCTCATCCGCCTTCAGGAAAGGATAGTCTGCAAAAATGACCCGCGCGCTGCTGCTGGACGGTGAGAGCATCGTGGGTGCCTATAAGACGGTGCGCGATCAGGTGATCTTTACCACCCACCGCATCATCATGGTGGATATGCAGGGCGTTACTGGAACCCGGCAGCAGATCTTTGTGCTGCCGTACCGCAAGGTGCTGCACTTCGGGATCCAGACGGCAGGCTTTGGCGACCCGGTGCAGGCATCGCAGCTGACCGTCTGCTTTGCGGACGCACACGAGGCAAAGTTCGGCTTTATCGGCCAGCAGGAACTGTTTGCGGTCGCCAACGCCATCAGCCGGTGCATCCTGTAAATAACTCCTTTAAAACAGCAGGCTCCCCGCCCGAGACCGGACAGGGAGCCTTTTGCTGTATATGAAATAGGAGAATGGCAGAATTAGCAGCAGCTTGTTTTGCGCACCAGCTGTTCGTGCATGAATACCATGAGCACCAGCAGTGCCAGCAGGTAAAAAGGAAACAGTGCCGGAGTGATGTTGTTTGCCAGCAGGCCGAACAGCGGCGGCATGGCCAGATTGCCCAAATAGGCGCTTGCCATCTGGATGCCGATGACCGCCTGCGATCTGTCCGCACCGAAGTGTTCCGGCGTGGAGTGAATGATGCTGGGATAGATGGGCGCACAGCCCAGCCCCACCAGAACAAGACCGCTCAGGGCAAGGATCTGCGGCCCGGGCAGCAGCAGAGCCAGCACCCCTGCGGCCAGAATGCACTGACCCATGCGGATCATCTGCGTATCGTTGAATTTCAGGGTCAAAAAGCCGCAGGCGGCGCGCCCGGCAGTGATGCCGATGTAGAACAGGCTGGCAAAGCTGGCGGCAGTGCCGGCGGAAACGCCTTTCGTCAGTGTGAGGTAGCTGCTGGCCCATAGACCGGCCGTGGTCTCCAATGCACAGTAGCAGAAGAAGCACAGCATCACCTCTCTGGCACCCGGCAGACGGAATACCTGTCCAAGGCTCAACGCCCGCGTCGAAGCAGTTTCGGTGTCGGTGCCTGCAGTACGGCTCTGCCATAGCGGCAAACTGAAAAAGAGCACTGCGCTCAGCAGGATCTGGAACAGGGCAATGTACCGGTAGCCGGATGTCCACGGCCCGCCGCCTGCCAGCACCCGGCCCATGACCATGGGGCTGATCATGGTGCCGATGCCCCACATGCAGTGCAGCCAGCTCATGTGGCGGCTTTTATAATGTAAGGCAACATAGCTGTTCAGGGCCGCGTCCACGCTGCCTGCACCCAGCCCATAGGGCACGGCCCACAGGCAGAGCATCCAGAACTGTGTGGAGACCGAAAAGCCGAACAACGCGGCAGCTGTCATGGCCACACTGAGGGCGGTCACTTTTCCGGTACCCAGCGCACGGGTGAGCCGGTCGCTGTTCAGGCTGGAAACAATGGTGCCAAAGGAGATGATCATGGAGATCAGCCCCGCATAGGACACCGGCACACCGAGCGCCGGATACATGGAGGGCCACGCCGACCCCAGCAGGGAATCCGGCAGGCCCAGACTGATGAACGAGATGTAAATGATCGGAAGCAGAAGCTGTACCATAAATCTTGAGTTCCTCCGGGAAGCGTGTTATACTTGCAATGCATCTTGTACTTTGCTGATGTAATAATATCACACATCGGAGCGGAATATTAGGATAAAAACGCCCGATTGATACAACAAAACCGGCGCGGATGCAGATGTGCACCTTGACGGAAAGGAGATGGCTGATCGTGGCATTTCAGACCGGCTGTGCAGCAGCGGGCGGGCTCAACTGCCTGCCGGATGTTGTGGCGGATGACGAGGGCAGGGAACTGGTGCAGCACGGCAGCGCACTGTTTCCTATTGCCTGCTATGAAGAGGACCTCAAAAGCTACTCGGTAGCATGGCATTGGCATGAAGAGTTTGAATACATCCTTGCCGTAAAAGGCCCGCTGGCGGTGGACGTGAGCAAAGCCCGTCTGGTTTTGCAGACCGGGCAGGGCGTGTTTGTCAATTCCGGAGTGTTCCATGCGGTGGAGCAGGCTGAGACCGGGGATGCCCTGCTGCATTCCGGGGTATTCCATCCGCGCCTGATCGGCGGCATGGATACCATCTTCTGGCAAAAGCTCGTACACCCGCTGCTTCAGCCGGGAGCACCGGCGTTCTTTCTGCTGGACGAGGCAGACGACGGGCAGAAGGCCGTGCTCTGCCATTTGCGGGAAGTCTGGGACGCAGTGGCCCAAGAGGTCTTTGACTATGAGAATCAGGCGCGGTACCATCTTTCGGCGGCGGTGCATCTGCTGGGAATGCAGTGCGAGGGTGGAAAAACAAAGGTCTCTCAGCAGGAGCAGATCGCGGCCCAGCGCATGAAACAGATGCTGCGTTTTGTGGAAGAGCATTATGCTGAGGAACTGAACGTGGAGCGCATTTCCGACTGCGTGGCCCTGAGTGAGAGCGCCTGCCTGCGCAGCTTCCGGCAGCTGCTGGGGATCACACCCATCCAGTATGTCAAGCAGTACCGCATTGAAAAGGCCGCCGAGCTGCTGCTTTCCACCAGCATGAAGATTGGCGAGATCGGTACCGACTGCGGCTTTTCGGATACCAGCTACTTTACAAAGACCTTCCGGGAGATCAAGCACTGCACGCCCAGAGAGTACCGCCAGAAGTTTGCAGGAAGAGAGCAGTCTCTTTCAAGGCGGGACGGCGGCAGAGCCAGTGCACCGGCTGAAACAGCGTTATAAAAAGGAGAATCGGAAACAATGCAGCGTAGTTTGACCAAAGGCCCCATCACCGGCAGCATTTTGCTGTTTGCTCTGCCGCTGATGCTGGCCTAGTCTGCTTTCGGCACGCGCTGGGCGTTACCGGCATCTGGCTCAGCGTGCCCATCGGCTGGGCGCTGGCAGATATCATCGGCATTGGGTACATTTTAAAAAGAAGCGGTGACGGCAGGGGGAAAAGAAGATGGTCGACCATATCAGGATCCGCGGCGCGCGGGTGCACAACTTGAAAAACGTGAATGTGGATGTGCCGCTGGGCAAAATCGTGGGTGTGGCGGGCGTGTCCGGTTCGGGCAAGTCCAGCCTTGCGCTGGGCGTGCTTTACGCCGAAGGCTCCCGCCGGTATCTGGACGCACTTTCCACCTATACGCGCCGCCGCATGACGCAGGCGGCAAAGGCATCGGTGGACGAAGTGCTGTATGTTCCGGCTGCACTGGCACTGCATCAGCGGCCCGCTGTGCCGGGCATCCGCAGCACCTTTGGTACCGGAACGGAACTGCTGAACAGTCTGCGCCTGATGTTCTCCCGTCTTTCCAGCTATCCCTGCCCGCAGTGCGGCCGCTGGCTGGAACCCAGCCTTGCCGTGGCGGCAGAAAAGCCGCTGCTCTGCCCGCAGTGCGGTGCCAGCGTGCGCGCGCTTTCCGCTGAAGAATTTGCCTTCAACAGTCAGGGTGCCTGCCACACCTGCAGCGGTACCGGCATGGTGATGACCGTGGACGAGAGCACCCTTGTGCCGGACGATTCTCTTACGATCGACGAAGGTGCCGTGGCCCCGTGGAAGAGCCTGATGTGGTCGCTGATGGTGGATATCTGCCGGGAGATGGGCGTGCGCACCGATGTGCCCTTCCGCGACCTGACCGACCGGGAAAAGGATATCGTTTTCCATGGCCCGGCGGAGAGAAGCACATTTTTTATCATAACAAAAATTCCAATCAGGCCGGGAGCTGGATTTTACCTATTTCAATGCCACCTATACCGTGGAGAACGCCCTCTCCGAAGGTCAAGGATGAAAAGGGCATGAAGCGGGTGGAAAAGTTCCTGCGGCAAGGCATTTGCCCGGACTGCGGCGGCACCCGGCTGTGTAATGCGGCTCGTACCCCAAAGCTGCGGGGCATCACGCTGGACAAGGCTTGTCAGATGACTCTTGTGCAGCTTACCGATTGGGTGGCGGGTGTGCCGGACAGTCTGCCGGAAGAGATGCGGCCCATGGCCCGCAATATCTGCGAATCCTTCCAGACGGCAGCGGCACGGCTGCTCTCGCTGGGCCTTGGCTACCTGACGCTGGACCGCTCCGCGTCCACTCTTTCCACCGGTGAGCGCCAGCGGATGCAGCTGGCCCGTGCGGTGCGCAACCGTACCACCGGTGTGCTCTATGTGCTGGACGAGCCGTCCATCGGCCTGCATCCTTCTAACATTGAAGGCCTGACCGATGTGATGCACGACCTTGTGGCCGACGGCAACTCGGTGGTGCTGGTGGATCACGATACCCAATTTTAAGGAAGCTGACTGGCTGATCGAGATGGGGCCGGAAGCCGGTGCAAAGGGTGGACATGTGATCGCGCAGGGCAGCATTCCGAAAATTGAACAGAACGCGGCTTCTCAGATCGGCCCGTTTCTTGCAGGCAGGGCGGGGGTGAATGCCCGGCCTCATGTGCCGGAAAATGAACTGTTTGCACAGGGCCGCATCCATCTGGCAACCTCGGCCATCCATACTGTGAAGCCGCTGGAACTGGAACTGCCCAAGGGGCGGCTGACCGTGGTTACGGGTGTGTCCGGCAGCGGCAAGACCACCCTGATTTTGGAAAGCCTGGTCCCGGCCTTGCAGGCAAAGGTGAACGGCACAGCCCTGCCAGCGCATGTGAAAAGCGTGGAGGCCGAGGAAATTGCGCAGGTGAAGCTGATCGATGCAACGCCCATCGGCATCAATGTGCGCTCCACCGTGGCCACCTATGCCAATGTGCACGATGAGCTGCGCAAGCTGTTTGCCAAAACGCAGGATGCCAAAAACCACGGCTATAAGGCGGGCGATTTCTCCTACAACACCGGTAAGCTGCGGTGCCCCACCTGTGACGGCACCGGCGTCATCAGTTTGGATGTGCAGTTTTTGCCGGACGTAGAAGTGCCCTGCCCGGACTGCGGCGGTTCGCGTTACAGCCGGGAAGCGGCGGCAGTGAAGCTGCCCACGGCGAACGGCGAACCAGCCTCCATGGCCGACCTGATGGACATGGATGTGTCCACTGCATTGGAAGCCTGTGCGGACTGTAAGCTTGTGCGCCAGCGCCTGCAGGTACTGAAAGAATTGGGCCTTGGCTACCTGACCCTTGGCGAGGAGACACCCAGCCTTTCCGGCGGCGAAGCCCAGCGGCTGAAGCTTGCCAGCGAGATGGGCAAGGGGCAGGCAGACAGTGTGTTCGTGTTCGATGAACCCACCATCGGCCTGCATCCGCTGGATGTACAGACCCTGCTGGGTGTGTTCCAGAAGCTGATCGGGAACGGTGCCACCGTGGTGGTCATTGAGCATGATCTGGATGTGATCCGCAATGCGGATTACCTTGTGGATATGGGGCCGGGCGGCGGCGATGCCGGCGGACGCATCGTGGCGGCAGGTACGCCGGAACAGGTGAGACAGAACCCGGAGAGCATCACCGGGCGGTATATCTGATAGAAAAAGCAACGCCCGCCGGGTCTCCCCGGCGGGCGTTCTCTGTACGGCGATAAAACTTACCGCTTGATATCGTAGTTCATGTTCATCAGGTTGCGGATAGTGCTCACATCATCGGTGATGTTGGCATCGCCGTGGATGGTGTGCTTGATAGCACTGCTTGCCACCGCAAAGTTGATCATATCCATGGCTCTGTAGTTGTGCAGCATGGCGTAGATCAGGCCGCTGGCAAAGGCATCGCCGCCGCCCACGCGGTCAAGGATATTAAAGGTGAACAGCTTGCTCTCGAAGGTGTGGCCGTCGTACCACATGAAGGCCTTCAGGCTGTTCTCGCTGCCGCTGTGCGCATAACGCACATGGCGGGCAATGCACTTGAGGTTGGGATACCGCTCGATGAAGTGCTGGAAAATCTCGTCCTGCTGCTCATAGCTGGGCTGCAGAGGCACGCCGTCCTTCCAGTCGCCCTTGGAGTGGTCGCTCTCATCCTTCCACAGGTGGTACGGCTCAATGCCAAGCAGCACATCCACATAGGGCAGGCACTCGGTGCAGAAATCGCGGGCTTCTTCCCAGCTCCACAGGGTGGAGCGGAAATTGCCGTCGAAGCTGACGGTCAGGCCCTTGTTTTTGGCGACCTTGAGCATATCCAGAATGAGGGTGCGGCAGTTGGGTGCCAGTGCCGGGGTGATGCCGCTCAGGTGCAGCCAGTCGTAGCCGTCCAGCAAAGCATCCAGATCCACCTGCGAGAAATCGTACTCGGTAATGGCACTGTGCTTGCGGTCATAGATGACCTTGGACGGGCGGATGCCGTAGCCGGTCTCCAGATAATAAGTACCCAGACGGTTGGAAGGAGTCTCGTTCGGCTCGGTCAGGATCATAGGGGTGCAGTGCACGTCGTTGGAACGCAGCCAGCGCACGGCGCTCTTGCCCAGACTGTTGTTGGGCACCACGCTGAAGAAGGTGCTGTCCACACCAAGGTTAGCCAGTGCCAGTGCAATGTTGGCCTCGCTGCCGCCGTAGCTGGCCTCAAAGCCGGATGCCATACGGATCTTCTCGTAGTTCGGCGGGGTCAGGCGCAGCATGATCTCACCGCAGGTGATGAATTTCTGGCCGGTGGTATCGTTGCCAAGGATCGGGTTGAAATGTTCCATAACGCTCCTCCTGATATTTACAGCTCATCAGAGTTCTGTTAACACATCGTTGTATCCATTATAATCCGGCCCGGATGGGATTGCAAGCATTTCCGCGGGGATGCAAGAGAAAATAATCAGCCTTTTTTGGGAGATTTGACGAATTCATACCCCTGTCAAATCGAAAGAAGGCGTATACTCTTCCTTTGCGCTGCTCTTCTGCTGCATGTAGCCCTGCACCAGTCCCTTATCCATGGCATAGTTGACCACCCGGCGGTATTCATAGGTGGTAATGCGCCGTCCGATGCCGTGCTCTGCGGCTTTGTAAAACGGTGTGTACTGGCTCATGACGCTGGGGATGAAGCACTCGGGGTCTGCATCGTTCCACGCGGCCATCTGGTCAAGCACCGCAAAGCTGTCGTCAACATGGCCGGGCAGGGCAAGGTGCCGCAGAATGACCCCCTTTTGCAGGATGCCCTCTGCATTGAACACCGGGTGCCCGGCCTGTGCCATCATGGCTTCAATGGCGGGCTTTGCCTGCGCAAAATAGTCCGGTGCAGAGGAAAGCTCTGCCGAGAGGGCGGAGGAGACGTATTTCAGGTCGGCCAGCCAGATGTCGATGTATCCGCGCCATGCTTCCACGCTTTCCACCGTTTCGTAGCCGCCGGTGTTGCATACGATGGGCAGATGCAGGCCCTTAGCCCGGGCAATATCCAGCGCGGCAATGATCCAGGGCCGCCACTGGCCGGGTGTGACCAGATTGATGTTGTTGGCACCCTGCTCCTGCAGATTCAGGAAAATACTCTGCCAGATGTTCCACGCTGATCTCCTTGCCAAGGCCCTCGGCGCTGATGGGATAGTTCTGGCAGAAGCAGCATTTGAGGGTGCAGCCGGAAAAGAACACCGTGCCGCTGCCCTTTGTGCCGCTGATGCATGGCTCCTCCCAGTAGTGCAGGGCAGCGCGGGCTGCTTTTAAGGCGCCACCCGCGCCGCAGAAACCGGTGCGCCCGGCAGCACGGTCGGCCCCGCACCGGCGCGGGCAGAGGGTGCAGGAAGAGGGAACGGAGACGAAATCGCTTTTCGGCATAATATCCAAAGTCCTTTGCTGAAAGTTTGTCAGCCCCAGTATACCACTTTTCGCCCCGGACGTGCTATACTATAAGATAAGGAAAAAATAATACATATGGAAAGCAACATCTTTGCAAGGTCCGTGTGGCGGACTGCGGCGGAGAGAACGTTGTGATGGAGGAGACCATGCGCACCGAAACCGATGAGATCCGCGATAATCTCAAGTACCTGACCCTGCTCTCGCGGGATTATCCTTCGCAGGCGGCGGCAGCCAGCGAGATCATCAGCACGCAGGCACTGCTCAAGCTGCCCAAGGGTACCGAGCACTTCATGAGCGACCTGCACGGCGAGAATGAAGCTTTTGTGCATATTCTGAATTCCGCTTCCGGTGTCATTCGCGAAAAAGTGGATCAGGTGCTGGGCGATACCGTGCCGAAGCATACCCGCGCCGAGCTGGCAACGCTGATCTATTACCCCAACGAAAAGCTGCCCCAGCTCAAGGCACGCTGTACCAGTGAGGAAGCGCTGGATCAGTGGTACACCGAAACGCTGCTGAGTCTCATTGATATCTGCCGTCTGGTGTCCTCCAAGCATACCCCGCGACCATGTGCGCAGATGCCTGCCTGCCAGCTGCGGCTACATTCTGGACGAGCTGCTCCACGCCCATTTTGAGGCTCACGACAAGGATCTGTACTACGGCCAGATCGTGGGCAGCATCATTGAAAAACTGGCCGTGCCGACCACTTTATCGTGCGGCTGTGCGAGCTGATCAAGCATCTGGCAGTGGACAAGCTGCACATCGTGGGCGACCTGTTCGACCGCGGCCCACGCCCCGGATATCATCCTCGATCTGCTCATGCGCCACCACAATGTGGATATCCAGTGGGGGCAACCACGATGTAGTATGGATGGGTGCCGCTGCGGGCAGCCCCATCTGCATCTGCACGGTGCTCAAGACCACGCTGGCTTATCATAACCACGGAATGCTGGAGGACTGCTACGGCATCAACCTGCGCCATCTGCAGCGCATGGCCGAGCAGTTCTACGGCAATGATGATCTTTCCATCTGGATGCCTCATACCGATGCGGCCCGCGGCCCCTACACCAGGGGAATGCTGCACCGCTGTGCCGTGATGCACAAGGCCATCAGCATTCTGATGTTCAAGCTGGAGTGCCATGTCATCGACCGCAACCCGGACTTCCAGATGCAGGAGCGAGATTATCTGCGCCGCATCGACTGGGAAAAGCACACGGTAAAGATCGGCGAAAAGGAGTATCCGCTGCGGGATACCTCGTTCCCCACGGTGGACCCCGCCGACCCGGCCGCACTGCACCCGGATGAACAGCTGGTGCTGCGCAAGCTGGTGCAGTCCTTCCGCCAGAGCGAAAAACTGCAGCAGCATGTTGAATTTCTCTATGCAAAGGGCAGCGTGTACCACATTGAGAACGGCAACCTGCTCTACCATGGGGCTGTGCCCATGACCAGCCGCGGCACCTTTGCCATGGAGCGCTTTGAGGGCCGCTACTACTCCGGCCGCGCACTGATGGACTACTGCGATGCCCGCGCCCGCCGGGGCTACTATGCACCGGAAGGCAGCGCTGCCCGCCAGAGCGGACAGGATTTTTTGTGGTATCTGTGGTGCGGCAAGCTTTCGCCGCTGTTTGGCCGCAGTGCCATGACCACCTTTGAGCGGCTCTATATAGAGGACGCTTCCACCCACACCGAGGTGAAGGACCCCTATTATACATGGTATAACGATGAGGCTGTCTGCCGCCGCATTCTGGCCGAGTTTGGCCTGCCCGGTGCCAGCCACATCGTCAACGGCCACGTGCCGGTGCGGGAAAAGAACGGCGAAAGCCCCATCAAGGGCGGCGGACGGCTGGTGGTGATCGACGGCGGTTTCTGCCGTGCCTACCACGAAAAGACCGGCATTGCGGGCTACACGCTGGTGTATTCCAGCCGCACCATGTCCCTGCGCACTCATCAGCCCTTTGAAAGTGCCGAGAAAGCGGTGAAGGATAATCTGGATATCATTTCCCAGAAAAACATTCTGGAAACCGAAAATCATCGCATTCTCGTGGAGGACACCGACGAGGGCGAGGTGCTGCGGGAGCGTGTGCACGACCTCAAGCAGCTGGTGGCTGCCTACCAGCTGGGCTGGATCACTGAGACTCGGTGCGAAGACCACATCTGGTAAAGAAAGCGCAACAGCAATGTATCTGGTTTTTGTAAAATACCTGAAAAAGAAATCAAAATTTTGGAATATCCTGCGCGAAAATGGGCAAAAACAGAAAATAATAAAACAACACCAAACGGGGCTTTGCTTTTTTGTGAAAGTTGTGTATAATAAGATAGCTGTACGTGTACGGCCTTATGGCCCATGCACATCAGGCAGCTTTTATGGAAAATGCTTTCAGGAACCTTAACAGGCCCGCGGCTGCGGGCCTCCGACAAGGAGATCATAAAATTGGAGAAATTTGTTATTACGGGCGGCAAGCCCCTGCACGGCGAAGTTACCATTTCGGGTGCCAAAAATGCGGCGGTGGGCGTCCTGCCTGCAACCATTCTGGCAGCGGATGTCTGTGTGATCGAGAATCTGCCGGATATCAGTGATGTGGCGGTGAGCCTGAAGATCCTCAGCGTTCTGGGCGCACAGATCAAAATGATCAACCGCAACACCTACGAGATCGACACCACCCATCTGACCGGCACCAACGTCCCGGACGACCTGTCCCGCCAGATGCGCGCCAGCTACTACTTTCTGGGCGCACTGCTGTCCCGTTTTGGCAAGGCTCAGGTGGCCATGCCCGGCGGCTGCAACCTCGGCCCCGCCCCATTGACCAGCACCTGAAGGTGTTCAGTGCTCTGGGCGCAGAGGACAGCGTGGACTACGGCATGATCAGCGTGCGCGCCAAGGAGATGAACGGTGCACACATCTTCTTTGATAAGGTCAGCGTGGGCGCTACCATGAACGGTATGCTCTCCGCTGTAATGGCCAAGGGCCAGACCATTCTGGAAAACTGTGCCAAGGAACCCCATGTGGTGGATCTGGCAAACTTCCTGAATATGTGCGGTGCGAACATCCGCGGCGCAGGCACCGATGTGATCAAGGTGCGCGGCGTGGAAAAGATGCACGGCTGCACCTACAGCATCATCCCGGATCAGATCGAGGCTGGTAGCTACATGGTGGCTGCTGCTGCCACCGGCGGCGATGTTCTGGTGAAGAACGTCACCCCCAAGCATCTGGAACCCATTACCGAAAAGCTGCGCCGTGCAGGCGTGGAGGTGGAAGAATTTGACGATGCTGTGCGTGTGCGCCGCACCGGCGATATTCTGCCGCTGAAGATCAACACGATGCCGCATCCCGGCTTTCCCACCGACATGCAGCCCCTGATGGGCGTGCTGCTGAGCGTGGCCAAGGGCACCAGCACCGTGACCGAGAGCGTGTGGGACAACCGCTTCCGCTATGTGGACGAGCTGCGCAAGATGGGTGCCAACGTGCAGGTGGACGGTCAGGTGGCTGTGTTTGAGGGCGTGGATAAGCTCACCCCTGCACCGCTGCGCGCACTGGATCTGCGTGCAGGCGCTGCCATGGTGGTGGCTGCGCTGATGGCAGACGGCACCAGTGAGATCGAGGAAATCGGCCACATCGAGCGCGGCTACGAGAATATCGTGGAAAAGCTGCGCGGTCTGGGTGCAGACATCAGCAAGGTGGAGCGTATGCCCGCTGCACTGGATCAGGCACTGTAACTTATAAAAAGCAAACAGCCTGCTGCATATGCGGCGGGCTGTTTTTGAGTGTATCAGAGGTTTTTCATGGCAGAATTCATCTCGTTATATTCGGGTTCCTCCGGCAACAGCAGTGTGGTGCGCTGCGGGCAGCGGTATCTCATTGTAGATATGGGCAAGGGCGTGCGCACTACCTCGGCGGCGCTCAAGGCGCTGGGCCTTGCCGCCAGTGACTGCGACGGCATCCTTGTCACCCACGAGCACAGCGACCATGTGAAGGGGCTTTCCACCTTCCTCAAAAAGAACACGCTGCCGGTGTACGGTGCAGCGGAAACGCTGGATTTTCTGGACAGCAACGGCATCGTACCGGCCAGCTGTGAGCTGCACGAGCTGGAAGGCAGGGAAGAGGACGTGGGCGCGTTTGGCGTGCAGAGCTTTCCCACCAGCCACGATGTGCCCTGTGTGGGCTACCGCATCCACACCCCGGACGGCAAGACCATGACCATTGCAACCGACCTTGGCATGCTCACGCCGCCGGTGCACGAGGCGCTTTCCGGCTGCGACCTTGTGGCACTGGAGAGCAACTACGACCTGCACATGCTGCGCAGCGGGCCGTATCCCTATTACTTACGGGCACGCATTGAAAGCACCCGGGGCCACCTTTCCAACGACGAGTGCTCGGCAAAGCTGCTGGAACTCATTCAGGAAGGGTGCAAAAAGTTTGCGCTGTGCCATCTTTCGCAGGAGAACAACACGCCTGCGCTTGCCCTGCAGACCGTGTTCAACACGCTGGGCGCGGCGGGCGTTGTGCCGGAGAAGGACTGCATCGTGCAGGCACAGCGCCGCAACGAAATGAGTCCGGTATTAGAGTTTTAAATAAAACAAACGGCAATGCATTTGCATTGCCGTTTGTTTTATTCAGCTGCTTTCTGTGTGCGGATGTCATCGCCTGCAAAAAGGCAGGGGACAAAGGCAGAAAGGCGGCTGGAAATTTTTTCGGTATACAGCTTTTCCAGCAGAGCACCGTCAGTGATGTTGGTGGTGACGATGGTGGGCAGCTTTGCACCCAGCCGGTTGTTGAGCAGACTGTACAGGCTGCTGATGAGGAAGGCAGAGTTGAACTCCGAGCCAAGATCATCCAGAATGAGCAGGTCGGCCCCGGCAGCGGTCTGCATCAGCGTTTCCTCCTCGCCTGCCGGGTCTGCACCAAAGTGCAGCCCTTCCAGCTTGGAGAAAAGTCCGGGCTGGAAACATAGATCACATCGTAGCCCTTTTCCAGCACGATGCCCGCAATGGCAAGGGCCGCGTGGGTCTTGCCAAGGCCGCATTGCCAAACAGCATCGAGGCTCTCGCTGTGGTGGTCAAACTCTCGGACTGCTGCGCAGGTCTGCCAGCTA
>ENA-OQJR01000469-OQJR01000469.1-human-gut-metagenome-genome-assembly--contig:-NODE-469-length-12760-cov-2.345919_pt1 | contig 12760 bp, 12 predicted proteins | sample MGYA00242614_ERZ504781 | MGnify/ENA primary metagenome ERZ504781 (study PRJEB26092, sample SAMD00036365) | human gut metagenome | host: Homo sapiens | study: EMG produced TPA metagenomics assembly of...
TGTAGCAGTTTTCGTGATCCTTAAGCACCACATCTGCACATCTTCCCACGAAAATGCAGGATTCATTCTCTGCTGCCAGTTCATGGATCACATGTGCCTGGATCATAAATAATTTCTCTGGTGTCATCAAAGGAGTAGAAGTAACGTCCACATTATAAGGTAATGGTTTACGGACTATCACTTTTCCGGTAGCAGCCTCTAATATAAAGAAAGACTTATCTGAGATCAGATACAACAAGGCACCATGCATGGCAGGAGATGCTCCCCGATTACGCAAACCGTTATCGCTGACCGCCCAAAGTTTCTCACCTGTTTTGGCATCATTGCCGTAAAGGGCATTCCATTGTACACCGGCAACCAGCAGGTTGTTACCCAAAGTCAGCGTGCTCGTAGTCCCTTCTCCTTGTCCCCAGCCTTCATTTTTCCAAAGTTGTTTGCCCGTTCGGGCTTCAAAAGCACAAAGCCCCTTTCCGGTTCCCGCATAGACCACTCCTTCACCGGCCACCAGTCCGTCAATAAGGGCCGGCAAGCCATTTACGGGCAATTGCTTTTCCCAACACAATTTGCCGGTTTCGGTATCAATGGCATACAAAAAGCCTTGGGCATCCTGAGCAAACACAATGCCACTATCAACTGCAATGGAGTTTTTAATAGAATTACGAACAGGACAACTCCAAAGAATTGTACCGTCCTTCCCATTCAAAGCATACACATGGCCTGCACCTTTCAGATCCTCATCCACAGAGGCAACAATTACTTTTCCCTTGTGTATCAGTGGAGAAGTCATATAAAGATTAGCTCCGACATTGTTAGTCCATGCCAGCTGCAAAGGCAAATTCAATGGAGCGGAAACGGGGGCGGAATGTTTCGCATTGCCTGACAGATTATCCCAGTCAGCAGAAAACAAAGGAACGGCCTTTTCAGTCCGGCAGATAAAATTACTTTCTGCTTCAGCTATCTCTCCGTTATTAAAAACGGGCTGTTACCCGCAAAGTAAGTTCCTTACCCACATATTTATGAGACAAGGGAAGCTCCCCGTTCCATGACCAGTCAGTACTTTGCAGCAATCGCTTGTTTTTCAGCACAGGTTTCCCGTCGGCCAGACAAGTATAGAGCACTTCTCTCACCGGCGACACGGAAGAATACACATTGACAGCCACCGGAAGGACACCCGAAGCCATTACTCCTGCAGGCGAAGCGATACAGATATTCTTGTACCAAATAGGTATAACGGAGCTCGGAAGTGAAATCTCCTTTACTATCTACGTGCATCACACGAAAAGCAGTAGTGGAATGATCTATGCCTCCTTTATCCAATGAAGAGGTACAAACACTGTAAACATCTCCCTGTTTCTTCATATAGTTAATATGCCAATGACCATATACCCATGCTTTCAAGTTGTACTCATTCAGATTAATGCTTCCGGCATTCTTGCTCTTAAAAATAAAGGTATCTTCGTATGTCAGCAAATCATGATTGAAAACAACAACAGGAGTTCCGGGGCGGATATGAGCCAGGTCGTTCTTCAACCAACGACAGACGTCATCGGAAGTATAGCCTGGAGCATGGTCTCCTCCGGGCATCGGCGTAACAACATAGTGCACATTACCTGCATCAAAAGAATAATATACCGGCCCATAAATGCTTTCAAAAAGTTCTTCGCCATACTTACCCTTTACCAAATCATGATTTCCGATACAATAAAAGACAGGACAGTCCATATTTTCCGTATTCATCAGTTTGATATGCTCTTTCAGCCCTTTCTCATAACAGATATTGCCGGTATGAATGATAAAAGCCGCCTGTTCATTCCTGGCATAGTCACGCACATTATTCACCCAGTCTGCATGGTTTTCCGTATTAAATATCTCTGTATCAGTAATATGAATATACCTGTGGGAGCCGTCTTTACGAATCCGTCCACTGTAAGGGATCAAACCGAAATCATAACCGGACTGTTTCTTTTCTATTTTATGATAATGACGGTTAAATGTTTTATACCCCGAAGGAGTGGTAATGAAAATAAAACGTTCACGCTCATGACCGGGTAAAGTAAAACTACCGTCGGCAGCCGTTTCAACCACATTCAAGCCATCGGATACTTTGATGCCCGCCAGCGGTTTTTCACTTTGGTCAAATACGCCATTCTTGTTTTTATCTACATATACATGGCCCGTGTAAGCAGCCATCACCGGCATTGCGGCCAACATCAGGCACGATAATAAAAAGGTCTTTTTCATGAATATCTATTTTTATCAACTCTTATTTTAATCAAGTTCGAATTTCGAAAGGACAAAACCATGATCTGAAGGATAGAAAAAATCTTCTCCTTTAAAAGTAAAAGTTTTACCCAAACTATTGTCATAACACTCAGATGCTATCGCCTGAATGGTTTTTCCCTGATAATAAATAAAATCAATGCGGTCCATACGACACTCGGTTTCCAACGAATCCGCATCTGTCAGCCACGTTACTCCCAGATTGGCCACCGGATTGGGGTTCATCTCACGGAAACTATCTTTAAATCCCGCCTCTTCCATAGCAATGGAAACAGGCCAATCCACCACTGCACCACCATGAAGATACAGGTTACGGGTAGCTTCCGTCCAATCCAGATGAGAATGCACGTTAAAATCACCGCCCATTATAATTGGAATACTGTCGGCCTCTGCCAACAAGGGTTGAAGAACAGCAAAAATCTTATGTATTTCCTCATCACGTGTTCCCTCCATCTCCCAAGCCAATATTTCTTCCTTGGATTTATCCGTCGGGACCAAACGCATATCAGGAAGATAATGCAACCAAGTATTAAAAACACGGACGGGTTTCCCATCCACATCTATCATCACTCCGCCAAAATTAAAGGTACTTATGCTGTCGGCAAAAGCATATTTCCGAATAATGGGATAACGGCTATAAATAGAAAGATTATCAGAAATGAGATTGTACGAATATCCCAATGAGTCGGCTACCATCGGGGCAGCTCCATAAGTTTCAATCATCAAGACCACATCAGCCTCACTTTTTTTCAGAATATCAATAGTTCCCTCACACCCTTTTCCGGAATAAGTTTTTGAATGACCGCCATGCCATACATTCCATGAAAGGACAGTCAGCGTCTTTTTCGACTCTTTTGAAGATGTGCAAGCTGCCAATGCACACAAGCAAAGGGCTAGTACCCCAATAAAATTTCTTGTTATCATCATAGATTAGACTTGTTAATTCCGGACAAAGATAGTGAATTATTCAGGAGACAACACTATAAAATATACCCTAAATAGGGTATTTCCGCCATGAACATCTTCCCCTATCTTTGCATTATAAAATCAGAACCCACTAAATGAAAAGATTATGGCAAGAATAAAAAAGAATTGACCGAACTCATCGGAGGAACTCCCTTGTTGGAACTGTCACGCCTTAGTAAAAAACACGATGCGAAAGCGCAAATAATTGCCAAACTGGAATACTTCAATCCCGGAGGAAGTGTAAAAGACCGTATAGCCCTGGCAATGATAGAGGATGCAGAAGCCAAAGGAATCTTGAAACCCGGAGCGGTTATCATTGAACCAACCAGCGGCAACACCGGCGTAGGGTTAGCATGGGTTGCCAGCGTGAAAGGTTACAAAGCCATACTGACCATGCCCGAAACCATGAGCGAGGAACGCCAGAACCTGTTAAAAGCCATGGGAGCACAATTGGTACTGACCGAAGGTGCAAAAGGAATGAAAGGAGCCATAGAAAAAGCGGAGGAATTGCGTGACCGGACTCCGGGAGCCGTCATTCTGGGACAATTCGAAAACCCTGCGAATCCCGCCGCCCATGCACGTACCACTGCACAGGAAATATGGAACGACACGGACGGAAAGGTAGACATCTTTGTTGCCGGAGTCGGTACAGGCGGCACTTTAAGCGGAGTAGCGGAAGGATTAAAAAAACAGAATCCCCATATACAGATTGTAGCTGTAGAGCCGGATAACTCCCCCGTCCTTTCAGGAGGAAATCCGGGACTGCACAAGATACAAGGTATCGGAGCCGGATTTATCCCTCATACCTACAATGAAAAATTAGTAGACAAGATAATCCGGGTGAAAGACGATGACGCCATCCGCACAGGACGCGAACTCTCTCTAACGGAAGGGTTATTGGTCGGAATATCTTCGGGAGCAGCCGCCTATGCCGCATTGGAACTGGCCAAACTCCCCGAAAATGAAGGAAAACAAATTGTAGTGATCTTGCCCGATACGGGGGAACGATATTTGTCTACTGTGCTTTATGCTTTTGAAGAATACCCATTATCATAAAATGAGATGAACATAGCTGCATTAATTTCAGGAGGAGTAGACAGCGCGGTTGTCGTACATCTCCTCTGCGAACAAGGATACAAACCGGATCTTTTCTATATTAAAATCGGAATGGACGGTGACGAAGATCTCACCTGCACGGCAGAAGAGGACATTGAACTATGTACCGCCACCGCCCGCAAATACGGTCTGAGCCTGAATATCATTGACCTGCACCGACAGTACTGGGATAATGTAGTGGCATACGCCATCGATAAAGTGAAACGCGGTCTTACTCCCAACCCGGATGTAATGTGCAACAAGCTCATCAAATTCGGATGTTTTGAGCAGGAAGCAGGGCATTTATATGACAAGACAGCTACCGGACATTACGCCAGTATTCTTGAAAAAGACGGGAAAATATGGCTGGGAACCGCACAAGACCCCGTCAAGGACCAAACAGATTTCCTGGCACAAATAGATTATCTGCAAATTTCAAAACTGATGTTCCCTTTGGGAGGTCTGATGAAGAATGAGGTCAGGGATATCGCCCGCATTGCCAAACTGCCCAGTGCACAACGCAAGGACAGTCAAGGTATCTGCTTTCTAGGAAAAATCAACTATAATGAGTTCCTCCGCCGTTTCTTGGGTGAAAAAGAAGGGGATATCATTGAAATGGAAACAGGAAAACGGATTGGCACTCACAAAGGATATTGGTTTCACACCATCGGACAGCGCAAAGGATTGGGATTAGGTGGAGGACCATGGTTTGTTATCCGCAAAGATATAGACGAGAATATCATTTATGTCTCACACGGTTATGATACAGACAAACAATATGGGACAGACTTTGCCTTGCATGATTTTCATTTCATCACAGAGGACTTATGGAAGGGAGCACCTTCCGCAGATGTTTCTTTCAAGATCCGGCATACAGACACTTTCATGAAAGGAATATTGACACGGGAAGATAACTTGTTCCGAATCCACAGCCACGTCCCCTTACAGGGTATAGCCCCCGGACAGTTCGGTGTGCTGTATGACAAGAATGCGGAAATCTGTGTGGGAAGCGGTGAAATCACTTTATCCTAAATATAATATTCCACCACATCCACAATCCCTGCACGAAGGGCATATTTTGTTGCTTCGTGCACATTGTTCACTTCCAGCTTGCGAAAGATATTTTTGCGGTGAGTCATTACCGTATATACACTTAGGAAACGCTCAGCCGCAATCTCTTTCGTAGTCTTGCCCAATGCCATCAGTTTCAGAATTTCACGCTCCGTGACCGTAAGCGGTGAAACTAACTTATCTTTTTTGTCTTCTTTATGCTGCAACAGCCAGACTGCACGCGTACACATGTATTGTAAATGCTGTTTTGCCTTCCGCAGCCCTTCCTCTATCTCTATCATCGGCGCATCTTTCATCACCACGCTGAATGAAGTTCCGCTAAAAACCATACGCCGGATGAAATCCTCACTCAGATTATCGCTGAACAGAACAAAATGTGCCTCCTTAAACCGTTCCTGCAATATAAGCAAATATTCAGCCGAAGTATCAAACAATGTATAGTCCAACACTGCAACGGCATTGGGATTATCGACAAGAAGCCCGGTTAATTCACTCTGACTGCCGGCTTCCTTTATTGCGGCGAACCCTCCTATCCGACCGGCCACCGTTTTCATACCTTCACGGGTAATATCCTGATTATCGATAAGTAGCAATGTTTTCATGCCCATACATTTTAACTAGGGAAACTTACTGAAACAAAAAAGCCTTGCATCATTGTGTGCAAGGCTTCATTCTTCGGTGGGCGTTGACGGATTCGAACCGCCGACCCTCTGCTTGTAAGGCAGATGCTCTGAACCAGCTGAGCTAAACGCCCGATAGCCTCTTGTTTCAAAAGCGTTGCAAAGATACGGCTATTTCCGATAACTGCAAATTTTATGCACACTATTTTTTCATTTATTTTTCAATTAAGCACTTAACACACTGAAATACAGAGGATAAATTACAAATCCTGTCTTATCATTCAAGAAACAAAAAGGGAAACTATACCTTATTATATATAGTTTCCCCTTTTTCCTTTTGAATTTATTTTATTCCTGCCCGAAACGCTTTGCCTGTTCGGCAATCAATTCCACATCATCAAAATAGTTAATCTTCATCGCCTTGCGTACTTCATCCAATGTAGCGGTTGCCGTAGCACGGGCTGTTTCGCATCCCTTACGTAACATATCGTAAATAGCCGGAATATCCTTTTCAAACTCTTTACGACGTTCGCGGATAGGCGTCAATTCTTCTTGCATAATAGCGGCAAGGAACTTCTTCACCTTCATGTCTCCCAATCCACCACGGGTGTAATGTGCCTTCAGTTCATCCAAATTAGGATAATCGGGCAAATAACGTCCAAAATGCTCAGGCTTACAAAAAGCATCCAGATAAGTGAATACTGTATTTCCTTCCAATTTACCCGGATCGGAAACTTTCAGGTGAGTAGGGTCGGTATACATGCTCTTCACTTTCTTTTCCACCTCGTCGGCTGTGTCCGACAAATAAATACAGTTACCCAATGATTTGCTCATCTTAGCCTTTCCATCCGTACCCGGCAGACGCAGACAAGCCGCATTGTCCGGCAATAGGATTTCGGGTTCTACCAACGTATCACCATAAATATGATTGAAACGACGTACAATTTCACGGGTCTGCTCAATCATCGGCTCCTGATCTTCACCCACCGGAACGGTAGTTGCTTTGAAAGCGGTAATATCAGCAGCCTGACTGATAGGATAAGTGAAGAACCCTACCGGGATGCTGGTTTCAAAATTACGCATCTGGATTTCGGTTTTCACTGTCGGGTTACGCTGCAAGCGTGACACTGTGACCAAATCCATATAATAGAAAGTCAATTCGCACAATTCGGGAATCTGAGACTGGATAAAGATGGTGGACTTCATCGGGTCCAGACCGACAGCCATATAATCAAGCGCCACCTCTCAATCACATTCTGACGCACCTTCTCGGGATTTTCTATATTATCGGTTAATGCCTGCGCATCGGCAATGAAAATAAAAGTCTTGTCATACAGTCCGGAATTCTGAAGTTCAACTCTGCGCTTCAACGAACCTACGTAATGACCGATATGCAATCTTCCCGTAGGACGGTCACCGGTCAGTATGATTTTTTCTTTTCCCATATCTCTTAAATATTATCTTATATTAAAAATTACGCAAAGATAGGAATATTCTGACACAAACACTTAACTTTGAACCGCTATTTCACATATAATAATTGTTTCGATGAATAAACTAAGACCGACCATTAAACTAGCTCTATTTATTTCTGTAGCAAGCCTGTTCTTTGCCGCATGTTCCGATGATGACGATAAAAGTATTCCCGTACCGGAACCTTCACGGATGATTACCGGATTAAAGTGCATAAGATTTCGGATGTTATCACTTATCAGGGAATGATAAGCCTCACTTACGACAACAACAAACGGCTGACCCGCATTTATAGCAGTTCACCGTTAGCGGCAGTAAATTACACGTACAAAGAGAACTCTGAAGTCAGTTATACTTACTCTACGGAAAATTCTCCTTTGGTAGAAATAAGCACCTCGTTGGAAAACGGCAGAAGTTATGTATGCAAATTCTCCAACCGGGAAAATCCGGTAACCTATTCTTATGACAATGAAGGTTATCTGAAAAGCTGCAATAACAATGGAACCGTATTGGAATACAATTGGGAAAGCGGAAATCTATCTTCCATAACCACTACTCCAAGAGGAACTTACAACAGTGATTACAGAGTTTCCAATATCGCCAATGATTATAGTCTGGACTTGAACACACTGGCACAATGGATTGATGACCGCGAAAACTATACCACCGTAATGAACACTTTCGGACAGATGGCCGAAATTCTAGGGAAAAGAAGCGCCAATATTCTGGAAGACACTTATTATATATACGACTATAGTTTCCGGCAGGATGGAAGACTAAAAGATATGACCCTGATGGGCGGATCGGAAAATATAGGATATTCATTCCGCTTTTTCGTATGCCGATGATACAGAAGTATCCGAATAAATATACAAAAAACAGAACATTCGGAGAGGATTTCAGACTTTTATTTTAATTTGTGTTGACAAAGATCTTGATTTATTTTGTTATCTTGGAAATAAGTCGTTACTTTGCACAAAATTTAGTAATGCTATGTATCCTACAGGAACAAAGATAATATAGACATACGAACAAATGCGTTAGTCCTCGTACGAGGATGGACGCATTTTTTTTAATATTTAGCGACATTAAAACAACTATTACAATAAAAGAAACTTTCAATGAAAAAGGATTTAAAGAAAGTCCTGGTATTGGGTTCGGGTGCACTCAAGATAGGCCAGGCAGGAGAGTTTGACTACTCAGGTTCACAAGCGCTGAAAGCATTGCGCGAAGAAGGCATTCATTCGGTGTTGGTAAATCCTAACATCGCAACTATCCAGACTTCGGAAGGCATAGCCGACAAGGTTTATTTTCTTCCTGTCACTCCCTTCTTTGTTGAAGAAATTATCAAAAAAGAACAACCGGACGGTATTTTATTGGCTTTCGGTGGACAAACTGCATTGAACTGCGGTACCGAACTTTACCTGAACGGTACACTGAAGAAATATGGTGTAGAAGTATTGGGTACTTCGGTAGAAGCCATCATGTACACTGAAGACCGTGATTTATTCGTAAAGAAGCTGGATGAAATTCCGATGAAAACCCCGAAGAGCCACGCCGTGGAAAGTATGGAAGAGGCTCTGAAAGCTGCCCGCGAAATCGGTTATCCGGTTATGGTACGCTCCGCATACGCACTAGGTGGTTTAGGCAGCGGCATCTGTCCGGATGAAGAAGCTTTCATCAAACTGGCTGAAAGTTCATTCGCATTCTCTAAACAGATCCTGGTTGAAGAGTCATTGAAAGGTTGGAAAGAAATAGAATTCGAAGTAATCCGCGATGCCAACGACCATTGTTTTACAGTGGCAAGCATGGAAAACTTCGACCCGCTGGGAATCCATACCGGTGAATCTATCGTGGTGGCCCCCACTTGCTCTCTGACAGAAGAACAAGTAACAATGTTGCAAGATTTGTCTACAAAATGTATCCGTCACTTGGGTATTGTGGGTGAATGTAATATCCAGTATGCTTTCAATGCAGAAACGAATGACTACCGTGTTATCGAAGTAAATGCACGCCTGAGCCGTTCTTCTGCCCTGGCTTCTAAAGCAACCGGATTCCCTCTGGCATTCGTTGCCGCCAAAATCGCTTTAGGCTACACACTAGACCAGATTGGCGAGATGGGTACTCCCAACTCAGCCTACGAAGCTCCCCAGTTGGATTACTTGATTTGTAAAATCCCCCGTTGGGACTTGACTAAATTCGCAGGTGTATCACGCCAGATTGGCTCCAGCATGAAGTCTGTGGGTGAAATCATGTCTATAGGCCGCTCTTTCGAAGAAATCATTCAGAAAGGTCTTCGTATGATAGGTCAGGGTATGCATGGTTTCGTAGGAAATGACCATACTAAATTTGAAAACCTGGATGAGGAACTGGCCAACCCGACAGACCTCCGTATTTTCTCCATCGCCTCGGCATTGGAAGAAGGATACAGCATTGAACGCATCCACGAACTGACCAAAATCGACCCGTGGTTCCTGGGTAAGTTGAAAAACATCGTTGACTATAAGGCCAAACTTTCGACTTATAATAAGATTGAGGATCTGCCCGAAGATGTGCTTCGCCAAGCTAAAGTATTAGGCTTCTCCGACTTCCAGATTGCACGCTTCGTATTGAAAGCCAGTGGCAATATGGAAAAGGAGAACTTGGCTGTACGCGCCCGTCGTAAAGCTTTGAATATCCTTCCGGCTGTCAAGCGTATCAATACCGTCGCATCTGAACATCCCGAATTGACCAATTACCTGTATATGACATACGCTACTACGGGTTATGACGTCAATTATTATAAAAACGAAAAATCGGTAGTTGTATTAGGTTCAGGCGCTTACCGCATCGGTTCATCCGTGGAATTCGACTGGTGCTCTGTAAATGCTATCCAAACCGCACGCAACGTTGGGTTACAAATTCCATCTATGATTAACTATAACCCCGAAACAGTTTCTACCGACTATGATATGTGCGACCGTCTGTATTTTGACGAACTTTTCATTTGAACGTGTACTTGACGTGATTGATCTGGAGCAGCCGGGTGGTGTCATTGTATCGGTAGGTGGACAAATACCTAATAACCTGGCGATGAAGACTTCACCGTCAGTCGGTACCTGTATTGGGAACTTCTCCGCTTTCTATCGACCGTGCGGAAAACCGTCATAAATTCTCGGCCATGCTTGACCAACTGGGTATTGACCAACCGGCATGGAAAGAATTGACCAGCCTGGAAGACATGGAAGAATTTGTAAACAAAGTAGGTTACCCGGTATTGGTCCGTCCTTCCTATGTGCTCTCGGGCGCTGCCATGAACGTATGCTATAACGAAGATGAACTGAAGGAATTCTTGCAGATGGCTAAAGAAGTTTCTAAAGAATATCCGGTAGTCGTATCCCAATTCATGCAAGATACTAAAGAAATAGAATTCGACGCTGTAGCCCAAAACGGTGAAGTAGTGGAATATGCCATCTCCGAACACATTGAATATGCAGGTGTCCATTCAGGTGATGCCACATTAGTATTCCCGGCTCAGAAAATTTATTTCGAAACAGCACGCCGTATCAAGAAGATTGGTCGCCGTATCGCTAAAGAATTAAACATTTCCGGTCCGTTCAACATGCAGTTCCTGGCTAAGAACAATGAAGTGAAAGTGATTGAATGCAACCTGCGCGCATCACGTTCATTCCCGTTTGTTTCCAAAGTATTGAAACGCAACTTCATTGAAACCGCAACCCGCATCATGTTGGGTGCTCCATACAGCCAACCGGACAAGTCGGCATTCGATATTGACTGGATCGGTGTGAAAGCTTCCCAGTTCTCTTTCTCCCGTCTGCACAAGGCAGACCCTGTATTGGGCGTAGATATGTCTTCAACAGGTGAAGTGGGTTGTATCGGTGATGACTTCCATGAAGCTTTGCTGAACTCTATGATTGCTGTCGGTTTCAAGATTCCTACAAAATCTGTCATGTTCTCGTCAGGTGCCACCAAATCCAAAGTAGATTTGCTGGAAGCAAGCCGTATGCTGGCAGAAAAAGGATATGAGATCTATGCAACTGCCGGAACCGCAACTTTCTTGAATGCACACGGAGTAAATACCACACCGGTTTACTGGCCGGATGAAAAGCCCGATGCAGAAAACAATGTCATGAAGATGATTGCCGAACATAAATTCGACCTGATAGTCAACATTCCGAAAAACCATACCAAACGTGAGCTGACTAATGGTTACAAAATTCGTCGTGGAGCAATCGACCACAATATTCCTTTGATTACCAACGCCCGTTTGGCAAGTGCTTTCATTGAAGCATTCTGTGAAATGAGTGAAAAGGATATTCAGATAAAGAGCTGGCAAGATTACAAATAATCTTTCTTAGGGATATTCAAAAAGGAGCTGATTCGTTTTTCCTGAATCAGCTCCTTTTTTATCTCCTAACGGGAAAGATCATTAAAACGATAAGTAAAAGTAGCCATCGCATAACGGTCCCAATCCCCAAGTCCAAGTTTCTCCCTGTCCGGTATCATTCATCCAACGATTGACAAAATCCCGTTGTTGCAGAATATCAACAACCTGAAATTTAAGCAACCCTCTTTTCCCTTTCAGAAAACTGTAAGTCAGCTCACCGTTCCAAAGCCACTGCGTCGTATTGGAGGCCTCATCCTTATATCCCCTGCGATTCATACTTCTCACAACGGTATAAAGATTCAAGTTGAGAGGTAACTTCAGTCGACACTCCGCGCCATAATAAAAATCATACGTCCTGTAATCCGAATTGTTTGTATAACTGTTATCGGCTTGCTGATAAGTGATTGCTCCATTTATCTTAAACTCATGCTCTTCCAATTTATAGGCAAACTCCACATCCTGCATCAAGGAAAGCATTTGGGAGGTGTTACGATCATTCTCATTGGCTTCTCCCATTATCTGCACATACGAAACCCTCCGGTTATAATTTGCATTGGTAGCAAGACGAGCGAAAATTTTCTTGAATAATTTATTCGTATAATATATATTCCCGCCAATGCCCCAATTACCATTTATATTCTCGGGCCGACTGGTATATACCCCACTCTTCTCATCATAGGTTCTTTTCCGGCTTATATCATTTATCGTATTATTATATCTCAAACCACAATATAACATTTCCTGCTTTTCCATATTTCCTCCTCTATAATTCACAGATATACTTTGCCCGTAAAGCGGGTTTCAGCCCCGGTATTCCCCGATTGTTATGTTCAGAGGTATTAGTATAATCGGGCACAGACAACAAATC
>ENA-OQJR01000474-OQJR01000474.1-human-gut-metagenome-genome-assembly--contig:-NODE-474-length-12726-cov-4.605445_pt1 | contig 12726 bp, 10 predicted proteins | sample MGYA00242614_ERZ504781 | MGnify/ENA primary metagenome ERZ504781 (study PRJEB26092, sample SAMD00036365) | human gut metagenome | host: Homo sapiens | study: EMG produced TPA metagenomics assembly of...
ATGGTGCTCGGAGGGTGTGCCGCGAATCATGCGGCGCACGGGCTCGGTCATGCCGGCTACCGTACGGACGATTGATGGCCTCGGCCGCGGCGGTCGTGGATACCGCGGCGAGGACTGGCGAGGTCAGCCGAGCAGCACCGCGATGATTGCGATGAAGATCGGTGAGGTCAGTGTCGAGAAGAGAATGCCGTCGCGTGCGAACGAGAGACCCACGTTGTACCGCGCCGCGTAGTTGTAGACGTTCTGCCCGGTCGGCAATGCGGCGAGCACCACGCACGCGTACAATGTGGCGCCGCGGAAGCCCATCACGAAATACGACAGCAGGAACGCGATGATTGGCATCACGATGTTCTTCAATACCGCCACCGTGAACACCGCGGGAATGTTTGACTTGTCCTGCAGCGGCTTCGTGCCGTGCAACGACATGCCGAATGCCATCAGAATCATTGGCACTGCGGAATCGCCGATCATGTCGATCGGATCGTAAATACAGTCCGGCACCACGAAATGACCGGTTTTTGCGGAAATCGCGGATACGGCGATGCCCAGCAGCGAACCGATAAGCAGCGGCTGATGCAGCGGCTGCTTCAGAATCTCCCTCGTGGAGACCTTGCCTTTGGTGGTCACATCGAGCACGGTCAGGCCGATCGGTGTGAACACCGCCTGTTGCATGACCAGAATCGGCGCGACCAAAGCGGGATTGCCCAGAATGTACGTGGCGATCGGCAGACCGATGTTGTTGGAGTTCAGATACAGCGAATTCAACGCGCCGATGGTGGCATCCGCCGCCTTCAGATGGAAGAACAGCCTATTGAGGATCAGAAACACCAATCCGACCAGCACAGCCGAGAAGAACGCCACAACAATGGAGGAGTGGAATATCTCGAAGATTCTCTCCTTGGACAGGATGGCGAACATCAGGCACGGGCTCGATACGAAAAAGCTGAACCTGTTGAGCACCATCTGCGCGGTAGGTCCGCCTATGCGCATGCGCGCGGCCACGTAACCGGTGCCGATGACGATGCCAATGACGCAGAAGCCTTCCAAAGCACTTAACAGACCCGGCATGACACTCTTCCTTTCGCTCTCGGCCGTTGGTTTGGCCGCTATCCAGTGTTGCACCATGCATATGGATAACATCCAACCCGTCTCAAAAGCGTTGTCGAACGGCGATGTCGGTTCCGGTGGTGCTGGATAATGGGCGGTATGAACGAACTTGAGATTGGATTTTCCGCTTCCGCCACCAGGCAGGAGCAGCTGAACGGGCTGATGGAACAGATCATGGGCTCCTATTCCGTCAGTGATGACGAAGGCCCGTTGACCGACGCCGTCGAAGCGTTTCTAAACAAACAGCAGCATCTGACAGTGCGCAGGCATGGCGATACGCTGGTTGCGTCCACGAATTTCGGACGTGAACGCCGCGTGATTCTCGCAGGGCATCTTGACACTGTGCCGGTGATCGACAACTTCCCGCCGCGATGGCTGGAACCAGGCGATCCGCTGATTCGCGAGGATGTTGCCGCCGGCCATGAGCAGGAGCGCGTGCTATGGGGGCGCGGTGCCACCGATATGAAGGGCTCCGACGCGGTGATGCTGTATTTGGCGGCCACGTTGACGGATGCGAAATACGATCTGACATACGTGTTCTACGACCACGAAGAGGTTGCTGCCGAAAAGAACGGCCTGCGCAAGGTGGTCGAGGCGCATCCTGATTGGATTTCCGGCGATTTTGTGATTATTGGCGAGCCGACCGATTGCGGTATTGAAGGCGGCTGCAATGGCACGATGCGTTTCGACGTGATCACGCATGGCATTGCGGCACACTCGGCGCGAGCATGGATGGGCAAGAACGCCATTCATGCGGCCGCTGAGATTCTGAACCGGCTGAACGCTTATGAAAATCGTGCGATTGAAGTGGATGGCCTGACGTATCAGGAGGGGTTGAATGCCACCCTGATTTCAGGCGGCAAAGGCACGAATGTGATCCCCGACGAATGCCGCGTGCACGTCAACTACCGTTTTGCCCCCGACAAGTCGTTGGCTGAGGCGAAGGCGCTGATGATTGGCGCGGACGCCGGTGCGGAATTGGGCAATGGCGAGCATGTTGCCACAGGCGGCGTGTTCGAAGGCTTCGGCATTGAGATGAAGGATGAGTCGCCTTCTGCGCGCCCGGGGCTGACGTCGCCGCTCGCGCAGTCGCTGGTGAAATTGGTGCGCGAGCGCACGGGGCGTGATCCTCTGGCCAAGCTTGGCTGGACGGATGTGGCACGATTCTCGATGTTGGGCATTCCCGCGGTGAATCTGGGCGCGGGCAGCCCGTTGCTGGCGCACAAGCATGACGAGCAGCTGCCGGAATCGGATCTACTGCTGATGGCCAACTTGCTTGAAGACTGGCTGAAGTAGCTGTCTGCTGCCTTCTTCTGCCTGCTATCGGCTGTTTGTTGTTTTCCGTCTTCTGTCTGCACAACCTAAGAAAGCACCCCGATCTGCGACTTGTGTAGACGGAAAAACGACTTGTGCGGACGGGGTCTGGGATTTGCGGGCGGGGAACGCGAGCGGCGGGTTGCAGGATCCGGAAAATTTCCCGTCATGTCACGTTCTGTTGTTTTTTTGTGTCATACTTATAGACGGTGGTTCTGCAAATCACCAATGCATCCGATGGCGTTGATCCCCTCGCGTGAAGTTCATGTGTGCCCGCGAGCGCTGGTGTCCGCCGTCGCATGATGAAGACTTTTGACGGAAGTTGCTTCCTACGGGCGCCATGATGCGCGGCCACGGTGAGAGCGTGGTGTGAGAACCGTATGAGGCCTAAGTGTGGGCGGCGCGATTGCAGCGTGCCGTCGAGGAGCCATTGTGCCTAATACCAATGAGAGCTTCGATCAGGTCGAAGCCGTGGCATCACCTGAGCATGCCGTGAATGTTGTGAAATTCGAATCGGCCCAGTCCGATTCTGCGCCGCGTCGCCGTCGTGGCGGTCGTCGTGTGGTGCGTGGGGTTGGAGCCGCCGGCGCGTCTTTGGAATTGAAGGTCGAGGAGCATGCCGCGACCCCGCTATTCGAAGAGCCGAAGTTGCCGGTTGCGCAGCCTGCGCATGATGCCGGTGACGTCGCTGTTTCCAGTGATGATGGCGATTCCGATGGTGTGTCTCGCCCGACTCGTCGCCGTCATCGTTCGGCCCGGCCCGACGATGATGTTCGTGAGATTGCCGATGAGCAGTCGACGCGTACTCGTCGCCGCCGCGCGATGCAGGTCGAGGATGAGCGGGATGAGGATCGTCCGCGTCGCCGTCGTCGTTCCGTTGAAGATGCGGATGAGTATGACGAGATGCCGCGTCGTCGCCGTCGCAGCGCTGTCGATGATTTCCGCGATGAGGAATCGTTTGAAGAACGCGCGCTTGATGCGGTTGATATGTTGCCGGAAGGCCATGAGGTCCGTCACAATCCGCGTCCGATGATGTCGCTGCTGTTCCAGGAGCCGGTTTTGCCGTCTGCTGCGGATTTCCATGACAGGTCCGATGACGATCGTGACGATTCCCGTGAATCTCGCAATGATCGCAATATGCAGGATCATGACGATGCGCAGGGTGAGGATCGTCCGACCCGTCGCCGTCGCCGTCGTAATCGTGACGTTGCTGACGAAGAGCGTTCCGAAGACAATCGCAGTGAATGTAATGAGCGTGACAATCGTAATGATGATGCGGAAAACGATGAGGAAGGCGGATCTCGCAAGTCGCGTCGTTCCCGTCGTTTGAACGCGCAGGAGCGTCGTGCCGCAGCTGAAGTCGAACAGATCGAAGAGGATTTGATCCTCGACGATATTACGTATGCGCCGATTGATGACGAAACCCGCAATCGTCATGACGATGATGACGACGAGCAGCCGACGCGCACCCGTCGTCGCCGTCGCAGCCGCGGCAATCGTGAGGAAGCCGACGAACAGCAGCGGGATAGCGATGAAGGCGAGTCCCGTCGTCGCCGTGAGGACGATGACGAGGATGAAGGCACGGTGACCCGTCGCCGTCGTCGCCGTCGTGGCGGTGCGAAGACGGATGAGGCGGAAGAGCCGCTCGTGCGTCGTTCCCGCAAGCAGCAGTACATCGACGAGATCACCGACGTCGAAGGTTCCACCCGACTTGAGGCCAAGAAGCAGCGTCGCCGTGACAATCGCCGTGAGCGCAGCCGTCAAAGCCAGCTCATGGAGCAGGACTTCCTGGCTCGCCGCGAGCATGTCGACCGCCTGATGGTGGTGCGCGAACGCGAACGCCACACGCAGATTTCCGTGATCGAAGACAATGTGCTCGTCGAACATTACGTGTCCGACATTCAGGAAGTCGCCACTGTGGGCAACATCTATCTGGGCCGCGTGCAGAACGTGCTGCCGAGCATGGAAGCCGCGTTCGTCGACATTGGTCAGGCGCGTAACGGCGTGCTCTATGCGGGTGAGGTGAACTGGGATTCCGCACGGTTGGAAGGCCAGCCTCGTCGCATCGAACTCGCGTTCAAGTCGGGGGACCCGGTGCTCGTGCAGGTCACCAAGGATCCGATCGGACATAAGGGTGCGCGACTGACCTCGCAGGTCACCCTTGCGGGCCGTTTCCTGGTGCTCGTGCCATCCGGTGGCATGACGGGCGTGAGCCGCAAGCTCAGCGAGCGTGAACGTTCCCGCCTGAAGAACATCGTGTCGAAGGTCGCGCCGAAAGACATGGGCGTGATCATTCGTACCGCAGCGGAAGGCGCCTCCGAAGAGGCGATCACCAAGGATCTTGAAAGCCTGGTGCGCCAGTGGGAACGCATCACCTCCAAGCGAGACGAATTCCTGCACGGCAAGCGTCCGAAGCTGCTGCAAGGCGAGCCGGACGTGGCGATCCGCGTGGTGCGAGACATCTTCAACGACGACTTCTCCAAGATGATCGTTGAAGGTGACCGCGTGTACGGCCGTATCGAGGAATACCTCGACACCATGGCTCCCGACTTGAAGGACAAGCTCGAAAAGTGGGATCCGGCCGAACATGAAGGCAAAGACGTGTTCGACAAGTGGCAGATCGACTCCCAGCTGCGCAAGGGCATGGAACGTCAGGTCTACCTGCCGTCGGGCGGCTCGATCGTGATCGACCGCACCGAAGCCATGACCACCATCGACGTGAATACCGGCCGTTTCATCGGCCGCGGCAAGAGTCTTGAGGAGACGGTGACCCGCTGCAACCTCGAAGCTTCCGAAGAGATCGCACGTCAGCTGCGCCTGCGTGACATCGGCGGCATGGTGATGATCGACTTCGTCGACATGGTCATGCCAGCCAACCGTGATCTGGTGCTGCGCAGACTGGTGGAATGCCTGGCCCGCGACCGCACCAAGCATCAGGTGGCCGAAGTCACTTCGCTTGGCCTGGTGCAGATGACGCGCAAGCGCATCGGACAGGGGCTGGTGGAAGCCTTTTCCGAGGAATGCCCGACCTGCAAGGGCCGCGGATTCATTCTTCACGACGAGCCGACCGTGTCCGCGGATTATGACGATCCGTACGCCCTGAAGGGCGGCGACCCGTTCGTCAAGACCAACAAGCATGGTCACGGCACGGACGTGCAGGTGCCGAAAGGCTCCTCGCCGGACGTGAAGGCCAAACTCGCGCAGATCGCGGCGGCTGCCGTGGCCGCCAACAATGCGGAACTGGGCGAGGAAGCATAGAAGAATAAATGATTATTCCGGTCTGTCAACCTGACACGCCGGAAACAGACTTGCGGTTGTACGCGGGTATGTGTAAATTAGATTGCTGGTGTCTGGCCGCGAGGCTCGAACGTGCCGGGCAGTAAGCTTTCCAAGTTAATAAAGGAACGGATATGTACGCTATTGTGAAGGCCGGCGGCCATCAGGAAAAGGTCGAGGTCGGTGACGTCATCTACGTCAACCGTCTCGAGGCTAAGAAGGGCGAAACCGTGGAATTCCCGGTTGCTCTCGTTGTGGACGGCTCCAAGGTTGTCCTCGGTGCCAAGGATCTCGCCAACGTCAGCGTCAAGGCTGAGGTTGTCAACGATGAGGCCAAGGGCCCGAAGATCAGCATCATGAAGTACAAGAACAAGACCGGCGTTGCTCGTCGCAAGGGCCATCGCCAGCAGCTGACCGCTGTCAAGATCACGGCTATCGCCTGATTGGCGCAGGGTTAGAGTCAAGGACCGAAAGGAACAGACATGGCACATAAGAAGGGCGCGTCCAGCTCGCGCAACGGTCGCGATTCAAACGCGCAATACCTCGGTGTGAAGAAGTTCGGCGGCGAAGCCGTCGTGGCCGGCAACATCATCGTTCGTCAGCGTGGCACCAAGTTCCACCCGGGTGAGAACGTCGGCATGGGCAAGGACCACACCCTGTTCGCCCTCAAGGACGGCAGCGTGAAGTTCGGCGTGCGTCGTGACCGCAAGGTCGTCGACGTGATTGCCGCCTGAAATACGCGCAATTAACGCTTACAAGATAAAGCCGCGCCCGTTATGGACGCGGCTTTTCTTTATTTTGATGATTGCTGAGGATTGGTTTCCTTCAGCCCGTCCCAAATGTCACGTAACGTTGCATACAGTTGCATAAGACATATCAAACGGACAATAATCGGACCGTTTCGAACAAACGATTAAGGTAGATACATGAGTGATTTCGTCGATCGCGTGACCGTCCATGTGAAGGGCGGCGACGGCGGCAACGGTTCCGCCGGCATCCGTAGGGAAAAATACAAGCCGTTGGCGGGACCGAACGGTGGCAACGGCGGTGATGGCGGTTCCGTGATCTTCATGGCCGACCAGAACGCCAACAGCCTGTTGGATTACCGTTTCATGCCCCACCGCGAGGCTGGAAGCGGCACCATGGGCTTGGGAGACACCAAAGACGGTTCGAAAGGTGCCGATCTGATCCTGCCCGTTCCTGTGGGCACCGTGATTTTCGAAGCCAAAGGGCCGCAAGGCAAGCCTAAGCATCCGGGCGAGCAGCTCGCCGATCTTCGCCATGCCGGAGACAAGTTCGTGGTGGCGGCCGGCGGCAACGGCGGTCTTGGCAACGCCGCATTGGCCAACCGCACCCGTCGCGCTCCGGGATTCGCGTTGCTTGGCGAACCAGGCGAGGAACGTGACGTCATTCTCGAACTCAAATCCATCGCCGACGTGGCCTTGGTGGGCTTCCCCTCCGCAGGCAAATCCAGCCTGATCGCAGCCATGAGCTCCGCCAAGCCGAAAATCGCCGACTATCCGTTCACCACGCTCGTGCCGAACCTCGGCGTGGTTATGGCCGGAGACATGCGGTACACCATCGCCGACGTGCCGGGCCTGATTCCGGGCGCATCCCAAGGCAAGGGCCTCGGCCTTGAATTCCTGCGCCACATCGAACGCACCGAAATCATCGCCCACGTCATCGACTGTGCCACGCTGGAACCTGACCGTGATCCGATGAGCGACTACAAGGCGCTCGAACATGAGCTTGCCGAATATGCCGACAAGCTGGAACTGCCGTTGGGCGCAATCCCAATCCCCGAACGCCCCCGAATCATCATCCTCAACAAGGTCGATATGCCGGAAGCCAAGGAATTGGCCGAATTCGTCAAACCGGAATTCGAAAAACTCGGTCTCAATGTGTATGTCATCTCCACCGCATCCCACGAAGGTTTGAAGGAACTCAACTGGGCGTTGGCGGCCATGGTCGCCGACATGCGCAAGGAAGTCGCCGAACGCGAACAGGCCGAAGAAGAAGCGCGCGTGGTCATCAAGCCGCTCGAAGAGCCGCGCAACCGCCGTCGCCGCAACGACGAAGGCGGCACCGCGCTTGACTTCACCGTGGAACGCAAGGAAGCCGGCAACGGCGACGTCTGGTACGAAGTGCTCGGCACCAAGCCGGAACGTTGGGTCATGCAAACCAACTTCGACAACGACGAAGCAGTCGGCTACCTGGCCGACCGCCTCGCCAAACTCGGTGTCGAAGACGAGCTGCGCAACAAGGGAGCCAAGCCTGGCGACGAAGTACGCATCGGCAAGGGCGCGCGAGCCGTGGAATTCGATTGGGATCCGACCATTGCTGCGGGCGCGGAAATGCTCGACGGCGCCCAGCTTGGCGCACGAGGCGTCGACCTGCGACTGCAGGAACAGGACGGCCGTTCGCAGCGCCGCACCAACGCGGAACGCCGTCGCCAGTACCACGAAATGATGGATGCGCGCCAAGCCGTGCGTGAAGCCATGATGGCCGAACGCAAGGCCGGACACTGGGCCGATCCTTCCGTGGACGACGACCGCCATGACGAAACCAGCCTCTTCGGACGCGGTGAAACCACCGATTCCGAAAACGTGGAACAATAGAAGCAGCAAAACGCCCGCTGATGTGCCGATTGGCATGTCGGCGGGTTTTCTTTTCGGCCATTCGAACGCCTGGAGGAACCATGAACACGCCATCGCAAGCCCAAGTGCGCCGCGCCATCGCCGAAGCGCAAACCATCGTGGTGAAAGTGGGATCCAGCTCGTTGACCAAACCAAGTGGCCACCTCGATCCGGAACGACTCAACGCGCTCGTGGCGGCCCTCGCACGCGTGCGACTCATGGGCGGGCGCGTGGTGCTCGTCTCCTCCGGCGCCATCGCAGCCGGATTCGGCTCCCTCGGCTTCGACTCACGCCCCACCGACGTGGCTGACCAGCAGGCGTGCGCGGCCGTCGGACAAGGCCTGCTCATGGCCCAATACGAGAACGCTTTCTCACAATACGGACTGCGCGTCGGGCAAATCCTCATCACCGTGTCCGACACCATCGCCCCACAGCAATACCGCAACGTGCGACGCACCCTCGACCGGCTGCTCGACCTCGGCGCGGTGCCGATCATCAACGAAAACGATTCCCTCGCGTCCAACGAAATCCGTTTCGGAGACAACGACCGACTCTCCGCATTGATCGCCAACATCGTAGTCGCCGACGCTTTGGTGCTCCTCACCGACGTGGACGCGCTCTACACGGCACCCCCAAGCGAACCCGGATCGCGACGCATCAGCTACGTGCCGAACGTGGAGGACGCGCTCGCCAAAGTGCAGGTCGGTGGCACCGGATCAAACGTGGGTACCGGCGGCATGGTCACCAAAATGGAAGCGGCGCGTGTTGCGGCGGTCTCCGGCATTCCCGCAGTGCTCACCTGCGCGGCAAACGCAGGCCCGGCCATGATGGGCGACCCAGTCGGCACCGCATTCGCCCCCATCAACGACCGTGGATCATCACGCCGCCTATGGATCGGGTTCGCAGCACACCCGCAAGGCACGCTCGTGGCCGATGCCGGCGCTTCCAATGCGGTACGCGGAGGGGCCGCCAGCCTGCTTGCCGCCGGCGTACTCGAAGTGCGGGGCGATTTTGCCGCCGGAGACGCGGTGTGGATCGACGATGAAGCGGGCAATCACCTCGCAAAAGGCCTCGTAGGATTCGATTCCGAAGAAATCCCGCAAATGCTCGGCCGCAATACCGCCCAGCTCAAGCGTTTCCTCGGCGAAGAATACGCCCACCCCCTAGTCCACCGCGACAACCTCGTCTTGGTTTAATCCCTTTCCCTCTTTTGTTCGGTGCCCTGTAAATAGCAATATGCCGCCCCTACCGGTCAACAGGGAAAAGGAATTCCAAAATGTGCTAAAAGGCTGTTGTTTTTCGGGCGGGAGGGATAGCATGGCAGACATGACTATGGCTGACTGGCAGACTCTTTCCGAACGTATTAACCGCGTGGCTCCGAGCGCTACTCTGGCCGTTGATTCCAAAGCGAAAGCGATGAAAGCTGAAGGAATCGACGTCATTGGATTTGGTGCGGGCGAACCGAACTTTCCGACTCCGGCTGCGATCGTCGCGGCTGCGGCCGAAGCGGTGCAGGATCCGAAGAACTATCGTTACACTCCGACGGCAGGTTTGCCGGAATTGCGCAAGGCGATCGCAGACAAAACGTTGCGCGACTCGGGGTATGGAGTCGATCCGAATCAGGTGATCGTGACCAATGGCGGCAAGCAGGCCGTATACGAATCCTTTCAAATCCTGCTCAATGACGGCGACGAAGTCATCATTCCGACGCCGTATTGGACGAGCTATCCGGAAGCCGTGAAACTGGCTGGAGGCGTGCCTGTCGAAGTGTTCGCGGGAGCTGACCGCAATTTCGAGCCAAGCTTGGAAGACCTGGAAGCGGCACGTAACGAACGTACGAAGGCCATCATCGTGAATACGCCGAACAATCCGACGGGTGCCGTGTGGAATCCGGAAACCGTCAAGGCGATCGGCGAATGGGCTGTGGAACACCATGTGTGGGTGATCTCCGACGAAATCTACGAGCATCTGAACTACGATGGTGCAAAAACCACGTATATCGGCGCTGCAGTGCCTGCAGTGCGTGATCAGCTGCTGGTGCTCAACGGCGTGGCCAAAACCTACGCTATGCCCGGCTGGCGTGTCGGCTGGATGATCGCTCCGCTCGACGTGGCGAAGGCCGCATCCAAGCTGCAGGGGCATATGACGTCGAACGTGAACAATATCTCCCAGCGTGCCGCGATCGCAGCCGTGTCCGGATCTCTTGACGCCGTGTACGAGATGCGTGAGGCGTTCGACAGGCGCCGTCAGACCATCGTCGCCGCGTTGAACGATATCGAAGGTGTGAACTGCCCGACGCCGACCGGCGCATTCTATGCGTTCGCCGACGTGAGCGCACTGCTGAACAAGCCGCTCGGCACCAGCAAAACCGCTTATGCGAGCACGTCCGAACTGGCTGCGGCGCTGCTTGACGAAGGTCATGTGGCTGCCGTTCCAGGCGAAGCGTTCGGCGCTCCCGGCTACTTGCGATTCTCGTACGCGCTTGCCGACGACGACCTCGTTGAGGGCATGAAGCGTATGAAGCAGTGGGTCGAGGACTGATACTGGCCTGACTGAGACTTTTCACACGATTCGCACCGCGGTGACATGCCGGGTGCGAATCTTTTTTTCGTTGAAAAATAGCGGTTTTGGGACATTTCTTGAAAAACCGGTTGGACTAAGTCGCAAATACCCGCTATTATTTCGACTTGGCGGTTTTGCCGCTTACTTCTTGCGTGGTTTTTCGCACAAAATCCTCGCCAGCAAGTAGAAACGGCAGAGTACACCTAGGGAAGTGGCGCAATTGGTAGCGCAACGGTCTCCAAAACCGTAGGTTGTGGGTTCGAGTCCCGCCTTCCCTGCCAAGCTTCTTACAACAAGCTCAGCGGAGGATTATTATGGCGAAGGCAAAAAATAGCGAAAAGGCCGTTAAGCCGAACATCTTCATGCGTCTTGGCTTGTTCATCAAACAGATTATCGACGAACTCCGCAAGGTCGTGACCCCGACCAGCAAAGAGCTGTTCTTCTGGGCACTCGCCGTGTTCATCTTCGTGCTGCTCCTGATGGCACTGGTCACCGGCATGGACTTCGGTCTGGGCAAGCTGACCCTGTGGATCTTCGGCTGATCAACGACTTGAAGGTGAAACTGCATGACTGACGAAGTGTTTTCCGACAACCTCGACGAAGCTCCAGAAGCTGATCTCGAGGCCGTAGCTGCCGTTGAGGAGCTGCAGGCCGAGGGTGAAAGCGTTCCGGAAGTCGCTGAGGCCGAGCCGACTGCTGAAGCTACTTCCGAAGAGTCCGCGGAGGACGAGGGCGGCGAAGAGCTGGATGCTGGCGCCAAGGCCGTCGAAGACTTCTCCAACAGCCTGCGCACCCTCGAAGGCAAGTGGTACGTGCTGCACACCTACTCCGGCTATGAGAAGCGTGTGAAGACCAACGTTGAATCCCGTGTGGCAAGCTTCGGCATGGAAGATAAGATCTTCCAGATTGAAGTTCCGATGGAAGAAGTCGAAAAGCACACCGAAAAGGGCAAGAAGGTCATCACCCGCGTGCGTGTTCCCGGCTATGTGCTGATTCGCATGCTTCCGGATGAGAACGCCCGTCGTATTGTGCGTGAAACCGAAGGCGTCACCGGCTTCGTCGGTCCGACCAAGGAACCGGCGCCGCTGAGCCGCAAGGAAGTCGTCTCCATGATGGCTCCGATGATCGCTTCCGAAGCGCTCAAGAAGGCTGGTGACAAGCCGGCCGCCAACAAGAAGCGCGTCCTTGAAGTCTCCTACGCCGTTGGCGATCAGGTCACCGTCACCGACGGTCCGTTCACCACCATGGCAGCTGTCGTCTCCGACGTTGAGCCCACCACCCAGAAGCTCACGGTGCTCGTGTCCATCTTCGGTCGCGACACGCCAGTGGAGTTGGGCTTCAACCAAGTAGAAAAACTGTCCTGATAAGTCTTTGAAAGACCCCGCGCATTGCGGGGTCTTTTTTTGTCTGGGGGAGTGGGCACAATAGGAAAGCTTGTGTCTGGAGGGTTTGGCGTGCCTGAATGAGGGTACGGAATCCGCTAGCACAGCACAGCAATATACGTTGCGGAAGGAACCGGACGCGGGAAACCTACTCCGGTGCCGCTACCACCGCTTCTACAGAAAGAAGAACCATACAATGGCTCCTAAGAAGAAAGTCTCGGCGCTTCTCAAGCTCCAGATTCAGGCTGGCAAGGCCAACCCGGCCCCGCCGCTGGGCCCGGCTCTGGGTTCCCATGGCGTGAACATCATGGACTTCTGCAAGCAGTACAACGCTGCCACGCAGGACAAGATGGGCCAGGTCATCCCTGTTGAGATCACCGTTTTCGTAAGATCGTTCCTTCACCTTCATTCTGAAGACCCCGCCGGCGGCAGCTCTGCTGAAGAAGGCC
>ENA-OQJR01000481-OQJR01000481.1-human-gut-metagenome-genome-assembly--contig:-NODE-481-length-12667-cov-3.287081_pt1 | contig 12667 bp, 13 predicted proteins | sample MGYA00242614_ERZ504781 | MGnify/ENA primary metagenome ERZ504781 (study PRJEB26092, sample SAMD00036365) | human gut metagenome | host: Homo sapiens | study: EMG produced TPA metagenomics assembly of...
GTAGCGGCCCAGCAGAATGATCCAGGCATAGGCCCCCAGGAACGGGGGAGAAGCGGTGGCCATAGTAATCAGAGTCACCACCGCATTCCGGCCCTTGAATTGGAACCGTGCTAGCAGCCAGGCCAGGGGTACAGCAATCAGCGTGGCGAACAGTGTGGTCAGAATTGTGACCTTGATGCTGTTAACAAAAGCAATCTGATAGCGGTAGCTAGTAAAGAACGTGGAGTAATTTGACAGGGAGAAGGAGCCGTCCTCCCCTTTGAGGGAGGAGAGGAAGATGGAGAGCTGTGGGATGACGATCAGTCCCAGGGAGATCACCAGACAGATGATGGCGAATAAGATCCAGGGATCCCGAAGAGACCGTCTAATATGTAGCGGTGTGCTGCCCCTCATGATGCACCTCCGGAGCATACAGAATGATGAAAGAAATCAGTGGCATGGATAAAAAGCGTGGGCTGGCCAGCGTGATGACCAGCCCACACATGGTTCAGTTCGCGCGGGACTGCTCGTAGGCAGTGTTGTACTGCGCGGTGATGTCGTCGCGGGAGATCGTTGTCCGCATCGACCAGGTTATACTCAGTGGTGGGAGATACGGTTCGCCATATTAAAGTTTGGCGTTGGAATTGTGAAAGAAATCGTGGAAGGCGGTCGTGATTATGAGGTTACAGTGGAGTTTGATAAGGTTGGTGTGAAGAAGATGTTCGCAAGCTTTGCCAAGCTGAAGAAAATTTGATTGGAAATTGGGTTTGGAAAAATTTAAAATTAATATATTAACTATGGTAAATAATTGCAAAAGTGGTATAATAAATAAACCTAATGAGTACTTTGAAAGAGAGGATGGTATCACATGAACATTAAAAATGGATAAGCTCGAGGAATTATTATCATTACTTAAGAAAAAAGAAGATGAGAAGCAGAAGAATACAGTCCTCTGGGTACTGGCAATCATTGGCGCAGTTGCAGCAGTAGCAGGTATCGCATTTGCTGTATATCATTTCTTTGCTCCGGATTATCTGGAAGATTTTGAAGAGGATTTTGATGATGACTTCGACGATTATTTCGAAGATGAAGAAGAATAATTACCTGTAATATGAAAATGAAAGAATAGCTCCGGCTTATACCGGGGCTATTTTTATGGAGGTTATATGAAAAAAGGCGAAATTTATGAAGGCGTGATTGAGAAAGTAGATTTTCCCAATAAGGGAATTGTGATAACAGACGGACAAAAAGTTACCGTAAAGAACGGAATGCCCGGACAGAAAGTTCGTTTTATGATCAATAAGAAGCGTTCCGGACGTGCAGAGGGAAGACTTCTGGAAGTGTTGGAGAAGTCTCCGCTTGAAACAAGAGAACCGGTCTGTAGCATTTTTCCGGAATGTGGAGGATGCATGTATCAGACCATGTCCTATGAAAACCAGCTCAAAATGAAAGAATGTCAGGTTCGTGAACTGTTGGATGGTGCATTGAACGGCACTGATTACCAGTGGGAGGGAATTCATGGAAGTCCCATTGAATTCAGATATCGAAATAAAATGGAATTCTCCTTTGGTGATGCATATAAGGATGGTCCGTTGACGCTGGGTCTGCACAAAAAAGGCAGTACCTATGATGTTCTTACAGCAGATGACTGTCAACTGGTTCATGAAGATATGACGAAAATCCTGACTTGTGTGCATGAATACTTCCTGAAACGAAACGTTTCCTATTATAAAAAGATGCAGCATACAGGATATCTGCGCCATCTGCTTCTCCGCCGCGGTGTGACTACAGGAGAGATTCTGGTCCATGTGATTACCACCAGTCAGGAAGAACATGATCTGGAATCTCTGAAAGAAGAACTTCTTGCACTTCCACTGGAGGGTAAAATTGTGGGAATCATGCATATTATCAATGATTCTCTTTCTGATGTGGTGCAGAGTGATGAGACACGTATCCTTTACGGTCAGGATTTCTTTTATGAAACGCTTCTGGGACTGCGATTTAAGATCAGTACATTTTCATTTTTCCAGCCTAATTCACTGGCTGCGGAAGTGCTTTATTCTATCGTACGTGAGTATATCGGAGATACGAAGGATAAAGTAGTGTTCGACCTTTACAGCGGAACCGGAACGATCGCCCAGCTTGCAGCCTCCGTAGCGGACGAAGTGATAGGTGTGGAAATTGTGGAAGAGGCAGTAGAAGCTGCAAAGCAGAATGCAGCACTGAATAACCTGAGTAATTGTAAATTTATTGCAGGGGATGTCCTTAAAGTCCTGGATGATCTGACGGAGAAACCGGATGTGATCATTCTGGATCCGCCAAGGGATGGAATCCATCCCAAAGCATTGCCGAAGATTCTTTCTTATGGGGTAGACCATATTGTATATATTTCCTGCAAAGCGACCAGCCTGGCAAGAGATCTTCCGGCATTTCTGGCGGCAGGATATAAGCTGGAAAAAGCCTGCTGCGTTGATCAATTTTGTCAGACTGTTCACGTTGAGACGGTAGTACTGCTTTCCCACAAAAAGCCAGACGGACATATCAACGTAAAAGTTGAGTTTGGTGAGGGTGAGGGAAAAGTTCCGCTTGATAATATCGCTAAAAGAGCCGAAAGCTATAAGCCCAAAGAACGAGTGACCTACAAAATGATAAAGGAGTACATAGAAGCTAAATACGGCTTCAAAGTACATACCGCATATATCGCAGAGGTAAAGAGAGATTTAGGCTTGCCAATGTATGATGCTCCTAATGCGGTAGAAGAATTGAAACAGCCGAGGAAACATCCGACAGCGGAGAAAGTGGAAGCGATAAAGGATGCATTGAAGCATTTTGAAGTGATTTAATAATGGTGAGCGTATCATTAAAATAGTGGTACGCTTTCTTTAAATATTTGGGAAGCAGTATATAAGTGCTGAATATGCTTGTAAAGGAGGAAAATGGAGTGAACCGTATTACAGAAATAACAAAGCGAGATATTTTAGATTTATTTCAGAATGGATTAGAGATAGACGAATTTTTTCAAACCCGAACTGTTACTTATAATTATTATGGTCGCCTTGAAGAAATAGATTTTCTTAAAAGATTATATGATTTGGAGAGAATGCCAAGTTTTGATTCAAGATTTGCAAATGCAGAACAGGATATTTGGCAACATACAGTGAATAATGATGATTATCCATACTGCTGGGTTTTTGAAGACAAAAGATTCAATTTACAAGATGGTAGCGATGAAGTATATTTAAAATTTCTTTGCGAAGTATTTCACCCTGCTGTTCGATATGATAAGGGATATTGGAAAGAATTTTTAGTGGCAACTAACAAGCTATTACAAAATGACGGTTATGAGATTTACCCTGCTGAGAAAATATCCAATCGTGATGTTTATGGATGGAGAATATATCAGCAAGAAGATAATACGTTGTTTATTCCATATTCTCAACGAAATGCAAAGGACATAAAAGCAAAAAAGATAGTATTGTCCATAAAGCGGAAAGCGAGAAATCAAATTTATCAGTTTCTGGAGCGATATAATATCGTATATCAAGCGACTGACGAAACGGGATGGAATTATAATACAACAGTAGCTGAGGATGTTTTCAATGAAATAAGGCAATTTTATGTGCCAAAGTGTTATAATGATAAAAAAGAATATGTTGAAACTGCTGATTTGCAGGCATTCATACTTTCTAATTCTCCATTTTGCGTGTTGGACGCAATAGAGTTTTTTGCGAAACATAGTATCTCAGATGACTTTGAACCACAGATTAATGCTATATTAAAACTGAATGAGATACCGTTTCAGCTTTCCAAGGGAAAGCTAATGAATACATTTGATACCCAGATAAATAAAAATTCATTAGTGTCTGTTCAAGAAGTAGGACTGAAAGAGTTATTACAAGAGGCTTCAAAATATTATGATGAAAACAATTTGCAAATTGCAGTGGAGAAACTTTGGGATGCATTTGAGAGACTAAAGACATATTACTGCTCATCGACTGTAGATAAGAAGAAATCGGTTAATAAGATTATAATGGATATGGGTAATAATCAACAGCCGTTTTTAGAATTATTTGAAAAGGAATTTCATGAGCTTACCATACTTGGCAATAATTTTAGAATTCGACACCATGAAACAACAAAAACGGATATTCAGGATAAAAGGCATTATGAATATTTTTATAAACGTTGCCTGTCTTTAATTTCAACCGCAATCCAGTATTTAGATGGAAGAAATTTATGATAGGAATGAGTTTTTATCAAAATCTCCCAGTTATAGATTTGTATATTATTTTTCCGAAATTTATAATGAAGTTAAAGATGTGGAGGTGTGCTTATGAGAGAGAAATTTAATCATCTATATTTGGATAGCCACGAAAGAAAACTTTTGATACATAGCCTTGTAGAGTTAAAAAATCAACTTATTCAGCAAGGCAGATATACGGATTGTATTGACGAGCTTATTTTTAAGGTCATAAATGCACCGACCAAGAGAATGAAAATTGAATATGTCTAAGGCAGATTACAAAGCCGCTTATTCTTATTGATTTTAAGAGTAGGCGGCTTTTTTGCGTTCTCTGGTACTGTTTACATAGCCACCTTGACAAAGTGGCTAAATCTATGTGAAAGGAGGACGCATCTATGTCAAATTGCAAAGTGATTGCTCTGACTAACCAGAAAGGTGGTGTCGGAAAAACAATCACAGCGGTCAATCTGGGTGTAAGTCTGGTGCAGCAGGGTAAAAAAGTCCTGCTGATTGATGCCGATGCACAGGCAAATCTCACGATGGCTCTGGGTTATAACAGACCAGACGATATTCCCATAACGCTCTCTACTGTGATGCAGAACATCATAGACGATAAAACGCTTGATGCTTCACAGGGTATTATCCATCACAGAGAGGGCGTTGACCTGCTTCCGTCAAACATTGAGCTGTCGGGCTTTGAGGTAAGGCTAATCAATGCAATGAGCCGTGAGCGTGTGCTGAAAACCTATGTCAATGAGGTTAAAAAGAATTACGATTATGTGCTTATTGATTGTATGCCGAGCTTAGGCATGATAACCATCAATGCTCTGGCGGCTGACAGCGTGATTATCCCGACACAGCCCCACTATCTCTCGGCTAAAGGTCTGGAGCTTTTGCTTCGCTCCGTATCAATGGTCAAGCGGCAAATCAACCCAAAGCTGCGGATAGACGGTATCTTAATGACTATGGTAATGCCCCGTACCAACATTTCTAAGGAAATTACGGCAACGGTCAAAAGTGCATACGGTAAGAAAATCAAGGTATTTGATACCGAGATACCTCATTCTATCCGTGCGGTGGAAGCTACCGCAGAAGGCAAAAGTATTTTTGCTTACGACAAAAGCGGCAAGGTTGCCGCAGCCTATGAGGAGTTAGGAAAGGAGGTGGCAGAGATTGGCGAGAAGCAGAGAAACCAAAATCGAGCTGACCGCATACGATGACCTTTTTCAGACGGACGAAAGCCGTGAGGAAGCAAAGCTAAGCAAGATACGGGATATTCCCATATCGGAGATTGACGAGTTTCCAGACCACCCGTTCAAGGTTTTGATGGACGAAGATATGGAACAACTTGTTGAGAGTATCAAGCGAAACGGTGTAATGACCCCTGCGACAGTTCGCTTAAAAGAGGACGGACGGTATGAGCTTATCAGTGGTCACAGGCGAAAAAAGGCTTGTGAACTTGCGGGACTTGAAACGCTGAAATGCGAGGTCAAAGAGTTTACCCGTGATGAAGCCATTATTGTTATGGTGGAAAGTAATCTCCAACGCTCTGTTATTTTGCCGAGTGAGAAAGCGTTTGCGTATAAAATGCGGTTGGAAGCTATGAAACGACAGGCAGGCAGACCCCCAAAAGAAAATGCGTCGCCATTGGCGACTAATTTATCAAAAGGGCGTTCTGATGAGGAATTAGGAGAACTTGTTGGAGAAAGCAAAGACCAGATACGCCGCTATATCCGTCTAACGGAGCTTGTTCCCGAAATTCTGCAAATGGTAGATGAAAGGCAGATTGCTTTTCGTCCTGCGGTTGAGGTTTCTTATCTGACCGAGGAACAGCAATACACCCTGCTTGAAGCAATGGAGTACAACGATGCTACCCCGTCATTGGCACAGGCTATCAAAATGAAGAAGTATAACCAAGATGGCAAGCTCACTTCCGAGGTTATCCAGTCCATTATGGAGGAAGAAAAGCCCAATCAGAAGGAAAAACCTGCTTTCCGTGACGAGAGGATAACCAAGCTCATTCCAAAGACTGTTCCCAGAGGGCAGGAAACGGATTTTGTTGTCAAGGCGTTGGAGTTTTATAACCGACACTTGCAGCGGAACAAGGCTCACGAGAGATAGCCACACACCGAGGGCGAGGTCTGCCCATTTGAGTGGATAGCCATTATTTTGGCTTCCCCCTCTCCACACCTCACCCCCTAACTACTGCCAGTAACTATCCGAGAAAAGAAATACTTTAAGCTGTCCATAACGGGCAGCTTTTTTCGGTCAGTAAGGCAAAATATTCAATCCAAATTACAGGAGGTAACTATGAAAATCCCTAAATTATTCAAAAAGGCTGCGGCTTTTGTAATGGCTGCGGTCACGGCATTATCCATAATGCCTGCGACGGCGTTTGCTGCGGGTGACATCGGGACGATTTCCTTTTCCCACACCTATGACAGCAACGGTAATGCGATGAGGTACAATTCCAGTGCGAATATCGGCGGCTATACCGCAGGCGGAACGGGAAATTACAAGTACCGTATGTTTGTGGACGGAGAGAATGCGTTTTGTATTCAGCCGGGAGTACCGCTGAAAACAGGAAACACCTTAAAAAAGGCTTCCTCTGATACTTGGAACGCCCTTTCAGCCAACCAGAAAAAGGCGGTTGGGCTTGCCCTGCTCTATGGGTATCAGGGCAACCGAAATAATCTGTCGGGAAGTGATGATGAAAAATGGCTTGCCACGCAGACCCTCGTATGGGAGTTTGTCACAGGCTTCCGTGAAGCCACAGGCTCATATAACCAGACAAGCACCACCGTTTACAGCCTGCACTTCGGTTCAAATTATGCCAACAGCGGAGCAAGGGCAGTGTATGACCAGATTGTTGCAATGCTGCGTGAGCATAACACCATTCCGAGCTTTATGTCGGGCGGTAAGAATGACATCACAAAGGAGCTTGCCTACAAGGACGAAAAGTCAAGCATCACATTGACAGACAGCAACGGCATCCTTTCTGATTACAGCTTTTCAAGCTCTGACAGCAATGTGAGTGTATCGAAGTCTGGAAATAAGCTGACAATCAGTTCCACCGTAGCTATCAGCGGTTCTGTCCGCATTACGGCAAAGAGGAACAATGTGCCGACTGTCAGCAGCAGTGCAAAGCTCATTGCCTATGGCAACCCAAACTTGCAGGACTTGGTAACAGGTGTGGAGAATGCTGATACCGTGTCTGCATATATCAATATCGAAACGCCGACAGGCACGATTGCCCTCAAAAAAGACTTCAGAAGATGGAGTTGTGGAGGGCATTTCTTTTACAATCAAAGGCGATAACTTCAACAAAACAGTTAAGACAGGAAAGGACGGCTCTATCTCCGTGGAGGGATTATTCCCTGGCACTTATACGGTCACAGAACAGTCCATTGACCGTTATGAGCCGCAGAAAACCCAGATCGTGACCCTTATCGGAGGGAAAACCTCTACTGTGACCTTCAGCAACACTTTGAAGCGTGGCAGTCTGGAAATCGTCAAGACTTCCGAGGACAATCTGGTGGAGGGAATGAAATTCCACCTTTATGGCACATCTTTAAGCGGCTTGCCTGTTGACGAGTATGCCGTGACTGATAAAAACGGTCTGGCTAAGTTTGAAAATGTCCTTATCAGCGGCGATACCCCGTATGTGGTTGAGGAAGTGGATACCGCAGTCCGCTATGTCGTTCCTGCTTCCCAGACAGCTCCGATTGAATGGAACAAGGTCACAAAACGCAGCTTCGACAATGTATTGAAGAAATTCCAAGTGACTGTGACCAAGACCGATGCAGAAACAGGTTCTCCGCAGGGCGACGCTTCCCTTGCGGGTGCGGTTTACGGCATCTATAAGGGTGAGGAACTGATTGACACCTACACTACTGATGAAAACGGTCAGTTTACGACCAAGTATTATATCTGTGACAATGATTGGACTGTCCGTGAAATCAGCCCGTCCGAGGGGTATCTTCTGGATACCGCAATCCACAAGGTAGGTGCAGAACCAGAGCTATACACGGTAGAGCTGAACAGTACCGCAAACGATGTGAATGAACAGGTCATCAAAGGCAATATCGCAATCATCAAGCATACGGACAACGGAGAAACCCAGATTGAAACACCTGAAGAAGGTGCGGTATTTGAAGTGTTCCTCAAATCCGCAGGCAGCTATGAAAATGCAAAGGAAACCGAGCGTGATGTGCTGACCTGTGACGAGAACGGCTTTGCCCAGACAAAGGATATGCCGTATGGCATTTATACCGTCCGTCAGACCTCTGGTTGGGAGGGGCGTGAGCTGATGAAAGGCTTTGATGTGTTTATCAGCAAGGACAGTCAGACCTACCGTTACCTTATCAATAACGCTAACTTTGAGAGCTATATCAAAATCGTAAAGAAAGATGCGGAAACAGGCAATATAATCCCGTATGCAGGTGCAGGCTTCCAGATTTACGACCCGAATGGAAACCTTGTGACTATGACTTTCACTTATCCCGAAGTGACGACCATTGACACCTTCTATACTACGGCAGACGGTGACCTTATCACACCGCAGACGCTGGAATACGGCAAAGGCTATTCCCTTGTGGAAGTGCAAGCCCCGTATGGGTATGTCTTAAATTCCGAGCCTGTTTATTTTGATGTGGTGCAGGAAAATTCCGAGGAAGAAAGCGGCATTACCGTTATTGAGGTAGTACGTTCCAATATGGCACAGAAAGGTACAATTACCGTAGAAAAGTCTGGCGAGGTATTCAGCTCCGTGGCAGGCGATAAGGGATTGTATCAGCCGATTTTCTCTGTCAGCGGTTTTGAGGGTGCAGTCTATGAGATTACCGCAGCCGAGGATATTGTCACTCTGGACGGAACGGTCAGAGCCAAAAAGGGCGAGGTTGTGGATACCGTTACGACAGGAAAGGACGGTACAGCAAAATCCAAAGAACTGTATCTCGGAAAATATGAGGTTAAGGAAATTACAGCTCCGTATGGAATGGTGCTGAATGAGGAAGTCCATTCTGTTGAGCTTGTGTATGCAGGACAGAATGTTGATGTAACGGAAACGGCTACCTCTTTCTATAATGAAAGACAGCGTGTTGAAATCAACCTCATCAAGAGCCTTGCCATTGATGAAGCCTACGGCATTGGCAAGAACGGGGAAATCTTTGATGTGACCTTTGGCTTGTATGCGGCAGAGGAACTCACAGCCGCAGATGGAAAGACCATTCCTGCGGACGGTCTGATTGAGGTCATTTCCCTTGATGAAAGCGGTCACGGGAAAGCAATCAGCGACCTGCCGATGGGCAGCTATTATGTGCAGGAAATCTCGACCAACTCCGCATATATTGTCAGCGATGCAAAATACCCTGTTACTTTTGAATACGCAGGACAGGATACCGAAACTGTCCGCATTACAGCCAACGAGGGCGAAGCTATCACAAATGACATTATTTACGGCTCTGTAAGCGGTAAGAAATCTGATGAGGATGGAAAAGCTCTGGGCAGTGCAGTTATCGGTATCTTTAAGACAGGAACTACCGAGTTTACAAAGGAAAATGCGATTGCAGCTACCACATCAAAAGATGATGGTAGTTTTTCTTTTGCCAAAGTACCGTATGGAACTTGGATAATCCGTGAAATCGAAAGCCCGAAGGGATATGTACTCTCCGAGAAAGAAATCGCCGTGACTATCGGCAAGGTGGAAGAAGTTGTGGAAATCGAACTTGTCAACTACTTCATTAAGGGCAATATCGCTTTGACAAAGGTTGATAAGGATTATCCCGACAACAAGCTGTCGGGTGCGGTATTTGAGGTTTACTCCGATATAAACGGCGATGGGAAACTGGATAAGGACGATACGCTGCTTGGCGAAATGAAAGAACTTGACGGCGGCGTTTACCAGATGAGTGAACTCCGCTACGGCAAATATCTGGTAAAGGAAACCAAAGCTCCGACAGGCTTTGTGCTTGATGAAAATGTTTATGCCGTATCCGTTGAGGAGAACGGCAAGACCTACACTGTGGAAAATAAGGCGGGTGTGGGCTTTATCAATGCAGCACAGAAAGGCTCTCTTAAAATCGTAAAGACTTCCTCTGACGGTAAGGTGGAGGGCTTCTCTTTCCGTGTGACAGGCGTGGACTATGACCAGACCTTTAAGACAGATAAGAACGGAGAAATCGTGATTGAGGGCTTGCGGATTGGCGACTATACCGTATCCGAAGTAAGCGACAAGGCTTCCGCAGGATATATCCTGCCTGCCGATAAACAGGCAACGGTCAAGGCGGACGCTACGGCTATCGTGCAGATGCACAATGAATTCAGGGATACCCCGAAAACAGGCGATGACTTCAATCTGGGCTTATGGGTAAGCCTTGCAGCTCTGTCTGTTGTCGGTGCGGGCGTTCTCGGATTTGTCGGCTATAAGAACAGAAAGAAGAAAAAGGAGGACTAATTGATGGACGCTAAAACCATTATCGCAATCGTGCTTGTCGTGTTCATTGTGGGTGCGGCGGTATGGCTGAATATCCGTAACAGAAAGAATAAGTAAGTGGTTTGGGCGGCTGAAAGATGCCGCCCTTTCTTTTATGGAGGTAACAATGAGAAACCTTAAAACCATTGAAAAGAAAGTCAGAGCTGTTCTGGAAAAGAATGAAGATGCCAGAAATGACGATATGGTGCTGTATCTTGCACTTTGTAATGCCTGTCTGAAGGATGCAGGGGCAATGCCGCTTGCAGAGATAATGACGCAGCACAAATATCTTGGTCTGCCGAGTTTTGAGAGCGTCAGCAGGACACGCCGCAAGCTGCAGGCACAGTATCCAGAGCTTGCAGGGAGCCGCCCTGTTCAAAAATGAGAGCCACGGGCGAGAAAGCTTATCGGCGTTATGCCAAAGAATAGAGAGGTGCTTATGGACGAAGAAAAACGCTCTAATCAGAACTATGAAATCATCGAGAGCTGTACTATCGGGAGTACAGAGCTTGTCATCGGTCACAATCCCAACGCACCCGACCCTTATGTGTGTTGGTACTGCAAGGGCGGCTCAAATTATTTCTGGGGTTATTACACGAATGAGCTTGATGCTGCACGGCAAAAGCTGAATGAACGATACCAGTCAGAGTGCCGTATGCCCTATAATCAGCCTGCACAGAAGCAGAAAAACGGTGATGACCGTGAGCGATAAAATAAAATATGACTGCACGACCTGTCCTTATCCCCGATATAAGGACGGGTCAGTTATTTTCTGCGATGTCTGTATCCGCAAGATTTTAGACGAGCAGAAAGAGAAAAAGGAAAGAAAGGAGCAGCCGAATGAGTAAAGAAATAAAGACAAGACCTTTGACCCCGACAGAACAGAAATACACCTATGCCCAGAGTATGCAGCTTGAGGGGCAGACAGGTACTATCGGGCATCTGCGTGGTGACTTTGCCACAACGGGCTATGGCTTTTACACCACTTGGTTTGATACCAGACCCCAATGGAAATCTGACGAATTTAAGGCAGACCTTGATACGGTCATCAATGCTTTACGGGAGGATAAAGGGCTTTTGCATAACCGCTATGATATGAGTGCGTTTGCAAGGCATTTTCCCGAAAGTGCTATCAAGGGTAACTATTGTACGGAGTACGGTTTCCGTGTGGATACGGAGAAACACGCTTTTCTGCTTCGGTGCAATCCCACCAAAGGCGACTATAATTTTTACTGCTATTGTTATGTGAAGGAATGGCTTGATAAGCATATCCAGAAAGCAGAACAAGGTATCCGATTTATTGACCCTCAATATAAAGAACTGTTCCATATCCCAGACGGCGGAAAGGTCATTGTCACAACCTCTTGGGGAGAGAAACGGGAGTATCCCTGCCGCTTCATTGATGAATACCATACCGAAGTCGGCAGCAATTTGTACCACATCTGCGAGTTTGCCGAGCGTATGCAGCAGAACGGTTCAACCTATACTCCCTTGGAACGGATTAGTGATGATTTGCAGGAAAACAGACATAACCAGTAAGGAGGCGGTATGATGCACCTGCATAAGTTTGCTGACATGGCGTGTTTCGATGAGGTGGCGGTTGGAGGAACCCTTCGGAAACGGAATTTTACCGTGTTTTTTTTAAAAAGCTGCATCCCGCACAGTTCTTAAATTCCCAGATTAGGATTCCAGTTTATGAAATAACCTATTCCTACGAGACTATACGGGGAAATTACCGGGTAGGAAAAAATATATGTTTTAAGGTAGAACATGAAGATGTTACGCTGGAAGTAGAGATGGCTCTTAGGGATTGGGTGGAAAATCTGAACAGGGAAAAACCATATCGGAAGATTACCAATGTAGAGATTCTGGAAATCAAGCCGATTGTCTATGCACGATTTGATATCGGTTTATAACTGGATTTCATTCTTTCAGGCCCCGGTAAGCTCTTGGGGTTGCTGCTTAGAAGGGCG
>ENA-OQJR01000483-OQJR01000483.1-human-gut-metagenome-genome-assembly--contig:-NODE-483-length-12657-cov-3.241421_pt1 | contig 12657 bp, 16 predicted proteins | sample MGYA00242614_ERZ504781 | MGnify/ENA primary metagenome ERZ504781 (study PRJEB26092, sample SAMD00036365) | human gut metagenome | host: Homo sapiens | study: EMG produced TPA metagenomics assembly of...
TGATTCAGCCGAAATGAATCTCTTTAACTGTATAATTAAGAGAAGGAAATAAGCCCGCCAAAAGGCGAGCTTATTTAGAATGCTTGTTTATAGGTTATCGCTGAACTACGTTTTCAGGACAGCCCCTTTAGTAAAATAGAATATGGGTGAATTTTCTGTCTGTCGATAGTACTCTGTATGTTTATAGGCAGAGTACTTGACCGTAAAAAAAGAATTACTTGTGCGGTTCAGTTCTCCTGTTTCGTCCTGTTGGGAAGCAATACTGCAGCTTGGGCTTTCCGCGGATATTACATAGTCCATGTCAGAAATATTCTATAATTAATGCTAAGAAAATTCGTCTATGTGTCCTTTGTGGAATGGAAAATCTATAGCTAATATATTGGTTAATGTGGACAAGGTGAATATATTACGGTGCTGTCAAGTGAAAAATCTTTAGTGTAATTACACTTTGTACAAATTTTTCCTTTATATGTTTTTACAGTACACCCTCCATTTTTATTACGAGAATGATTTTTATGCTTACCGTTTACAAAGATATGAGAACAGCCAGCATAAGTTTGAATATCTCCTGGTTCAATAATTATAATATCCCCATTATCTGTAATAAAATAGTTCTCTGTATCTTTGAAATATATTTCGTCAGAAGGAATCATACTGCTTTCGTCTTCAAACGTAATACATTCTATTTCATTCCCATTATCAAAAACAGATACCTGAGCTCCTTCGGCAGGATCAAAAAAACCGGTCCATGGAACAGAACGTAAATCTGCAGTAGGAGGATTGTACGCAAACACTGGAATACAGGAAATACTTATCATAAAGATAATAATTGATACATTTAAAGCAATTTTAGGCTTAACAAAAATACCGATCCTTTTTACTCTTCTTTTAAGAAAAATCCGGTTGTTTTTTGAAAACATTAATGTAATTCTGGATTTCACTTCTGAACGTTCCTTTGCGGCGGTCATGATTAACAGATATCCATAACATCTTTGTTCTTCTCTGGAAAGATATTTCATTACATTTTCATCACAAGCAAGTTCCTGTACCTCTATTACCTCGCGAAAGAAAAAGTATACAAAAGGGTTATAGCAATGTAGCATCAGTACCAGAAAAGCCAGCTGCCGAAAAAGAAAATCGTGTGATTTTATGTGTTGCAACTCATGTCGAATGATTAAAGGTAAGTTATTTTCATCCGATAATGAGGTTAAAACAATAGATGGATGAAAAGTACCATATGTAAATGGAGAAGATGCTAAACTATTCTCATATACTGTAACTTTGTGCTGTAACTGCATTTCCTGTGATAACATTTCTACGATTTTTATGATTTCAGGATCTGACAACACATTTTGTGGAATTTTTCGGTGAAATCTGGAAAAATTGATTGCCTTATAAAAAATTATTATACTTAAGGAACAAATCCATAATCCTATAAATATTTTCTGTAAAGATCCCACGGAATTTAAATAAAATCCAGTAGATGTCTGAACGATTTTTCCGGTTAAAGAAATTACAACATTTCCATTTAAAGGCTTTGGAGTACTAAAATACCGATGATAAATAAAATACTTCAACAGTGGAAAAGGAACTAAATAAAGAAGCAGACAATATTTTAAACATCTATATCGAAACCTGGCTGAAATATAATTATCAAAAATGGTAGATAATGCTATATAAATAATAAAAGGAAAGGTTCCGGCGGCAGACATGGCAATTAATAATAAAATCAGGCTCTTCATAATCCACACCTCATTCTTGGCAGAGTATTAATCGCAAGTATTATTGTTAATAATATTTTTCAGTTCTTCAATATCTGACTCTGACAATTTTGTGTTGTACGTTAATGAAACCAGCAGATCTGAAATAGAACCATTGAAAGTATTATCTACAAAATCTGTAGCATATTTATGTGCTAATTCCTGTTCCGTAAGTTCAGGATAATAGGAACGTTTACACTTATAGCCCTTTCCTTCCGAATGAAGAATCCCTTTTTTCACAAGACGAGTTAAATAAGTGTGTAAAGTTGGTTGAGCCCAACCATAATGTAATTCCGTATTTACAATATTTTTCCACTTCAGAAAAAGAAACAGGAGCATTGGTGTTCCAAAAATATTCATTAGATTATATTCCATTTTCGATAAACCATAGTATGTATCACTCATAAGATTCCTCCAATCAATTAATATTTTATTTTCATTATATTTCTATGATATCCACCATGTTCCATCTGGGTCGTTGCTGTAAGGAACCAATCGTTTCTGATAATACATTTCCCTTAAAATCTCTTACAATCATTTTTTCACTAATAGTTTATATTCTTCGGTTGCACAATTGTTATCATCGTCCCAGCCTTCTTCTACCCAGGCAGAGAGATACACTTTTCCGTCTACTATCATACGTACACTCTCATTAGGAGTTGTGGGAAATCTAAAACTTTCTGGATAGTAGCTGACAAACTCATCATCTTCACTTGTAATGTAAATATCCTCTCCGATAATACGCAGATTATAAAGGTCTACATCCGCTATATTAAATTGTATAATCAACTCTGGAATTTTATCTGGAAGATATCTGAAGAGAGTAATTTTCCCACTATTATAATCTCCTTGTAAAAACCAAAAAGAATTCTTTAAATAAACAGGTGGGCCATATAATACATTCCTCTGTTTTTGAAATGGTTCATAAATTTTACCATTATTGTAATCATAAAAAGAAATAATTGAACCTTGATACCCACCTTTTTTGACCATTCAATCATATCATAAAAGTCTGTTGTATCACTCATTGAATATCCGATACGAGATTGACCTGAAATTTCTTACGATATATTTTCCTAGACACAACTTTCAAAACGATTAAGTTTTATAACAATCACTTCTATAGCTAAATTTCGATTTACCCATTTATAGTATAGTATATAAATGTACATGAAATGTCAATAAATATATTACATGAATGTAGAATGATTTTATTGACATCATTGTAGAATAATGATATTCTATAACCAAACAGAAACAAGTATAAAAGTAGTACTATCAGTTTTTTTTGCAGCGAAAGGAATATTTTAACAAACTGTCAAATTTAGAAAGAGGTGGTTTTATGTTGAGACAACATAAAAAAATTACAGCAGTTGTAGGGTTGACTATAAGTGCCTTGATGATTTCATCTGCATGCTATGCTCAGGATGATCCGAATGATGGATATGTTATTCACTATGACTTTGAAACTCAGGAAACTACTTATTATGGTTACGACAAAGAAGATCATGAATTTTACGAAGTAGATGATTATGTTGAACCTAATCGTACAGCCAGTGATGGAACTGCTGATATTGCTGATGCTCCAGATGAGATGGAGGGAGTAAATCCGGGAAATATTTATGTGGATAATCAGTCAATAAAAGAAGACGTTGATAATCCATATACAATTCTTCTTTTCAGTGGAAGTATGCCAACTGTATACAAATATAACAAAGAACAACCAGACGATCCATGGACTGTTGTAAGTCAGGAAAAAGTAAACTTGTTAGAAGGTAAGGTAAATAAAGTATCAAAATCCTACTTGATTTTTACAGATCAAAATAATGATGATATTAAAGTAAAAATCAAGAAGGATGAGCAGTGGCATCCAGGTGATGAAATTAAAGTGTTCGGCTTAACGAAAACGAAAGATGGAAAGGTTAAGCTTGCAAAGCAGTATGGATATTATAAGGTTGAATAATATATTAGGAAAAGAACACACATTAATAGAGTAAAATATATGAAAAAGGTCTTGGAACTTTTACAGTTTCAGGGCTTTTTTCTTTTGGGTAAATTCTTGGCATATTGTTAAGCGTGAAAAGTAGTGGACTTTTTGGATTGTAACTGCCGGATTTGAGCGACTAATGGCTTGCCATTAGTCGTATTGGGTTACTACTTTTGACAGAGAAAACATTGAATTGGGAGACCGAACTCTGGAGAGAGGATACGGTCGGGAGGAAGCAGGGAAGGAGAGAGTGACTATATGCCTAAGACTGTGAGTGTGCATAATGGCAGCGCAGCAAATCGAGAGCATAACCGGCGTAATCCCAGAACAACCGGTCAGATGCCACATATACAGCAGGATCTTGTTCATCATAATGAGACATGGATAGATATTCCTGTCCGAGAAGCCTATAAGCAGATTTTCCAGACTGCAGTCGATGATTACAATCGTCGTCAGTCAAGACCAGAGAGGAAGATTAGAGATTATTACAATCAGATTAGGAAATCAGCTAAGAAACATACCGCCTATGAGCTGATTATCCAGATTGGAGATAAGAATGACACCGGCTTGTCGGCAGACAATGAGATTGCCTGTCTCCGAGAATATTATAATAATTGGCAGCAGCGTAATCCTAATCTTTTTCTGTGTGGGGCATATCTGCATCGGGATGAGTCTACAGTCCACCTGCATATGGACTATATCCCAGTGGCACATGGATATACCAGAGGGATGTGTATCCAAAACGGACTGGTACGGGCGTTGGGCGAACAGGGATTCTTCAAAGAAGGCAGACAGACTGCTCAAATTTTATGGGAGAAGCGCGAACGACAAGAACTGGAACGTATTGCCCGGGATCATGGCATTGATATCTATCATCCGGATGGTGAGAAGAGACATCACCTGGATACGGAGATATACAAGCTTACGCAGGAAATTTCGCGTCAGCATATAGAATTAGACCAAAATGCGAATGACCTTAAGACAGGAAAACAGGCCCTTGATGATGTCCAAAATGCATTATCTGCAGATAGACAGGAATATACCATGCTCCGGCAGCAGCTTAGTAATGCCAGAAGAGAGATAGATGTTTATGAAAAGTTGAAACAGGAGTATGGGAGTCTACAGGATTCTTACAGAGAACTGCAAAATCAACATAATCAACTTATACAGGCAACTACTATAATCAAGGATACGAGTAGAGAAGAGGTACCTCATCGTCGTTCTATTGTGAGTGGTAATTATAGTGTTCCGGAAGATGAGTACAAGTTGTTGTTGTCTGACCATCAGATTGCTGATACATACCGTAGAGAATTGGCAAAATACCAGCAGCAGACAGAGAGGCTGGCAGAGAAAAATCAGAAATTAGCAGAAAGTCGTGATATATACCAGGATGAACATTTGTATTTGAGAGAAAAATTGTTAGAGGTTAATAGATATCTTAATATGGTTGGATTGTTAGATGATTATAATGATTATCATCAGGAGCAGGAACGACAGAGGAATGCAGACATAACGGAACAGATTAGTTATGATGTTTCAGATCGGGCGGAAAATTTTGCGGAATGGGAACCGGAACGTTAGGCATTGATTTTTCCGTGTCAGAACTGGGAATGTATATAACAGGATATAATAATTATGACACATGGGAGTGCATCGAGAGAAACTCACTTAGAGTAATGCGCTCTTGTACTCACTTCGAGGTGTCAATCCTTTCGTTTTATCTCCTGGTGTATTTTTCTTCCAGACACCAGGAGAGTTTTTAAGATTTTTGCATTACGCGAAAAAATATGATGGTCCCGTGGATTAGCCCCCGGAAAATAAAATATAAGCCAAAAAAGTGAATTCGAATTCACTTTTTGGTAGGCGACTGTATATTTACATAATGTAGAAAGAGACGGCTTCATTAATTTTTAAATGCAGTCTCTTTTTTGGTGTTATGAGAGTTCGGAAAATAATTCATTTTTATATTTATAAAATGTATTTCGCGAAATTGCGAGGATATCTATAATTTCTCGGTCACACATATTTCCGTCAAAGGCTTTGGACATTTTTTTGATAAGTGGTTTCATCGCTTTGGATTTTTTTGTGGTCAATCGGCTACCTTTGACCTGACCAATCTGTTTTTGCTTGGCAGGGGGAAGAAACGGATTATCACGTTGGACAATCTTAATTCCTTCTGAAATACGTTGGTGCAGATCTGTAACTTCCTTTTCGGATTGTTGAAATGCGATGCGTATTTTTTCGAGAGTTTCTTCGTCTTGAAATACGGTGATGGCATCTAATACAGATTGGATTAGATTATCTATAGATTTTTTACCAGTATGAGCTATCTCATATTTTCGATTTTGCATGCGTTTATAATATTCGGTGTTGATATGTGGCTCTTTTATAAACATTAAATCAACGCCTTGATGAAGTAGCTGCATGTATAAGTTATATCCCTCTTCCGCAGTACGACTCATGCGGCTAACAGAATCGAATATAATAGTGTCGCCTGGGTGGATAATCTTTAACAGCTGCGAGAATTGTGGGCGCTCAATTTTGGTGCCGGTATATTTTTCAGCATAGATTTTTTCGATTTTTTTATCTTTGCAATATTCTTCGATATTTTTTATCTGCCGGTCCAATCTCTGGGTGGGAGTGGATACTCTGGCATAGCCGTATATTTTTCCCATGCTGTACCTCTTCAATTTGTATCAAATCTGACTATAGTTATATTTAATACTAATATTACACCATTCTCCGCGGAAAATCAATCAGCTTTTGATACTATTTGACATGATGTTAGTTTTAATACCAATAAAATAGATAAATCAATATATGGAGATATGAATAGATTTTTCACTTTAGATTTTAATTTCGCAGATTATAGATAACTAAAAAACGAAAGGGGAGATAAAAAATGCATAACATTAAGAAACAGATACAAGACGGGCATATCCATGACAGAAAGACATAATAACTGCCTGGAGAAATAAAAAACAACAAAAATTTTCAACGGGTAAATAAAATGGAAGAGATGAGGTAATGGATATGTTATATGAAGATTTTAGAGGCACAATTACTCAGGTTTTGATTGCTGAGAAAAAACTTAATATTAGAGATGAAAATATTGTAGTCCATTATAAGGGAGAAGTTGCTGACGATGAGAGAGGACGTCTGTGGATCAAGGACGTTAACCAAAAATATTATCAGAAAGAGTCTGACACTCTGTTGGGAGATTTTCTGGTTATAGAACTTGAGCATCTGGGGGAAACGTCAATGGTAATCAGATATGATCTGCAATCATTGTATGGTGCTTATTGTAGTAGTGGATGGGATGCTGTCTTTGAAAATGTGGAAGACAAACTGAATATGTGCAAATCTGGACAGGAAAAAATAAAACATATTGCAAATTATGAAAAAATGTGTGACTGGCTGGTAGTTCGTCCTGTTAATTATGTCGAACGGAAATCAGCATTACAAAAAGCAATCTATAAGAGAGTGGGGGATATGGCTCTTGTAATCTACATCTTGCTATATGCAGATCAGAATAATTATAATACGTGTCTCTGTCAAAAAGAGATAGTAGAGAACTGGGATGTATCGGAAGAGGAACTGTGGGAAGTTGCAATGCGAAATACGATGATGGATGCATTGCCGCGGATATATTACAGATCAGATGATACTGTAAATCCACCATACACTAAAGGAGCATTTATGGCAGCAGGAACCGAAGAAGATTTCAGAATAGGTAAAGATGATAATCCGATGGTTACAACGGTTCGTGGGATAAATGGAGCAATTGCGATGTTTTATCCGGGCGTACAAGAAGAGTTGGCGGAACTTACCGGCGGAGATTATTATGTGGCATTTTCAAGCGTTGATGGTGCAATGATACATTCGGTAGACGGTATTCAACCAAGGGATTTGTTATGGCGATTAAAGTGTACCAGAAGTATGATGACAGAGGGGCTCTTGAGCAAATATGTATATAAATATAATTCTGAAAAAAAGCAGTTAGAGCAAATGTATCTGTAGAAAATGTATTGTAGATTGAAAGAAAGCTGTATCTTTGATGATGCAGCTTTTTAAAAAGAAAGTTGAGAAATGTGGAAATGATTAAAATAAGATTAATGGGGGAAAGAGAAGAGATAAAGATCATAATTGAAAACATTAGTCATATTAATGATGTTAGAATTTTGTCCCTGTCAGATTTCTATGCCAATAGAGGAGGGGCAAGTGATTATGGAAGAATCTATATGGAAGTGGAGAAAAAAGATGCTGTGTAATGTTATATGGAAAGGAAGGGTATAGGAATGAAAGGCAAAATGTTAAAAGAAGTACAATTTGTGGATGACGAACATGAAAAATTTTTCTTGGATAATATTGTAAGATGCAGATATGAGGAGGTGTATCATCATGCCCTGATATATTGTCTGGGAATTAGCGAGACTACGCGAAGGAATATAGACAGTATTTATGATTTTGCAACAGGATGCATTAAAACAGAATGTCTTTGTGAAGACTGGCAGACGAGCGGGAGTATTAGAATTGTAAGATTAGCATTTTGTCTATATTGTGAAGGAACACCGAGTGTAAATGATATGGAGGATGTGAATTCTAAGTTGGCAGAATGTAGAGAATACACAGTAGGACAGATTTTCTGCTGCGAATATGCTAAATATTTTTTGGAAGCGATTAAATTAAGATATCCGGAATATTGCTTATGATTATTTGGTCGTGGATAAAATGTGAGTATTGTCACAAAGAGGTATAAAAGAGTTGCTTTTTTCGCTGAATTGAATATACTTATAAGCAGGAATAGAAATGTTCTCGATGTAAGAGCATCGTTAAAAGTTGGGTTGCAGATGGAGCAGGGTAACTTTCCATTTCATTAGATGTTTTATCTGGACATCGAGCCTGGCAGCTTGGATAAAGCTGTAGTCCACGTGGGGGACTTAATGATTTCCACGTCGTTATGGGTATCTTAACTGGATGCCGAGGCTGACAACCAGCAGAAAACTCTTTATAAATGGATTTTCAGAGGAGTGTGGGTAGAAACCATGCTCCTTTTTATTAATTATGAAAGATGAAAGAGTAAAAAATATTAGAAATATTATTTAGTTCAAGATTAGCTTAATATAGTCTAAATAAATAGAGAGATAATATGATATATACGCACCGCATAGTTTTCTTTATACAAATTTTATAGAATATTTTTTGTGAGAATGCTATACTGTAAGTAGTAATAGGAAAGAAATATAATATGTAATGAAAGGGGTAATATATAATGGAAGTTGTTCGTAAAATTGTAGATGCAAAAAAATTGATGTCTGTGATTCCATTGCCAGAGACTATGCGTAACAGGCGAGTGGAAGTCATTGTATTACCTGCTGAGGAACAGAAAGTTTCTGAGAATTTAAAGAAGAGTGGCAATATAGAATCTTTAGTGGATTCATTAGTAGGAGTTATTCGGGACACGGGTATGACACTGGAGGATTATCGCGCTGAAAGGCTGGGAAAGTATGAGAATCTTGATTGATACAAATGTAATATTGGATGTGTTGTTGAAACGATCTCCATTTTACGAAACAGCGATAGAAGTTTTAAAGTTATCGGCAAGAGATGATATTCAGGAATTTGTTTCAGCTTCAGCAATTACAGATATTTACTACATTGCATATAAGAATTTAAGAGATAAGGCAGCAGTAAGAGAGCTTCTGAAAAAACTGCTTTTGATTGTGTCCGTGGCAGGTGTTTCGGAGGAAGAAATCCAAAAAGCACTGGAATTGGAATGGAACGATTTTGAGGATTCTGTACAGTATTCAGTAGCAGCACTAAATGAGATGGATGGAATAATTACTCGAAATGTAAAGGATTATTCATCAGCAGAAATGCAGGTATGGGAACCGGCTCAGTTTCTTGAAAAACAAAGTGCTGATTTGCTTACACTTTTGATTACACTCAAAAGAAGGTGTGCTGAACCCTCCTGTTTTTCTAGGTTTGCAGACCTGAATTCCGGTTCGATTCCGGTCTGCGGCATGATTATAAGTGAGAGAAACGCTGATTTTACAGCGTTTCTCTTATTTTTTTGCTTATAGGTTTTGAACACACTTGAATACAATTTTTACAGTTGTATACCTCATCTGCGTTTCTTTCTTCTTATAATTCAGAGAACAATTATTAAGACGGAGAACTGATGCCTGATAGAACAGAGATAAGAATAAGCCGGATAAATGCTGAATGTTACAGCATTTATCCGGCCTTTGTCTTGTAAATTTCGCCACATTTAAATATAAAGCACTATACCTGTATTCTGTCTGCAACTTCATTTCCAAGAACAATCTTTCGGTTTGCAGAAGAAATTATAAGAGAATCGTGGAATTTGCGGAGAACACGAATTGTGCTGCCTTCATGAATATCCATATCGTGCATGGATTTCATAACTTCCGGCAGTCCGAACATCCATTTAATGGTGTAAGTGTATCCCTGAGTAGAATCTGATAATGAATGCATAAAAAAACCTCCCTGTATAAAGTAATATGGTAAATAATGTCAGATAATTTATTGCTGTTATTGAAGTAATTGTATATCTATGAGTATTAGTTCGTCAATTATAACATTATTTCATACAATACTTAAATAATCATTCATTTATTCAGATATTTTCAGAGACTTTTTTCTGCATATACATATAATTTATTCGATAAATTTCAGATTATCAAGAGCATAGCGGAGTGCCATGCACATTAATTCATTTCTTGAGCGTCCGCTTTTGGCAGACAAGTCATCATATTGTTCTTGCAGTTCACGTTCAAGGCGAATGGTCATGGTGATTGATCTGTCTTCTTTTTTATCTGTACATTTTGGCCGGACAATAAAGTCGTTTGGCATGATTATCCCTCCTGTATAAACATTTATTAGTGAATGGTTATCATAATTGATATTGCTTATTCTATAGCAATCCTCTGAAATAATGCATCTTAATCCAGCCCATCAGAGTGTGAAATCCTGCGTCAGATATCTTTGCCGTGCGTCAGCACGCCTGCAGATATCTTCCTTGTCTTTCGCACTCTGCTGAACTGTCTTAAATGCATTATTTACGAGGATTGCTATAATTTTGATCTCCGTAATCACTGTTATGATATAAAGTATAGTTACACAGGATTGACATTGATATAACATAAATTTATAATACATATTAGTATTACTTTTCTCCGCTTTGAAATAGAAAGGTTATCCTGCGAGACTGTTGTAAGAATTAATTTGATGCGATAGTATGAGTGAGTTATGAATATGTGGGGAATACTTGTAACATTAGAGTGTGTCTGAAAAATCATTCCCGCAATCTGCACGCCCCACTTTGCGGGATATTTCACCCGAATTCAGTTGCCGTAGCCTGTTACGGCGCCCTCATCCGGGCAAAATATCCCACAAATTGTGACGCACATCTTGCAGAAAGCCTTTTTCAGACACGCTCTAGAATGCAGTAAATAAATATTTTCAGAGAGACTGGGTAAATATATGGAAAATGTGATTCGGAAACTGTATGGTATGTATATGGATAATGACAATAGAGAAAAAAATGAAATGTCAGTAATGCATGATGATTTATGTAAAGAGAAAAAAGAGAAGGCATACCAGTGCTATCAGAAATTGAGAGTTCAACTGACAGATGAGCTTGCTGAAGAACTGGATGAACTGATGAATAAACATATGGAAATATATCCACAGGAGCTGGAAGAAAGTTTTGCCATGGGATTTAAAACAGGGGCAAGGCTGATGTGCGAGATTTTCAGTGAAGAAACAGAATGATTGTAAAGCAGATATGGCAATTCTCCAGATAAAGTATGATTTTAGAGGATTGCCATAGGTTTGATAAGTGGGTCTGACATATAATTTTTGATAACATGATCAGGATAATTTATGGTTGTTGAACGTTATCAGAAATTGTGAGGTTGTCAGACGTAATTTCATTCAGGAGATATTCTATAGTATGCATATGTTCGTTCATAACTTTTTCTGCAAGAGGTGCATCATTATTGGTTATTGCCTGAACAAGCCGAGTGTGCTGGGAATCAATCTCCGGTGCATCGTTATTTTTCTGCATAAGATAGGAACGTATTCCAACGATCATATTTTCAGTAATCTGTGCAGAGGCATTTAATACACTCAGTATTAATGGATTGGCAGAAATCTGAGCAATTTTCAGATGCAGATCACGATCCAGATCACCGCGGATTTTTTCATCCTGAGTGCTGTCCAGTCTGGCAATGATAAGCTGGAGTTCAGCAGCATCCAGCGGTGTACAGTTTTGGGCGGCGAGAAAAGCAGCTTTGCTTTCCAGTGCGCCTCGAAGCTGCAATGCATCCTGAATTTTGCTGTTGTACATTTGGAATATGATAGACAGAGGTTCAGTAAGACAGCTGTGAAGATCAGTTGCAATATAATTGGCACCGCCATGTACGCTGACAGTAATCCCGAGCAGGGAAAGAGCCTTCAGGACTTCTCGTAATGCTGGTCTGGAGATTCCGAATTCTTCTGCCAGAATACGTTCAGCAGGAAGTGCGTCGCCGGGTTGTAATTCTCCGTTTTGGATCTTTTCGATAATTTGTTTCAGAACATCGTTGAAGGTACTGGTTTTATCTATTTTTCTAAACATTTATTTTCCTCTTTCCTGGTACATCGTTTCGTAAATAACTATACCAATCGGATTCGCAGACAAGTGAGTGGTATAGTTATTTCGAAAACGGTGTACTAACCTTTGTTGTGTTATGCAGCTCTATATCAGATAACTGTTCCGCAGAGATTTCTTTGATTATTAAATAGTTACATACATCTAATATTATAACGGATTGAAAGGGAGATGCAACTGATTCCTACAAAAATTTCTAAAAAGTGTAAAAATTTTTGTGTTGCTGAGAACGG
>ENA-OQJR01000486-OQJR01000486.1-human-gut-metagenome-genome-assembly--contig:-NODE-486-length-12608-cov-2.692493_pt1 | contig 12608 bp, 12 predicted proteins | sample MGYA00242614_ERZ504781 | MGnify/ENA primary metagenome ERZ504781 (study PRJEB26092, sample SAMD00036365) | human gut metagenome | host: Homo sapiens | study: EMG produced TPA metagenomics assembly of...
GGAAGCGGACAGATACCGATACCGGGATCTGGACAGTCGTAACGGGACGTTTTCTGGGAATCGGATCCGGACGCGGTTATTATCCGGTGAGGATGGATTTGTGGAAGTCTATGATAAAGTATTCTGTGCATCGGCAATCTGAATCAGGCGGAAAACATGGTCTTTTGCTGTATTCCACAAGTGTGGAGAGGGAACTGTGGAAACGGGAGTCTCTGGAACGGCCGACGACGACGATCGGGCGGGATCAGGCTAACCATATCTGTCTGCCGGGGCCGGGAGTGTCAAAGCTGCACTGCCGCGTCTATCGGCGTGAGGACGGCTATGTACTGGAGGATGCACACAGTACCAATGGTGTTCTGTTAAACGGAAGCTATCTGAAAGGAGAGGAACGGCTCCGGGACAAAGACGTGATCCAGATTCTGGGATTCCAGCTTTTGTTCTGCCGGGGATGCATTTATTATAAGTCGGCGGCAAAAGGAATCTCGCTGCAGGTGCAGCAGGTGACAAAGGTGGTCGGAAAAGGAAAGCAGAAGAAGCGGATCCTGAACCGGGTAAGCTGTGAGATCCAGGGAAATGAGTTTGTAGCGATTATCGGAGGATCCGGCGCGGGAAAGACTACACTGATGAATGCCATCAGCGGATTTGAGCCCACATTTGAAGGAAAGGTCTACTGCAACGGCACCGACCTGGTGCAGAATTTTCAGGCACTGAAAAGTGTGATCGGTTTTGTGCCGCAGCAGGATATCATTTACGAAAATCTGACATTACAGAAAATGCTGTATTATTCCGCCAAGATCCGAATGCCAAAGGATACCCGCCCTGCAGAGATCCAGAAACGGATCGGCGAGGTGCTGGATATGGTGGATTTAAAAAGCTCATAAAGATACTTATATCCGGAAACTTTCCGGAGGTCAGAAAAAAACGTGCCAGCATTGCGGTAGAGCTTTTGGCGGATCCCAAGCTGTTTTTCCTGGATGAGCCCACCTCCGGCCTGGATCCGGGGACAGAGAAGAATCTGATGATCAGCCTGAAGAAGCTGGCAAGAGAGCAGAATAAGACCATTATCATGGTAACCCATACCACGGCCAATCTTCATCTGTGCGATAAGATCATCTTCATGGGGACCGGGCGGACGCCTCTGCTTCTGCGGAAATGTAGAAGAGGCAAAGCAGTTCTACAAGACGGATGATCTGGTCAATATTTATAATATGATCGCGGCGGATCCCATGAAATGGGAACAGGATTATCAGAGATACCGGAGGATGGACGACCGGACAAGAGGGCAGGGGCAGAGAACAGAAAAGCTGTCCATGACAAAGGAGAAGGCAGGATTCCGGCAGTTCCTGGTACTTCTCCAAAGATACACAGAACTGATGTTCAATGACAGGCAAAGGCTGTTTGTCCTTCTTTTACAGCCCTGCCTGATCGCGGTGCTGCTCTATATCGTGGCGGACGAGAATATTTTTAAGATCTATGAAAGCACCAAATCCATGCTGTTTGCCTTAAGCTGCTCCAGAGCACGCTCGGTGCACTTCTTCTCTTCCTTCCAGTAGTTGGGCAGGCGGATCAGCGAAGATGCCAGATTGTACTTCATGGACTCGTGCAGGCCCACCTTGATGTTATCGATCACGCTCAGTTCCTTGAACAGACGGATGTTCTGGAAGGTACGGGCCACGCCCATGCGGTTGACCTGATAGGCTTTTTGCCGGCGGTGGGCATACCATCGATCAGGATGGAGCCGCGGGTGGGCTGGTAGACGTTGGTCAGCAGGTTGAACACGGTGGTCTTGCCGGCACCGTTGGGGCCGATCAGACCGGTGATCTCGTTGCGGCCGATCATCAGGTTGAAGCCATCCACGGCGGTCAGACCGCCGAAGTCGATGCCCAGCTCACGCACGTCCAGAATGGGCTTTTTGTCCTTGTCGCGGTCGGTCAAAAAGCCGCCGGAGGGCACACTGTGCAGCTTAGTCTGGTATTCACTCATGGTCCTTGCCCTCCTTTGCTTTCTTCTGGAACAGTTCGCCGTTCATGATCTTTTCCACAATGCGGCTCATGGAGAAGTCGTAGCTGCCAAGCAGGCCGCCCGGACGGAAGATCATCATGAGGACCAGCACCAGCGAGTAGACTACCATGCGGTAGCTGTCAAAGCTGCGGGTCGCCTCGGGCAGGATGGTAAGCACGGTCGCGGACAGGATGGAGCCCAGCATGGAGCCCATGCCGCCCAGAACCACCATGACCAGAATTTCGATGGACTTCATGAAGCCGAAGGTGGAGGGGTCCAGAACGCCCAGATAGCAGGCGTACAGGCCGCCGGCCAGACCGGCAAAGGCGGCGGAGAATGCAAAGGCCATGACCTTATAATAAGTAGTCTGGATGCCGCAGCTTTCGGCAGCAATCTCGTTATCGCGGATGGCCAGCACGGCACGGCCGTGGCGGCTCTTCATCATGGCGTGGATGGCAAAGCAGGTAATGACCACGCAGATGAACACATTGGCGAAGTTGGAATACTTGGGGATGTTCTTCAGGCCCTTGGCACCGTAGAACAGCTTGAAGCCCAGCACATCATCGATGTTGTTCAGGGTGATGCGGATGATCTCGCCAAAGCCCAGCGTCAGGATGGCCAGATAATCACCGGTCAGGCGCAGAGCAGGAATGCCGATCAGCACGCCGAACAGGCCCGCCACGATGCAGGCCAGCACCAGACCCACGACAAAAGCGACACCGGAGGGCAGATTGCTGTATTTCGTGAACAGGGCACAGGTGTAAGCACCCACGGCCATGAAACCGGCATGGCCCAGCGGCAGCTGGCCCAGATAACCGGTGGCAACGTTCAGCGAGACAGCCAGAATGATGTTGATGCCCACGGTGAGAAGCACCTTGTTCTGGTAGGTGGACAGCACGTTCTGGGTGAGGAAGGACAGGCCCACGAACAGCAGAGCCACCAGCACGGCGTTCATCAGGTAGCGCACGGGCATTTTGAGCGTTTTGCGTTTGGTATTCATCTTCATGCCCTCCTTACACCTTTTCCTGAACCTTGCGGCCAAGGAAGCCGGTGGGCTTGACCAGCAGCACGATGATCAGGATCGCAAACGTGACGGCATCCTTCCATGCGGAAAGGCCGATGGCGGAAACAAAGCACTCGCACAGGCCGATGGCGATGCCGCCGATCATGGCACCGGGAATGGAGCCGATGCCGCCCAGAACGGCTGCAACGAAGGCCTTCAGGCCCAGCATGGAGCCCATGGTGGGGGTCGCCTGCGGGTAGCTGCAGCAGTACAGCACCGAGCCGATACCGGCCAGTGCGGAGCCCACCGCAAAGGTAAAGGAAATGGTGCTGTTGACGTTAATGCCCATCAGACGGGCAGCGTCCATATCCTCAGACACGGCACGCATGGCCTTGCCGAGCTTGGTCTTCTGCACAAGGAAGGTAAGCACCAGCATGGACAGCACCGTGACCAGCAGGGTGATGACAGAGGTGAGACCCAGCGGCACGGAGCCGATGTGGAAGGTCTGGTTGGTGTAGTAGGCCGGAATGACCTTTGCACCGGAACCAAGGATCAGCTCTGCAGTGTACTCCAGGAAGAAGGACACGCCGATTGCCGTGATCAGCAGGGAGATACGGGGTGCGTTGCGCAGCGGGGTGTAGGCAATCTTCTCGATCACAACGCCCAGCAGCGTGCAGGTGATGATGGTGGCGCACACAGCGGTGACCGGGCCAAGGCCCAGCTGATTCATCACGAACCAGGACATGTACGCACCAACCATAATGACATCGCCATGGGCAAAGTTCAGCAGCAGGATGATGCCGTACACCATGCTGTAACCCAGTGCGATCAGTGCATAGATGCTGCCAAGGGACAGGCCGTTGATCAGCTGGCTAAAAACACTGTCATGGACTGATACTTCCTTTCTTTGCGGCGGAGGACCCGCCTTTTGGGATGCACTTTTTTACCAAAAAAGCGGAGACAGCCGAGCAAAACCTGTTCCGGCGGTCTCCGCAATGGGTCATTTATTTCTGAGTACTGCCTTCATGCCGCACACCGGTGCGCAGGATCAAAGCAGATCAGAACATTTCCTTCAGAACGGGGGTTGCACCGTCGAAGCACAGGATAGCGGTCTGCTTGACGGGGTTGTGGTGCTCATCAAAGGTGAAGGTGCCGGTGATGCCATCAATGGTGCCGCCTGCGATAGCATCGATGACGGCCTGCTTATAGTCGTCATCACCAGCGGTCAGGCCGGCATCCTCAGCAGCCTGAATGCCGTAGACAACGGTCATGGCAGCATCGTAGCCCAGAGGAGCGAAGCCGTTGGGGTACTCCTCACCGTACTCAGCCTTGTAGGCATCCTCAAAGTCAGGGTTGGAGCCCTTTGCGTAGTTTGCGCAGAAGTAGGCATCCTTCAGCTGGTCGGCAGTTGCGTAGCCTTCCAGACCATCCCAGCCGTCGCCGCCCAGGAAGGGAACTGCCAGACCGATGCTCTCAGCCTGAGCCAGGATCTGACCGACTTCCTGATAGTAGTTGGGGCAGAACACCACTTCGGGAGCCTTGCCCAGAATGGTGGTCAGCTGGGTCTTGTAGTCCACATCGCCCTCAGAGTAGGTCTCCTGATCGACGATGGTGCCGCCCAGGCTCTCGAACTCGTTGACGAAGTTCTCTGCCAGACCCTCGTTGTAGTCAGCGCCCTTCTGGAAGATGACGGCTGCCTTGGTGTAGCCCAACCGCTGGTAAGCGTAGTCAGCCATCTTGATGCCCTGGAACGGGTCGGTGAAGGTTGCGCGGAACACATTCTCGTTCACGGTGTCGGTCTCGGCATCGTAGGTGACAGCCTCAGCGGTAGCGGAAGCGGTGACCATGGGCATGTTGTAGTCTGCACTCTCGGCAGCAATTGCCAGAGTCGGGGTGGTGGTAACATCGCCCACCAGAGCGGTGATGCCCTGATCGCACATCTTGGTGAAGCAGGTAACAGCCTGAGTTGCATCGCCCTGCTCATCCATGGCGATGATCTCCAGCTGCTTGCCGTTGATGCCGCCCTTTTCGTTGACCTGCTTCAGGTACAGGGTAGCGCCGTTGACAACGGCCTGACCGTAAACGGAAACATCACCGGTCAGAGGTCCAAGAACGCCCACCTTGATGGTGTCGCCGGAAGCAGCGGCACCAGAAGCTGCGGTAGAGGCGGAAGCAGCAGTGCTGTTGGAAGAACCGCCGCATGCAGTCAGAACGCCGGCTGCAGCAACAACACCTGCAGCGGCCAAGAAATTACGACGAGAAATCATCTTTTTCATAGTGAATATCCTCCTTAGGAGCATTCGTGCTTCAGTATAAAAACGGAAGCAAGGCCCTCTTTCCCTCAAAGCGACCTTGCTTCGTTATCAATATTATAGACCTGTGAGCCAAAATCCGCAATTCACAAACCGTCCATACTTTCAGGGGCATTTTGTGGATTTTGTTGCCAAAATAGCCAAAAGCAATGGGTCTGTTTTGTGCACTATTTCAATCGCTTCATTTTGTTTGTGTGTCAGGTGAACTCAATTCACAAGTTGCAAAAGGGTTACAGGGTCTCCATTTCGGCATCTGCGGCGAACTCGGCCTCTGCACGTGCCTCGGCAGCTTTGCCCTCTGCTTCCGCTTTGGCCGGAGACTCTGCAAGGACCTTGCGGATGGCGGTGAAGTAGAACACCAGCGACAGGCCGGTGCCGATGCACCAGCCCACGGGCCATGCCATCCAGATGCCCGTGCTGCCCAGAGCAGTGCTGCTCAGCACAATGGCGATGCCCACGCGCAGGATCAGGTCGGAGAAGGTGGCGATCATAAAGCGCACCATCATGCCGCAGCCGCGCAGGATGCCGTCAGTGACCAGCTTGAGCGACACCACAAAATAGAAGGGAGACAGGATGCGCAGGAACAGCATACCGGTGTCGATGGCCGGACCCTGCGGGTCATTCATGAACAGCAGCAGTAGGAAGCGGCCGAAGAAGAAGTACAGGAGCACGATGGGCACGCAGATGATCCACACCAGATTGCGGCCTGCGCCAAAGCCCTTGTGCACACGGTCCATCTTGCCCGCGCCCATGTTCTGGGAGGTGTAGTTGGAGATGCCGTTGCCCAGCGTGGTAAAGGAAGTGATGACCATGTTGTTCAGCTTGACGGCTGCAGAGTAGCCTGCAATGACGCTGGCACCAAAGGTGTTGATGACGCTCTGCAGGATGATGTTGCCCACAGAGACGAAGCTCTGCTGCAGGATGCTGGGAATGGCTACTACGGCCACCTTGCCCAGCATGTTCCAGGAGAACAGCACGACCTTGTTCTTGGATTTGAAGGCACCGATGCGGCGGAACACCACCACCATGGCCAGCACGCAGCTCACGCCCTGGCACAGGAAGGTGGCCCATGCCACACCGGCTACGCCCATCTTGAGACCGGCCACGAACAGGATGTCCACGCCGATGTTGGACAGGGACGAGACTGCCAGAAAATAGAAGGGCGTTTTGCTGTCGCCCAGAGCGGAGAAGATGCCGGTGGCGATGTTGTAGAAGAACATGAAGGGCAGGCCCAGCACGTAGATATCCAGATACAGCGAAGAATCCGCAAGGATCTCCTCCGGGGTGTTGATGAGCTCCAGCAGGCTGTGGCAGCCCACAAGGCCGATCAGCATCAGCACGGCGCACAGCACGGCAGAGCCGATCAGGGAAGTGTAGACCGAAGTCTTCATCTCATCGTAGTCCTTTGCGCCAAAGTAGCGGGACACGATGACCGAGCAGCCAATGTTGCAGCCAAAGGCAAATGCAATGAAGATCAGGGTGATCTCGTAGCTGTTGCCCACAGCAGCCAGTGCATTCTCGCCGATGAACTTGCCTGCAACAAGGCTGTCGGCAATGTTGTACAGCTGCTGGAAGATGATGCTGCCGAACATGGGCAGGCAGAACTGCCACAAAACCTGTGACGGCTTGCCGACCGTCAGATCCTTATTCATATAGAAAATCCTCCTCTATCTACCATAAAGAAACATATTAGAACCAAAAACAGTATAGAGTCGTCCTGACAAAAAGTAAAGAAAAATTTTAGTATATCTGCCATATGAAATTAATATGATAAGCATGATGCATCCCCGCTGCTGCCAGTGGGCAGACTGTAAAGACCAGCTGTTTCCTGCTTTGCCGGAATGTTCTGCCCCATCAGCTGCCGTTTTTTGCCCCTTAAAAAGTTTACATCCACAAACATGCGCATCGGCTCTTGCACCGGGCCGGAAAGCGTGGTAGGATACTATTGGTTAGTTAGACACAACTATCATAATTGGCCGTCACCCGTCTGCCCGCCCCGGGCAGCACAGGGAAGGAAATGATATTCAGGAGGTTTTCGAGATGAACTATCTGGAAATTGAATCTGTTGTAGGCCGCGAGATCCTGGACTCCCGCGGCAACCCCACCGTGGAAGCGGAGATCACGCTGGCCGACGGCACTGTGGCACGCGGCTGCGCACCTTCCGGCGCATCCACTGGTGAGTTTGAAGCTCTGGAGCTGCGGGACGGCGACAAGGGCCGCTATCTGGGCAAGGGCGTGACCAAGGCTGTTGAGAACATCAACACCGTCATTGCTGATGCTGTTGTGGGCATGGATGCCTCCGACATCTACGCCATCGACGCTGCCATGATCAAGGCCGACGGCACCAAAGATAAATCCAATCTGGGCGCAAACGCCATTCTGGCCGTGTCCATTGCCGCCTGCCGTGCAGCCGCTGCTTCTCTGGATATGCCGCTGTACCGCTTTCTGGGCGGTGTGAACGGCAACCGCCTGCCCGTGCCCATGATGAACATTCTGAACGGCGGCGCACACGCCACCAACACGGTGGATACGCAGGAGTTCATGATCATGCCGGTGGGTGCGCCCTCCTTCAAGGAAGCTTTGCGCTGGTGCGCGGAGGTCTTCCACGCTCTGGCTTCCATCCTGAAGGCCAAGGGTCTGGCTACCTCTGTGGGCGATGAGGGCGGCTTTGCCCCCAACCTGTCCAGCGACGAGGAGACCATTGAGACCATTCTGGCCGCCATCGAAAAGGCCGGTTACGTGCCCGGCAAGGACTTCATGCTGGCTATGGATGCCGCGTCCTCCGAGTGGAAGAGCCCCAAGGGCAAGGGCTTCTACAAGCTGCCCAAGGCCGGCACCGAGTTCACCTCCAGCGAGCTGATCGCACACTGGAAGAGTCTGGTGGAAAAGTACCCCATCATCTCCATCGAGGACGGCCTGGATGAAGAGGACTGGGAAGGCTGGCAGGAGATGACCCGCGAGTTGGGCGGCAAGGTCCAGCTGGTGGGCGACGACCTCTTTGTGACCAACACCGAGCGTCTGGCCAAGGGCATCGGGCTGGGTGCAGGCAACGCAATCCTGATCAAACTGAACCAGATCGGTTCTGTTTCCGAGACGCTGGAAGCCATCAAGATGGCTCACAAGGCCGGTTACACCGCCATCAGCTCTCACCGCTCCGGCGAGACCGAGGACACCACCATTGCCGATCTGGCCGTGGCGCTGAACACCTGCCAGATCAAGACCGGTGCTCCCAGCCGTACCGAGCGTGTTGCAAAGTACAACCAGCTGCTGCGCATTGAGGAGCAGCTGGGCGGCAGCGCCGTTTACCCCGGCATGGCAGCTTTCAACGTAAAGCGCTGAAGCTGTTGAAAACCAATTGATCTTCCGGCACCCGTACTGCTTTTGCAGCGGCACGGGTGCCGTTTTGCTTTCTCCCAATTTTTTCCTGCAATCCGCTGTTCTGCCCAGCCGTGTTCCATGCATGCCGGGCATTTTGGCCCGAAATTGCAAAAAAAGGAGCAAAACATTCATGTTATCTACTCTGATCTCTCTGTACAAGCTGCTGGGCACCGGCGATTTTGTAAAAGTGCTACTGATCCTGCTGAAGGGGCTTTTCGGCTGATGCAAAGCCGCCCTTCTCACTGCGGAAACGGGACTGCCCTACCGGCGGTCTCTTTTTTTGCCTTCTCACTTTACTTTCTTAAAAAAATATGCCATAATGAAACCAGTATTTTCCGGTTTAAAAGCCGTGCCCTGTACTGGGAAATCAGGGCCAGAATCCAACAGAAGAGGGGTTTTTTGTTATGAGCAAAACCATCATCCCGGCAAACTATACGCCTGCGCTGAACCTGTACGACACGCAGCGCGCCATTGGTACGGTCAAGCGTCTGTTTGCCGACACCCTGTGCGCCACACTGAACCTGTACCGCGTGTCTGCTCCGCTGTTTCTGGAAGCATCCACCGGTCTGAACGACGACCTGAACGGTGTCGAGCGCAAGGTCACCTTTGATATCAAGGAAAGCGGCATTGAGGCACAGGTGGTGCAGTCACTGGCAAAGTGGAAGCGCAAGGCCCTGAAGGACTACGATTTCCGTGTGGGCAAGGGCCTGTACTGCGATATGAACGCGATCCGCCGCGACGAAGATCTGGATAACCTGCACTCCATCTATGTGGACCAGTGGGACTGGGAAAAGGTGATCCGTCTGGAAGACCGCAACGAGGCTTACCTCAAGAGTGTGGTGCGCTCCATCGTGTCCGCTGTCTGCGCCACCGAGATGAACCTGCACGCCATGTTCCCCCAGCTGCAGGAGCTGCCGCTGCACAGCCCCAACGTCACCTTCATCACCACGCAGGAGCTGGAGGACCAGTACCCGGACCTGACCCCGAAGGAGCGTGAGAACGCCTTTGTGAAGGAGCACGGCACCACCTTCCTGATGAAGATCGGCGCTCCGCTGAAGAGCGGTAAGCCCCATGACGGCCGTGCCCCCGACTATGACGACTGGGATCTGAACGGCGATCTGCTGTTCTGGAACGACCCGCTGCAGTGCAGCTATGAGCTGAGCAGCATGGGCATCCGCGTCAGCCCTGAAAGCATGGACAAGCAGCTGACCATGGCTGGCTGCGACGACCGCCGCGCCCTGCCCTTCCACAAGGCCGTACTGAACGGTGAGCTGCCTTACTCCATCGGCGGCGGCATCGGCCAGAGCCGCCTGTGCATGCTGCTGCTGGGCAGCGCCCACATTGGCGAAGTGCAGGCCAGCGTCTGGGACGCAGCCACCCGCGAAGCCTGCGCCAAGGCAGGCATCCCGCTGCTGTAAGCAGGTTTTCCACACAAAGATTCAAAAGGCAGGATACCACCCTCATGGTGGTACCCTGCCTTTGTTCGTTTTTTGCCTGTATCCGGGGAGAAATTGTTCGAGTCCTGTACCACCACCAAACAAAAAATCCCCAGACGAATGTCTGAGGATTTTTTGTGGTGGAGAATTAGGAACTCGAACGCCAGACCCCCTGCGTGGGCAGCAGCGTGCCGCTTGCGCCGGTGACGACAGCCACCTTGCCGGTGAGATCGGTATTCAGTTCCATACAGCGTCTCAGCTCCGGTATTCCGCCGGCAGCTGCTCCATGGTCTGCCACTTGTCCATGGCCTCTTCCAGCTTCATGCCCTTGGCCACTGCATCGCGGCGGCAGGCGTTGACCGCCTGGATCTCCTTCATCTTGGCACCGGTCAGGGTGTAGCCCTTCATGGCGATGAGGGTAGCCGCCCATGCCACCATGGGGATGATGCAGAACAGCACGATGACCACCCAGTTCATGCCCGGGGTGTAGGGGTCATACTGGGTGGGCAGGCTCTGCAGGCCCACAAAGCTGACCGCGATGCCCACAACGGTAGCGGACAGGCTGGACACCAGCTTGTCCACCAGACTGAACAGGGTGCCCATGATGCCGGGGATATACTTGCCGCTGCGGTAGGTCTCGTAGTCGGAGCAGTCGGCCACCATGGGGATGGGCATATCGGCGGTGGCGTAGTAGGCACCGTAGCCGATGCCGAAGAAAACGATGAACAGGATGGTGTACAGGTTGATGGAAAGGCCGTTCTCGCCCAGAATGGACAGGGTGAAGGCATCGCCGCGGCCCCAGAGCAGCAGCAGCACCAGCACGCCCACATAGCACACCAGCGCCACGCTGACGTACTTCATCAGGCTGGCCTTCTGGCCCTCCTTCTGGCTGGTGCGGACAGTGAGCAGGAAGAAGGGCACGCTGAACACATAGCCCAGCACCATCATGGGCAGGTACAGACCATCGTAGTTGCCCATCATGCAGCCGTACAGCATGCACAGCACGGTGGTGTTGGTGGCGATGGAAAGTGCCAGCTTGCAGCCCGCACCGGCCACCATCAGCCGCTGCATGGGATCGTTGTTCTTGATGATCTGGATGTACTCGCTCACTTTGATCTTCTCGGTCTTTTCGCCGCCGATGCCAAAGTACTTGGGCTGGTCCTTCTCCCAGATGCCGATGACGGCCAGCAGGGTGAGCAGGATGGAGATGACGATGCCCACCGGAGCCAGCGTGCGGAAGAACCCGGCGGAAGCGTAGCCGCCCTCATAGTTCTTGGCAAGGATGGGGGCAAAGAACTGCATGGCACCCATGCCCAGCAGGCTGCCCACCGTGTTGAAGATGGTAAACAGGGGGCGCTGCTTGGGGTCATTGGTCAGCACGGTCTGGCCGGAGCGGGTGCAGCTGGTCTGGAAGGTGTAGCCGATGACCCACACGGCATACAGGGCAACGAACGCAGCGTAGCGCAGCCCCATGGCACTGGCGGGGATGAGCGGGGTAAGGCAGTACAGCACCAGAATGCTTGCTGCCATGATGAGGTTGCCAATGACCATGAAGGGCCGGAACTTGCCGAACCTGCCGTTGGTGCGGTCCATGAGGGCACCGATGATGGGGTCGGTGACGGCATCAAACAGACGCATGCCGGTGACCATCACCGAAGCAAACAGCATGCTCAGGGCCAGCACCTTGCTGCCGAAGGTCGCGATGTAGGAAAGCACCAGCACATAGTACACGTTCGTTGCGCCGTTGTTCAGCGGAAACAGCACCAGCTGGTAGGTTTTGGCGCGGTTCACACTCGACGCCGTTGTTTTTGTTCGCCCATTGCGGTCTCTCCTTTTGTCTTTGATAAAAAGCGGCAGCCCGCCCCGCCTTCGGGGCAGGCTGCCGTAACATGGGGTCAGGGATCGTGCAGACCGGAATTACTTCTGGTCAACAGCAGGAGCGGTGTCTGCCAGCTCCTTCTTGCGCTTGAGGGCCTTGCTCAGCTGCCATGCGCACAGCACGGTCAGCACAGCCAGCACGGCGATCAGTGCGTAGATCGCAGTCTGCCACCAGGGCAGCACGGTCTTCAGGGTATCGCTTGCAGACCAGCCGTTCATGGCGTTGGAGTTGACCACGGTGTACAGGATGTGATGCATTGCATTGCGCATCTGGGTCACGATGTAGGCATCGTTCTCGTAGTTGGCAGCCTTGGTGGTGTGGATCTTGGGCATCGGGCTGTCCCAGATGTCGGAACCGGCGATCAGGCCGTCCACCAGATCCATGTACTGGCTGGAGCCGGAGAAGTCGGTGATGCACATGCCGCGCATGCCCCAGCTCCGTCGCGCAGGAAGCCGTTCAGCAGGTTGGAGTTGGCACCGCACCGAGGTTGCGCCCCAGCGTTGAAAGCCGGTCATCACGCACCGATGCGCGCCATCCGTGCTGGCCTTATCGGGCCACTTCCAGATACGATCGTCGCGGGTCGGTCTGCTCGTTCAGCC
>ENA-OQJR01000495-OQJR01000495.1-human-gut-metagenome-genome-assembly--contig:-NODE-495-length-12482-cov-4.200486_pt1 | contig 12482 bp, 10 predicted proteins | sample MGYA00242614_ERZ504781 | MGnify/ENA primary metagenome ERZ504781 (study PRJEB26092, sample SAMD00036365) | human gut metagenome | host: Homo sapiens | study: EMG produced TPA metagenomics assembly of...
GAGGTACAATATGGATGTAGTTGCATTAGGTGAATTACTTATAGATTTTACAGAAAACGGTACAAGTGCGCAGGACATAAGCTTTTTGAGGCTAATCCGGGTGAGCTCCATGTAACGTGCTTGCCATGCTTCAAAAGCTCGGTCATCAGACTGCTTTCATCGGAAAAGTGGGACAGGATGCGTTCGGAAGGCTGCTTGTTGATGCCGTAAAGGAGCAGGGCATCGACACAACAGGCGTGCGCTATGATGATAATGTCCATACCACTCTTGCATTTGTCCAGACCGCAGCAGACGGAGACAGAGATTTCTCATTTTACAGAAATCCGGGAGCAGATATGATGCTGACAGCGGATGAGGTGGATTTATCCCTTGTGAGAAACGCAAAAATTTTCCACTTCGGAAGTCTTTCAATGACAGATAAGATCTGTGAGAATGCGACAAAGCATGCAATAGCTGCCGCAAAAGAGGCAGGCGTACTGATTTCCTTTGACCCTAATTTGCGCAAACCGCTCTGGAAGAGCATGGACGATGCAAAAGAGAAGATAAGCTGGGGCCTGAGTCAGTGTGACATCTTAAAAATATCTGATGATGAGATTGAATTCATGACAGGCGAAAAGGACATAAAGACAGGTGTGAAGAAGCTCATAGATGAGTATCACATTCCGTTTATCTGTGCCACCATGGGCAAAAACGGAAGTATGGCATTTTTTGACGGACATATCGTGGAGGCAGCTCCGTTCCTGAGAGATGACACTGTCGAGACTACAGGTGCAGGAGATACCTTCTGTGCGTGCCTGCTTCACGATGTGCTGGAGCATGGTATCAATGACCGGAAGGATGACGATGTGAAAAAGATGCTCACATTCGCAAATGCAGCAGCTTCGCTTATTACCACGAGAAAGGGCGCACTTCGCGTGATGCCTGAGAAGGGTGAGGTTGAGGCTGTAATTAAGTAGTTATAATTTAATACGACAAAAGAGATTATACTCTTCTTAATCTATGTTTAAAAACGTGATTAAGAAGAGTATATTTGTTTCTTGCAGTGCATAATTGTATTGGCTATAATATCATATATAAAACAATGATTTGAGACTATACAGGGAGTCAGATATGGTAAAAACGATTGGTATTGGGAAACAGGATTTTGCTTCTGTTATAGAAGATAATTGCTTTTTTGTGGACAAAACGAGCTTTATAAAGGAATGGTGGGATTCAAAGGATGATGTGACTCTCATCACGCGTCCGAGGCGTTTTGGAAAAACACTTAATATGAGCATGCTTAACTGCTTTTTTTCAAATCAGTATAAGGACAGGAGCGATTTGTTTGATTCATTGTCTATATGGGAGGATGAGGACTATCGAAAAATTCAGGGTACTTATCCTGTGATTTTTATGAGCTTTGCTTCGGTTAAGGCCGACAATCTGGGAGATGCAAAAATCCAGATAAAAGCACAGATAGAGGCTGTTTACAAAAGGCACAGATATCTGCTTGAGGGGGATACTCTGACAGCAGACGAAATAGCTGATTTTGAAGGAACAAATACCAGGATGGGTGATGCTGAGAGTGGATTAAAATTAAATATTTTGTGTGAGTATTTTCATCGTTACTGGGGAAAGAAGACGATAATTATCCTTGATGAGTATGATACTCCTATACAGGAGGCATATCTTCATGGATATTGGAATGAGTTTACTGCATATATAAGAAGCCTGTTTAATGCAACGTTCAAGACAAATCCGTATATGGAGCGTGCTATTATGACAGGAATCACGCGTGTATCAAAGGAATCAATTTTTTCAGACCTCAATAATCTGAATGTAATAACCACGACCTCAAGCAGTTATGCAACGAGCTTTGGATTTACAGAGAATGAAGTTTTTGATGCAATGGAAGAGTATGGTCTGTCCGGTGAAAAAGATACTGTAAAAAAATGGTATGACGGTTTTAAATTTGGAAATCACAGTGATATTTATAATCCATGGTCTATAACGAATTTTCTAAAGGAAAAACAGATAAGTCCATACTGGGCATCTACCAGCTCAAACGGTCTGGTAAATCGTTTGATCAGAACAGCATCTGCAGAAATAAAATCTATGATGGAAACACTTCTGGAAGGCGATTCTGTGGAGGTTAGCATTGACGAACAACTGGTGTTTGAACAGCTCGATAACGATGAAAATGCCATTTGGAGTCTTTTGCTTGCCAGCGGTTATTTAAAGGTTGATTCCTTAGAAAAAAGAGGTCTTACGCTTGAACCGTGGTATCATCTGAGCATTACAAATCTTGAAACCGTAAGTATGTTTTCAAATATGTTCAGAGGATGGTTTAATGCCTCTGTTTCGAATTATAATGGATTCATAAGGGCATTGCTTAGAGGCAATGTAAAGGAAATGAACATATACATGAATGAGGTCGCTTTATCTACCTTCAGCAGCTTTGACAGCGGAAAGCATCCTTCGGGAAAATCTGAACCGGAGAGATTTTATCATGGTTTTGTCTTAGGCCTGCTGGTCGAGCTTAGAGATAAATATGAAGTGCAGTCAAACCGTGAAAGTGGCTATGGCAGATATGATGTGATGATCATTCCACGTGATAAAAATTCGCAGGCTGTAATAATAGAATTTAAGGTTATTGATTCGCAAGAGGAGACATCACTGGATATGACTGCGGATAGTGCTTTGAAGCAGATTGAAGAGAAAAATTATGATGCAAAGCTTTTGGAACGAGGATATAAAAGAGAAGCAATTCAACATTATGGTTTCGCATTTGAAGGAAAGAAAGTATTGATAAAGAAGGCACAAATCTAAATGAAACAAAAATTATCAGTTGCACCAACACTCAAAAACTACGACAAGAAAAATCTCCCAAAGGACATTCTTGCGGGAATCATCATCATGGCGGTTTCGATTCCTATATCGATGGGCTATGCGCAGATATCCGGGCTACCGGCGGTATATGGCTTGTATTGGCTCGGTATTCCCAATCATATTGTTTTGCTCTGTTTTCCACATCACCGCAGTTTATATTCGGTGTGGATGCTGCTCCGGCGGCGCTTGTCGGAGCAGCAGTGCTTGGCATGGGAATAGAGGCAGGAAGCAAAGAGGCCATGACGGTTGTACCGGTGTTTACATTTTTTTGTGGCACTGTGGCTTTTGGGCATTTTTACTTCATGAATGCCGGAAAGCTGGTGAACTACATATCTGCGCCGGTTATGGGCGGATTTATCACAGGCATATGTACTACAATCATACTGATGCAGGCGCCAAAGCTCATGGGCTCTGCGGCAGGAACCGGAGAGCTTTTTGAACTGTCTGAGCATATATGGGAGGCCTTACACCACATAAATGCAGCCGCACTTGTCATGGGGATTGTAGCGCTTGCCATTTTGGTTGTGAGTAAGAGGCTTGTTCCAAAGTTTCCTATGGCGGTTGTGCTCATGGTAACAGGCGCGCTTTTTACATATTTTGGACCGGTAAAGGAGTGGGGAGTGCCGACTCTTTCAGCAGTTGAGCCCGGCATGCCGCGGTGGTATATACCGGATTTCGAGGCAGTTTTTTCAGTTCAAAAGGCCTCAGAGGTAATAGTTTTAAGTCTTTCGGTTGCTGTTGTCATCATGGCAGAGACACTTCTGGCAGAAAACAATTTCGCACAGAAAAACGGATACAGAATAGATGATAACACGGAGCTTTTGGCATTTTCCATAGGAAATATGGCTGCGGCTTTTACGGGCTGCTGTCCGATAAACGGTTCAGTGTCACGAACTGCGATGAGCGAGCAGTACGAGGGTAAGACACAGCTCACAGGGCTTGTTGCAGGCGTTTCCATGATAGCAGTGCTTCTTTTTTGCACAGGCTTTATAGGATATCTGCCGGTTCCGGTGCTCACGGCGATTGTCATATCAGCGCTCATGGGTGCCACGGAGTTTCATCTGGCAAAGAGACTGTGGAAGGTCAGCAGGACAGAATTTTTCATATTTGTTGGTGCTTTTTTCGGAGTACTTATTCTGGGTACGATAAACGGAGTTTTGATAGGAATCATTTTGTCTTTTGCCGAGATGATAATCAGAAGCGCAAAGCCGGCCACCTGCTTTCTCGGTGTGCAGCCGGGACACAGTCATTTCCGCGATATCAGGGAGAGCACAAACATCCACGAGATTGACGGTGTGATTATTTACAGATTTTCGAGCGGCCTGTTTTTTGCAAATGCAAAGGTACTTGTGCGTGATATTGAGGACCACCTAAAGCATGATACAAAAGCTGTCATAATCGATGCCGGAGCTATCGGAAGTATTGATATCACAGGAGCTGACAGCATAGAGTCACTTTACCGCTCACTGAAACAAAAAGGTGTAAAGCTATACATAACAGAGCACATTGCAGAGCTCAACGAGCAACTCAGGAAGCTGGGCTTAGGTTATTTAATTGAGCAGGGCTGTGTCAGAAGGACAATACATATTGCGCTAAAGGATATGGGAATAAACAGACCTTATCCGCTTGAGGGTGGCGTAGATAACGAGGAGCGCAGTGCCTCAAGAAAGCGTGCTGACAACAGAGTGCAGGAGTTTGTCTGGGCGTTTGGCGCCGAGAGTGAGGAGCAGATTGAAAAGCAGATAAAGCTTCAGATAGAACAGCTCAAAAAGACAAAGGATATAGAGGAAATCATGCATGGCCGCTGGGCGCATATGGATGAGTTTGACCAGGATGAGTGGCTGGAGCATCTGGAGGAGCATCTGAAAGAAATCGTCAACATATCAGGAAAGGATGTGCACACGCTTGCGGCAGATATCGAGATGCACCGTCGCGAGGTGCATGAGCGTATAGCAAGAGAGCATCCGGAGCTTGCAGAGCGGTTTGCACAGAGGAGACACCTGCTTGATAAGCATCTGAAGGAGAGAAGGCCTGAGGTCTACAGGATTATCGTGCAGCTAAGGGAGGACAACAAGCATAAATGAACATAAACCAGACACTCAAACAATACTTTGGCTACGACAGTCTTAGAACAGGGCAGGAGGAGCTCATAAACGGCATACTTGCAGGGCACGATGTGCTCGGTATCATGCCGACAGGCGCAGGAAAATCGCTGTGCTACCAGCTTCCGGCGCTTATGCTTAAAGGAATTACGCTTGTCATTTCGCCACTTATCTCGCTTATGTCAGATCAGGTCAAGGCTTTAAACCAGGCAGGAGTGCATGCCGCCTATATCAACAGCTCACTGACCGAAAACCAGATAAGGATGGCACTTTCGTATGCCTCACAGGGGCGATACAAGATAATCTATGTCGCTCCGGAGCGCCTCAACACGCCGCGTTTTCTGGATTTTGCCTGCAACGCGGACATATCGATGCTGACAGTTGATGAGGCACACTGTATATCGCAGTGGGGACAGGATTTCAGACCGAGCTATCTGGAAATTGCCGGATTTTTAACGAGACTTCCAAGACGACCGATAGTCAGTGCGTTTACAGCGACCGCCACGGAGCGCGTGAAAAATGATATAGTGGCTTCGCTTGGACTTAACAATCCGGTTACTATGGTGACTGGGTTTGACAGACCTAACCTGTTTTTCAGGGTTGTTACAAGAAAGGGAGGCAGCCAGAAGGACAACAGTATAATCAATTATGTGAAAAAGCATGAGGACGAAAGTGGAATAATATACTGCGCAACGAAAAAGAATGTGGATAAGCTGTATACTCTTTTAAATGAGCAGGGTATTTCGGCGGGCCGTTACCACGCAGGGCTTTCAAATGATGAACGTAAGCAGAATCAGGAGGATTTTACATACGACAGAATCCGTGTGATGGTTGCCACAAACGCATTTGGAATGGGAATTGACAAGTCAAATGTGAGATATGTGCTGCATTACAACATGCCACAGAGCCTCGAGTATTACTATCAGGAGGCCGGAAGAGCGGGACGAGACGGTGAGGAAGCGGAATGTGTGCTGTTTTTCTCAAAGCAGGATATCATGATAAACAAGTTCCTTCTGCAAAATAAGGCTTCAGCAGGCGATGTGGCATCCGACATGCAAAAGACAGCCAATGACCAAAGAAAGCTGCAGCAGATGATAAATTACTGCGAGACGGACAAATGCCTGAGAGAGTTTATACTTTCATATTTCGGAGATACAACGCCATGCATCTGCAACAAATGCAGCAACTGTGTGGTTGTGGAGGATGAAGAGGAGGAGACATACGTTGAAACCGGCAAAAAGCGTAAAAAGGCAGCACAGCTTGCAGGGCTTAACGAGCTTGGTGCTGCGCTGTTTGAAAAGCTGCGCAGCGTGCGTACAGAGCTGGCTGCAGAAAAGTCGGTGCCTCCGTATATCATCTGTTCCGACAAGACTTTAAAGGATATATGTGCGAAGCTGCCGCGGGATAAGGAACAGCTTGCCGATGTGTACGGCATGGGTGAGCAGAAGATACAAAATTATGGTGAAGCGTTTGTGACGGCGGTAAATTCATTTGTTGCAGATAACCCAAATCAGTCGGTCATTTTTTGCGGACAGTTCATACATGCTATCCTTTTCTGTTCTCTGCTCCTGCGTTTGCTCTCGTTTGATTTCTCCCTCCGTATCTTCTTGGCACAAGCAGGACAATACCTTGATGCACCAGAGCCCGGGACATATTCAACGCCGCACACCGTACAATTTTTAGCGGGCATTGCTGCCCACCGTTTTGTAGGTATGATATGTAATTCATCGACAAAGCCGATGAATTTATAGTAAATCTTGATTTCCTGCTTCACTGTTCCGTCTGCCATCTTCTCACGCTCCGAAACAAGTATCTTGTCTATGAGTGCGTTTATAACTGTTGCATCCAGTTCTTTTAAGCCTTGATAATTTCGGATAAGGGCGAGGAAGTCACGGATTCCCCGTGATTTCTCGTAGCTTTCATTAAGAGTTTCCGTCACCTCTTTCAGCCTTGCTTCAATTTCAAGCTGCTCTTTCTGGTATTTCCCCGACATCATCTCAAAATTCCGCTCGGTAATACGCTCCATGACCTTATCCTCGTAGAGAGAGGAAAACAGCCTGTCCAGTTCCGCAAGGCGTTTGTTCAGCTTCTTACGTTCTTTCTCTAATGCTTTCGCCCTGCTCTGGTCTGTTTCCGTGAGCCGCTTTTCTATGGCCCTGACCGCCTTTTCATCATTCACTGCCATATCCGCAAAACAGTTGATGTCGGCAAGAACGGCATTGAATAAATCCCTTGCTTCTATATTGTGGGCACTACACTCGCTTCTTCCGTTTCTTGCATAATTATTACATGAATACTGTACACAGTCGATAATCTCTGGGCGTTTCCTCCTGTGTACGTTCATTGCCCGCAGAGCACATCCGCAGTCCACACACTTGATAACGCCTGCAAAAATATTTACAAATCCTCCCTTGTTCTGTGGAAGCCTACGACTTGTAATAAGCTGTTGGACAATATCAAATTCCTCCTGCGTGACTATTCCCTCATGGGTATTGGGTATCACTTCCCATTCTTCGGGCAGCTTAGAGGGGCGTTTCTTGCTTTTCATATTGGCGGCAATCCGTTTGTAGCCTACAAGATTTCCCGCATATATCGGGCTTCTTAAAATGCTCCTCACGCTGTTCCCACTCCAAATATAGCGTTTGTCCTCGTTCCCCTCAAAATGACGTTCAAAGCCTGTTTCGCCACGCTCCGCCGCATAAGCGGCAGGGCGTAGGATATGCTGTTTATTAAGATGTCTGCAAATTTTGGCAACTCCATTCCCTTTTAATGCAAGGTCGAATATCTCTTTTACAACATGTGCCACTTTATCATCTATCAGCAGATGGTTGTGGTCGGCAGGGTCTTTGATATAGCCATAAGGGGCGGTAGTTCCCATGAATTTCCCCTGTTGAAACCTCGCCCGATATGCCGATTTTATCTTAACAGATATGTCAGCGGCATACATTTCGTTTAAAATGTTGCGGAAAGGCGTGATGTCCATAGCAGATTTATTCAAGGTATCTACGCCGTCATTGACCGCTATATACCTCACGTTATGCTCTGGGAAGAAAACTTCCAGATATAACCCACAATCAAGATAGTTTCTCCCCAGACGGGATAAATCTTTCGTAATCACGCAGTTTATCAGACCGCTTTCAATGTCTTTTATCATATTCTGGAAACTTGGTCTTTGGAAATTTGTACCAGAATAACCATCGTCCACATACGTTTTTGCTATGTGCCATCCCTGCTTTTTCACATAATCCGTGAGGATGGATTTCTGTGTCGCAATGCTCGCACTCTCGTTATCCGTACCATCGTCTTTAGATAAGCGGCAATAAATGCCGACTAAATAGATTTTCTTTTCTTCTTTGATTCCTGCCATACTGTAAAACCTCCGTATCTGTCCTATCTGTTTTCATGTCCCATTGCGTACATTCTAAGCGGACAGCCCCTCATTGTCGAAGGTGTCGCCCTCGGCAATCTTCTTCCGAATATCCTCGGAGATAATCGGGACAAACGCTTCTGTAACGGTCTGTGTGCCGACATATTCACGGCTGATTATCATCTGCACTGGTGCTTTTGGCACGATACGCTTTCTCTTTTTATCTGCTTTCTTATCCTCGCCCATACTTAAATCTTCCTTTCCAGACAGGGCAGGGAAGAGTTTGGAAATGTCCCCGCCCTGCCAATCAGATACCATTAATCCTCGCTGTTTAATTCTTTCTGTAATGCTTTAAGGAGTGCCGCCGCTTCATCAGCGTTCAGCGTGATTCCCTTGCCGCACTTTTCACGGTTCGGGGAAAAGCTGCGGATGTCATACTTCGGCTCTTTCCCATTCCATGAAATGAGATTGATTTCCTTTGTGTAGCCACTGTCGCCCGTAGACAATACTGCGATTTCCTTTACGATTTCATACTGGATTTCTCTCATTCTCCATACCTCAACTCTCTGTATTTACTTCCCGAAAAAAGAAGATTAGCGGCTGTCACGGTTGCGTTTCCTCTGCAATTCACGCTCCAAAAGTTTAATGATGGTTTCCTCCATCTGCTTCGGCGTTGTGTTCTTCGGAAAGTATTTTTTCAGCTTGCTTGTGTTGATTTTCAAGGTTTCTTTCTGGTTTCCCTTTTCCTCCGTCATAATTGCAAATATCGTATCCATGTCAAGCCGCCCGCTCTGGCTTAACTGTTTCATCCGCTGTGCCTGTGAGAGTGAGGGCGTTGCTTCTTCGCTCTCCATCGTGGCAAAGAGGTTTTCCTGCTCGTCTTTCTTCAAAAAGGACAGTTCCACCGCAGGCGTGAGGGCGATTTTCCCCTCGTCCACCATCTGCAAAATCGGCGGTATCAGTTCCGTCAGGCGGATAAAACGCTGCACGGTCATCCTGCCCACGCCGAAGCCCTGTGCCACCTTGTCGTCCGTCCGCAACTTCGTCACAACTTGTGACGAGGTTAAGTCTGTGCGGAAACCCTGCCGCTTCATGGCTTCGGATTTCATCTTGTAAGCAAACGCCCGCTCCGATGGCAGGATATTCTCACGCTGCAAATTGCTGTCTACAAGGGTGATGATGGCTCGGTCACGGTCTAAGGGCAGGACAAACGCAGGCACGGTATTTATCCCTGCAAGTTCAGAAGCACGGACACGCCGCTGTCCTGCAATCACTTCATAACCGTCCCCGTCCTCTTTCGGGCGTGTGATTATCGGCGTGACAATGCCAAATTCCTTGATGCTTTCCGCTAACTCTGACAGTGTTTCATCTTCTGCCACATGAAACGGATTGTCGGGGAACGGGTACAAGTCTTTGGTCTTTAACACCTTAAAATCCTGTTTCTTCATTCACATATCTACCTTTCTTTCGCTCTGCTTCTATGATTTTTCTGCAATTCTTCCAACACTTCGGGCGGTATTTTTGACAGCAGCCGCCCCATCTGCTCGTTGGTTCTCTGCAATTCAAATATCTTCTGATTCGCTTTCTGCACCTTTAGTTCCTGCTCGTACTTTTCATCACGCATACGCCCCGCATAGTCTGATTCCTGCCCAATTCTCTCTTTCAAACTGTCGATATACGCCTGCTGTTTCCCGATTTCCTTAGAGAATTTCTCCACGTCTGGCAGCCATGCAGAGAGTAAATCTAACGCTTTATCCCTTTTCTTCCCTGCGTTAAAGGCGTTGATGTCGGATAGGGCAGACACGATTTCTTCATACTGTTTATCAAGCCTGCCGCCTAATTTATAGAGCCATGTGGGGACGTGTTTCCGCTTGGTTTCCATTGAGGACTGCCCCCGTTCAAGCTGATTCCACCGTGAGGACATCCGCTCATGGTAGGCGGTCTGCCACTCGGATAATGATTTCTGGTTGCCTAAGATAGCTTTCGCTGACAGCTTATTGTCTGGCGTAATCGGCACAAAGCAGAGGTGCATATGGGGCGTTCTCTCGTCCATATGGACGACAGCGGAGAGGATATTCTGCTTTCCAACACGCTCCGAAATGAAGTCAAGAGCCGTCTGGAAATACGCTTTTTGTTCTTCGGGCGGTAACTGGTTCATAAATTCTGGTGAAGCTGTGATGAGCGTTTCCACCATCATCACGCTGTCTTTCCTTGTCCTGCACCCCGCTTCGGCTACCATGCGGTTAATCTCTTTCTTGTAGGTGTACTTTGGTGGTGCTATGAGATGGTAATTGTTTTTAGAGCGTTCCATATCTATATCTGGGTTGCTTTTGTAGGCTTCTTTCTTCCGCTCGTTGTGGCGTTCACAAGCCGCAACGCCGCCCGCTTTTCGTTTCTGGAAACGCAGGATTGCATAAGGCATAGGCGGATTCCTCCTTTCTTTCGGCGGGTGACCGTCCTTTGGGGTGACAGCGGTGACGGTGGTGACAGCAGTTTTGGGATACCCCCTGCCGACTGCCGCAACTGTCACCCTCACCCCCTGCATGACGGTCATGTCGATGATGACGGTGTTTTTGGGATACCCCCCTCGCAAGAGCCGTCACCGTCATGCCGCCATTCTTTTATCCGAAGCCGTAAGGCGTAGGATAGCAGGGCACAGCCCTGCCTTAAGGGAGTCCAGAGGGAACGTCTGGCACACGACTTTGCAGGGCAAAGTGTAGTGTGTTACACCCTGTAAACGCAGTCGGAAAAATCGGAAGGATTTTTCTGACCGCAGGGGTGGTTTTACACGACCGAAAAGGGCGAGTAAATCTCACGCCTGCATTTTGCGTTTACGGGGTGTTCTCCCGTAGGGATGACAGCGGCAGGGTATCCTAAAATCACTGTCACCACCGTCACTGCTGTCACCCGCAGGGCAGAGCCGCCAGCTTTACATGGCTTTAAGCGTCAATGACAGTAACAGGGGGGTATCCTAATATCGCTGTCACCACCATCACCGCTGTCACCCGCCCTCCTTGCAAGGGCAATCCGCCTGCCGTCTTTCCTGCGGCTGTACTGGTAGCAGATACGGTTCTCGCTTAAAAATGTGGTGCGGTATTCATTCAGCCATTTCGTAATCACCGTGGGTATGGTTTCCGTTTCCCCCATAGCGGCTAACAGTTCCGTTGCCGTGCCTATCCATTCTTCCTTATCCCTCATAAAATCCACCAACCGAAAAAGGACATCTGGTATCGTTTCTTTCGCAAGCTGCTCCTGCGTTTTCCGCTCCACAAGCTCCCAACGGCAATCACGGAAACGCAGCGTGTATTCCTGATAAGGCGTGTCCCTGCCCGTCACATACAGCTTGGCGGTGTCAGACGCACGTTTCTCCTTTTCCAGAACAAAGGTAGCGTCCGCACTCCCCGTTAATCCTGTCGTCCCAGACACCTTGTTGAACACGTCGCTGTCATTCTGCTTTCGGATGTGGTGTACGACAATGACCGCCAGAGAGTGCCTGTCGGCAAAGTCTTTGATGAGGGAGATGTCCCCATAGTCGCTTGCATAGGCATTGTCTTTTGAAGCTGTACGGACTTTCTGCAAGGTATCAATGACAATGAGCCTGCTGTCTGGGTAATCTTTCAGATAATCTTCAAGCTGCACGATAAGACCGTCTGACAGCTTGCAGCTTGCCACGGCAAAGTGGAGCCGCCCGCTTGCTTCGTCCGTCAAACGAAATAACCTGTCCTGTATGCGGCAGAACGTGTCCTCAAGGCAGAGGTAAAGCACATCGCCCTCCATTGTCGGCATATCCCATAAAGGGATTCCCTGCGACACGCATAAGCATAGCTTCAGCATGAGCCAGCTTTTGCCTATCTTCTGTGAGCCGCAGAACAGCGATAAGCCTGTCGGGATAAGGCTGTCCACCACAAAGGATGGTTTCTCAAGCGGTTCATAAAGGAGCGTTTCGGCGTTGACTGTCTGTAACTTCTGCATGGCTTTCCTCCTTTCGGGCGGTGTCTTTGTTTTCGTTGCACATAGGTGTGGAGCTGGTCTATTTCGAACACTTTGCCACGAAAGAGGAGGCAATGAGCAGGGAGTATCATATAAAACAGCTCAAGCGCGCACAAAAGCAGGCTCTGATAGATGAAATGAATAAAAATAACAAA
>ENA-OQJR01000497-OQJR01000497.1-human-gut-metagenome-genome-assembly--contig:-NODE-497-length-12481-cov-2.224624_pt1 | contig 12481 bp, 10 predicted proteins | sample MGYA00242614_ERZ504781 | MGnify/ENA primary metagenome ERZ504781 (study PRJEB26092, sample SAMD00036365) | human gut metagenome | host: Homo sapiens | study: EMG produced TPA metagenomics assembly of...
TCTGGCGCGCAAGCGCCTGAGAGGGTCACTTCTCATACCCGGATGGTCACGCTGCGGGCGTGGGCGTGCAGGCCCTCGCGCTCGGCAAAATCGGCGATGCGGGGGCTACTTCGCCCAGCGCTTCCCGGGTGTAGTAGAGGAAGCTGGACTTCTTTACAAAGTCGTCTACGCCCAAGGGGCTTGAGAAGCGGGCGGTGCCGCTGGTGGGCAGGGTGTGGTTGGGGCCTGCAAAGTAATCGCCCAGCGCTTCCGGCACGTTGCGGCCAAGGAAGATGCTGCCTGCATTTTTGATCTCGTTCAGCACGCCGAAGGGGTCCTCCACGCACACTTCCAGATGTTCCGGTGCAATGATGTTGCAGGCTTCAATGGCCTTGTGCAGGTCGGTGCAGAGGATGATCTTGCCGTTGTCGTCCACGCTGGCGCGGGCGATGGCGGCACGGGGCAGCTGAGGGATCTGCACCTCCAGCTCCGCCTGCACGGCCTTGGCCAGCTCCGGGCTGTCGGTGACGAGGACCGGGCTTGCCAGTTTGTCGTGCTCGGCCTGACTCAGCAGGTCTGCTGCCACCCATGCGGGGTTGCAGCCGCCGTCGGCCAGCACCAGAATTTCGCTGGGGCCTGCGATCATATCGATGCCCACCTTGCCGAACACCTTGCGCTTGGCGGTGGCAACGTAGATGTTGCCGGGGCCAACGATCTTATCCACCGCAGGGATGCTCTGGGTGCCGTAGGCGAGAGCCGCCACAGCCTGTGCGCCGCCGGTCTTGAAGATCTTGGTCACGCCTGCGGTGGCAGCGGCGGCAAGGATGACCGGGTTCACCCTGCCGTCCTTTCCGGCGGGGGTGGTCATGACGATTTCGGACACGCCTGCCACCTTTGCCGGGATCACATCCATGAGCACGGTGGAGGGATAGGCCGCCGTGCCGCCGGGCACATAGACACCGGCCTTTTCAATGGGGGTATATTTCTGGCCCAGCACGATGCCGGGCTTGTCGTTCACCACAAAATTCTTGTGCACCTGCTGGCGGTGGAAGCTCTCGATGTTGGCGGCGGCTTCGCGCAGCGTTTCGAGGAAGTAGGGATCCATGCCCGCAAAGGCTTCGTCGATCTCCTCCTGCGTCACCTGCAGGGCATCGATCTTCGCGCCGTCAAATTTCAGCGCGTAATCCTTCAGGGCTTCATCGCCCCGGGCGCGCACATCGGCAATGATGCCGTCCACCACGTCCTCCACGTTCTTTTCCGCGCGGATATCGCGGTTCAGGATCTCTTCGGGCTTCAGCTCGTCAAAGTTATACAGCTTGATCATTTTGCTTCCTCCTTGTTCTGCAGTTCCGCCCGCAGCTTTTCCAGCATGGTGTCCATTTCGGCGTGCTTGAACTGGTAGCTGGCCTTGTTGGCAATGAACCGGGCCGAGATGGGCATGAACTCGGTGACCACCTTCAGGCCGTTCTCCCGCAGGGTGGTGCCGGTCTCCACGATATCCACGATGACGTCCGAAAGGCCCAGAATGGGGGCCAGCTCAATGGAGCCGTTCAGCTTGATGATATCGATGTCCCGTCCCATGGATGCGTAGTAGCTCTTTGCAATGTTGACGAATTTGGTGGCCACCCGCACCGGGCGGCTGGGGTCGTCCTTGTAATCGGCCGGGGCGGCAACGCACATGCGGCATTTGCCAAGGCCAGTGTCCAGCAGCTCGTACACATCGGCAGAAGCCTCTGTGAGGATGTCCTTTCCCACGATGCCCACATCGGCAGCGCCGTGCTCCACATAGATGGCAACGTCGCTGGGCTTGACGAGGAAGTAGCGGATGCCGGCCTCCGGGTTTTCCACCACCAGCTTGCGGGTGGCGTTGTAGTCCTCCGGGCAGCCGTAGCCGATGCCCGCCAGCAGGTTATACACCTTATCGCCCAGACGGCCCTTGGGCAGAGCCACGTTCAGCATCACCCTGTCGGTGCTGTTCTTCTGCACCGGCGGTAGCGGGGCGCTCAGGCGGTCCAGCTCGTCCAGATAGACCGCAAAGCCGATGGCACCGGCACCGGGGGTGAACTTCTGCATCAGCAGGTCGTAGCGGCCGCCCTTGAGCAGGGGACGGGGCAGGGCTTTCAGGTAGCCCTGAAACACAAGGCCGTTGTAGTATTCCATCTCACCGGCCAGCGTCATGTCCAGCCGGATCACGCCGCCCGCCTTTTCCAGCGGCACAGCCAGCGCTTCCAGCTCGGCCACAGCCGCGCGCATGGTGTCATTGCGGCACAGAGCAGCGGCCTTTGCAAGGGTATCGGCATAGCTGTCGCAGAGGCTCAGCACGCTGCACAGGGTATCGGCGGCATCGGCAAGCCGGCGGCTCCGGCTGCAGCCCGCAGCTCGTGGGCGTTTTTCTCCCGCAGCTTTTCCAGCAGCTTTGCGCGGGCGGCATCCGGCACGCCCAGCGCGTCGAACAGGCCGAACAGGTAGCCCATGTGGCTCACTTCCAGCACCCACTCGGCCCCCAGCGCATCCAGCGACCGCGCCGCCAGACACACCGCCTGCTGCACCTGTGCTTCGCCCACCGCGCCCAGCATCTCAAGGCCCATCTGGCTGATCTCTTTAAAGGTGTGGCTCTCGGCGGAAGGGCGGTAGACATTCTCGTGATAGTAGTAGCACAGGGTCTCTCCGGGGGCGGGCTGCGCCGTCTTGGCAATGGAGAGGGTCACGTCCGGCTTGAGGGCCAGCAGACGGCCATCCAGATCGGTAAAGGTGATGACCTGCTCGGACGACAAAAAGCTGCGGTTCTCCTGATACAGGCCGTACTCCTCAAACCGGCCCATATGATACTTGCGGCAGCCCGCCGCTTCGTACAAGGCGCGCAGCGCAAAGGAGGCGCGCTCCTTGGGCTGCAGGTTTGCAATGCTGAATTCCATTGTCGGTTCCCCCATTTCTTACTTGAGTTTATTTTACTTTATCTAGGTAAAGTTGTAAAGTAGGAAAGTGACGGTGTTTTCAACTCAATGATACGATTTTTCTGTGCGTTTGTACAGGGAAAAGAAGAGAAGGAGCCGTTGCATGGCGCAACAGCTCCTTTTCAGCACGCATATTTACCCAAGCAGGTCCAGCACACTGGCCTTCGGGCGGGCACCCACGGCCTGACGCACCAGCTTGCCCTGCTCAAACACCAGCAGGGTGGGGATGCTCATCACGCCGAACTCCCCGGCCAGCTCCGGCTGCTCGTCCACGTTCACCTTGCCCACCTTCACATCGCCGCGCTCCTCGGCCACTTCGTCCACAATGGGGCTGAGCATCCGGCAGGGGCCGCACCAGCTGGCCCAGAAGTCCAGCAGGACGGGCTTTTCGCTCTGCAGCACTTCCTGCGCAAAGTTTTCTTTCGTGATGGTAATGACTGCCATATTTTTACCTCCTGAAGGGTGTTTGTAATTTCACTGACAGCATCAGTATACCCCGTCGGAGTGTGTTTTTCCGTGACCGGGTCACACAGGGGCGCAAAAAAGCCCGAAGCAGGAAGAAAGAATACTGCTCCGGGCAGGGAAACGCTTATTTCAGTGTTCTGTCAGCAGGGTATCAGACACCGGCCACGCAGTTCTTGCCGGCGATGTAGCCGTAGTAGACGCACAGGCTGTGGCTGATGCCGCGCATGCAGATGGGGTATTCCACTGCGTAGCGGCTGCCCTGCACATTGCCGCAGACATACAGGCCCTTGATGATGTCGCGCTTGGGGCTGGCGGGGTCCTCCTCGGTGAAGGTGTGGCAGTTCTCGTCGCTCTCCAGGCCGCCCACGCACACCAGCATGGAAGTGGTGCCCCACTGGCATGCATAGTACGGGGGATTCTCCAGCGCGAACATCCGGCTTGCGGGCTTGCCGAAGTCATCGTCGGAACCGGCCTTGGCCAGCTCGTTGTAGCGCTCGACGGAAGCCAGTGCATTATCCAGTGCATCGCCCTCAAAGCCGCACTGGGTCAGCAGGTCTTCCAGTGTATCGGCCTTGAACTGGTAAGCCTCGGCCTTTGCGCTGATCTTGGTGTACTGACGGTCGGTGTAGTTGGGGTTGGACTCATCCTCATCCTCGGGGATGATGTAGCACAGGCCGCCGTGGTTTGCGGGCATGTAGGGCACCTCTTCGCCCCACTTGGAGTCGTACAGCTGGAAGGAGGTGCACTCGGGCTGCAGCTCGATCTGGTTTTCCAGCTGCTGGCCGGGGATGCACTCGTTCATGAAACGGTCGCCGCGCTTGTTGATCTGCAGGAAGGGGGTCACGCCCATGCCGCTGCCCATGTGGTGGGTCATCGGTGCGTGGAAATCCTGCACCTTTGCGCCGATCCATGCGCCCATGCGCAGGCCGTCGCCGGTCTCCACGGTCTTGCCCTCCACGTCAACGCCCAGCATACCCATGGCACCCATGTTGGCGATCTTCTTCTCCACGATCTCGGGAGCAAAATGCTTCATGATCTTCTCGTCGCCGGAGTTGTCGCCGGTAGCCAGGATCACGCCCTTGGAAGCGTTGAGCTGGATGTACTTGTTGTCATTCTGTGCGTCGCGGATGATCACGCCGGTCACGCGGCCGTCGCTGTCCTTCAGCAGCTTGGTGCCGAAGCAGCCGAAGAAGGTCTGTGCACCGTTCTCAACGGCCTTGTTCAGGTTGGCTTCCACTATAAAGCCCTGCTGATCCTTGCGGGAAGAGCGGAACTCCATGCTGGAAGGGAAGGTGGGGAACTCTTCGTTGCGGTAATCGTAGTGCTCGGGCTGAGGCCATGCCAGCGGCACCAGAATACCCTTGTCGAACTGCTCCTGGGTCACGGCCTCACGGGTGGAGTCGCAGATGGTCAGCTCGGGGTAAGCCTCGATGAACCAGTCCATGACCTCGTGTGCATGGGAAGCCCACTTTTTCAGGATGGAGCGCTTGTTGCGGTAGGTGCACTCGCGCATCAGGCGGTCGACCACAACATCCTCGTCCACGATGTTCTCACGGCCCCAGCGCTTGTTCAGGCTGCCGTTCAGCAGGGCATACTCGCCGCTGCGGCAGTTGAAGGAAGAGCTCTTTTCCACGATGGCAACTTTTGCGCCCTCCTCGGCAGCCGCACGGGCAGCGCAGACGCCGGACAGACCGGCGCCGATGATGACCACATCAAAGTCCTGGGTCTCACTGGCCTGCACGTCCGGCTCTTCGCCCAGCCAGTCATCGCCGGTATCCCCGGCGGTATCTGCAGCAGGCTCTTCGGAAGCAACGCCCATAGCCTGCTCGATGCAGCTGGCGGCAGCCTTCTTGACCGCGTTGGTGGTGACGGTGGCGCCGGAAACATTGTCGATCTCAGCGTTCTGTGCCGCCATGATGGCATCCTGCAGGGTGGGAGCAGCCACGCCGCCGATGCTCTCGGTCTCGTTGGAAGCATCGATGACCACATCGGTGATAGCGGTCTCGCTGAAGGTCATGGTCACCTTCACCTCACCGATGCCGGTAGCCGTGCCGGTGTATGTGCCGGGGGTGTAGACGGCATCGCCGGAAGCGGATGCCGCAGTGCCGGAGGAACTTGCGGAGTTGCAGGCAGCCAGAGCGCCGGCGGTGACACCGCTCATTGCGGCGGCAGCGGCAACTTTCAGAAAGCCTTTGCGGGAGATCTTTTCCATCTTGTTTGCTCCTTTTTCTTTCTTCTCTTCTTCTCGTTTCTGCGGGATTTTTATCCCGCTCCGACACTTAGTATAAAATATAACGAAGTAAAATGGAAACAAAAAATTTTTGCCACAGTGATAAAAGCTCTTTATCAGTCTCCATTGATGTGCTATACTGAAAGCAATCTTATTCTGCCCGCCGGGAAAGGAGAGGTTTCGCCCATGAACGACCGCCAGCTGCTGTGTTTTCTCACCCTGAGCCGGACGCTGAATTTTACCGCCGCCGCCCGGGAGCTGTACTGCACCCAGCCCGCCCTCAGCTACCAGATCCGCAGTCTGGAAAAGGAGCTGGATCTGGCCCTGTTTGAGCGCAGCACCACCCGCGTGGCGCTGACCGAAGCAGGCCGGGCCTTTGTGCCGCAGGCGGAGGGGATCTATCGCAGCATCCTGAACGCCCGCACCGCGCTGAAGGGCTTTGCCCGGCGGCGCACGCTGACCCTGCGCCTGCCGCCGGTGCTGCTGCAGCGTGACCCCATTTATCCCATCCTGATGGCACGGCTGCACGCCGCACTGCCGGGATATGAGTTTGCGGTGGACACTCGGCCCGTGTCACGCAACCCCCACGAAATGCTCTGCAGCGAGGCAGACGCAGCCCTCTATCTGCCCTTTGGGCCGCTGCAGCCGGAGATCGAGCGCACCCCCATCCTGCACAACACCTTTTACCTGATCGTATCGCCGGAGCACCCGCTCACAGGGCGCAGCACTCTGGCGCTGGCCGATCTTGCCGGGCAGCAGCTGTTTTATGAGCCGCTGTATCAGGAAATGGTGGATCTTGCCGTTGTTCAGCCCGGCCTGCCGTTTTCCGCACCAAGCTGGCACATGGTGGAAAACTACGAGTGTGTTTACAACGATCTGCTTGCCGGGCGCGGCATGTTTTTGTGCCCGATGAAATACCCGGCCTTTCCGGCTGCATGGTATCTGCCGCTGCAGCTGCCGTTGCCGGACACCTGTCTGCTGACCCTGCGGGACGACCCGCGTCCCGAGATCCAACGGCTGCGGGAGGTATTCACCGCTGTATACGCCAGCCGCGCAAAGCTGCTGGGAGAGGCGTAAAAAGCAGCGCCGGAACGGCAAAATCGTTCCGGCGCTGCTTGTTTCAGAAGAGATCAGGCTTCTTCCGGCACATCATCAAAACCGATGAACCAGAGGATCGCAAAGGTGGCCACAAAGGCGATCGCGGCAGAGATCAGTGCGTTGATCACGTTCATGGGATTTTCACCGACATACAGGCCGATGGCTGCCAGACCGGCACCACCGCCGCCAAAACGGCGCACACCGGTCAAACCGGCATACAGGCCACCCAGACCACCGCCGATGGTGGTGGCGATGAGAGGCTTACGCAGACGGACGTTGACGCCGAACAGAGCAGGCTCCGTCACGCCCAGCAGAGCGGTCACACCGCCGGAAACGGCCAGCTGACGGAAGTTCTTGTTTTTGGTCTTGATGGCAACGCAGAGGGCTGCGGCACCCTGTGCAATGTTGGAAGGCAGATTACCGGGGCCGATGACCGTCTCATAGCCCAGCATGGACAGAGAGTTGACATAAGCGGGCAGCAGGCTGTAGTGCATACCGGTCATGACCAAGAACGGCATAAAGGCACCGATGACGGTGGGCAGTGCCCAGGGGCAGACCTTTTCAATGGCCAGCAGGACGCTGACCAGACCATCGCCGATGATGCTGCCCAGAGGGCCAAGCACGCACAGGGAGATGGGAGCCATGATGAGGATGGTGAGCACCGGCCGCAGGATGAACTTGACCACAGAGGGCACGACCTTATTGACAAATCGTTCCACGTATGGCAGTACCAGCGTGATAAGGAAGATGGGGATGACTGAGGAAGAATAGGTTACCATCTTCACCGGCAGACCCAGCACATGGACCACATCGGCATCGGCTTTCAGGGCGATGAAGTTCGGGTGCAGCAGGATGGCCCCCAGCAGCATGGCCATCTGCGGGTTGCAGCCGAACTTTTTGGCCGCGGAGTTGGCCAGGAAGATCGGCAGGAAGTAATAGGAAGAGTCTGCGATGAAGTTGAGGAAATAGTACAGATTTCCGCTCTTGTCGATCCAGCCGAAGAGGGTCAGCACAGACAGCAGAGCCTTGATCATACCGGCACCGGCGATCAACGGCATCAGCGGGGTGAACACACCGGCCAGCGTGTCCAGAATGATGCTGACCCTGCTCTTCTTTTCCTCGGCCGGGGCGGCAGGCTGTTTGACTTCCTTACCGCCGAAGTCGCCCAGTTTCATCAGTTCATCGTACACGGCAGCTACTTCGTTGCCGATGATGACCTGATACTGGCCGCCTTTGTTCACGACACCCACCACGCCGGGTACGGCTTTGACCTTGGCCTCGTCCACGCCGTCCATTGACTTGAGGTTGAACCGCAGGCGGGTGACACAGTGGGTCAGAAATGTAACATTTTCTGCGCCGCCGACCTGTTCCAGCACCTGCTGGGCAGTTTTCTTTGCATCCATTTGTTTTGCCTCCTTCAATATCCTAAAAAATGCATTGCTTACAGGGCGGTGTCTGCGCCGTTGCTTGCAATGACTTTTTTGTACCATGCAAACGACTTTTTCTTTTTGCGGGCCAACGTGCCGCTGCCGTCATCCTTCTTGTCTACGTAAATGAAGCCGTACCGTTTGCGCATCTCGCCGGTGCCCACCGAAATAATGTCGATGGGACCCCAGCAGGTGTAGCCGATCACCGGAACGTCATCCAGCTCAATGGCCTGCCGCAGCGCATCAATGTGACTGCCCAGAAAACGGATGCGGTAATCGTCCTGAATGCTGCCATCCGGCTCTACGGTGTCGATGGCACCCAGACCATTTTCCACAACGAACAGCGGCAGTTCATACCGGTCATACAGCTCATTCAGTGCGATGCGCAGGCCGTCCGGATCGATGGGCCAATCCCAGTCGGTACGCTGGAGATACGGATTGCTGCGTTCTACACAGCAATCCGTATCTTCCGTTGCACGGGCAACTGAAGAAAAATAATAGCTGAATGCGATGTAATCCACAGTTCCTGCGGCCAGCAGCTCGGCATCGCCCGGCTGCATCTCTACCGAAGTGCCCATGCGCCGCAGCTGTGCCGTGCACAGGCTGGTGTAGTGTCCGCGGCACATCACATCGGTGTAATAATAGTTCGGCATCATCTGGAATCTCTGTGCCAGCACATCCTTGGGTGCGCAGGTGCGCGGGTAGGTGGTGGGATACTGGATCATGCAGCCGATTTTATTTTCCGGGTCGACCGCATGCCCGATCTGCACGGCCTTTGCACTGGCAAGGAACATGTTGTGGCTGACCAGCGCTTTGACAGCGTTGTGCTCCTCGCCTTCGGCAAAGAGCACGCCTGCCTGATGGTATGGCTCGCTCTGGTTCATGGTCTCGTTGATCTCATTGAAGGTCATCCAGTACCGGACCTTTCCCTTGTAACGCCGGAACACCGTTTCACAGTACCGGGCAAAGAAATCGATCAGGGCTCGGTTACGCCAGGAACCATAGTGCTGCACCAGATACAGCGGCGTTTCGTAATGCGAAAGCGTGACCACCGGTTCGATCCCGTAGCGGTGCAGCTCGTCGAACACACGGTCATAGAAAGCAAGCCCGGCCTCGTTCGGCTGCAATTCATCGCCCTGCGGAAAGATGCGCGGCCAGTTGATGGACATTCGGAAGCACTTGAAGCCCATCTCGGCAAACAACGCGATGTCCTCTTTGTAATGGTGGTAAAAATCCACGGCTTCATGGCTAGGGTAGTAGTTGCCCTCCATGACCTGTGTATGAATCTCGCGCGGGACGCCGTGGCGTGCACCTTTTTCCACGTCGGCAATGCTCAGGCCCTTGCCATCCGTCTGGTAGGCACCTTCGTACTGGTTGGCGGCGGTCGCACCGCCCCACAGGAACTTTTTTGGCATCTCCATAAGCTTGAAAACCTCCTTGCAGGTATAGAATACTTGCAGGGAGGTTTTTGTGCAATATTTTTTAAACTTATTGGTACAGTGTTAATTTTTCTGTTTCTTTTTGCACGATCAAAAACGGAACAGTGTTTCATTCCGCATTTTCTTTGTGCAGATTCAACAAAATAGGATTGGTGGAGGTGCGGTGCTGTTCCAGCTCTCGGGCGCGTTCCAGCTTGTAGGTATAATTCTTCTGGTAGTTCTGCCGGAAGTACTCGGAATACAAGATGTCCAGTAGAAGGGTCATGGACAGATGGGAAGCATAGTCCCCAAGATTCTGATAGATGCTTTCTTTGGTGGAAAGGGTCAGCTTGCAATCCGCATAACAGGTCAGGCTGTTTTCGCCAAAGCTGGTCAGCGCAAGGATGGGTGTTCCGGAGCGTTTGCACTGCCGGGCAATCTCCAGCATCTGCGCCGTTTCGCCGGAATAGGAAATGATCATGGCAAGGTCCCTCTCGGACAGACAGCAGGCCTGATACCGCTGGTAGTTCAGATTGTTGAAAATGACCACCCGCTTGCCGATCTTGAGCATCTTTTCTCGGAAGGATTCGGCCTGATTGATGGCCGTCCCGGCGGAAAAAATGTGGATTTCCTCGTGATATTTGAGCAGGAGCACCGCTTTGTGCAGGTCTTCGTACCGGAGAAGCTGCATAGTGTCCTTGACGGCTTCTTCGTACAGCTCGCCGATGTTCTGCGCCACCCGCATGGGGCTGTCGTTTTCAGCAAAGGGAAAATTGAAATCCACCTTGCCCTGTTGCTGGTCGAGATATTCCAGTTCACGCACAAAATTTTGCTTGAAGTCATCAAAGCCGGTAAAACCCAGCTTTTTGCAAAGGCGCAGGACGGTCGGCGGAGAGGTGTAGGTCACTTCTGCCAGACTGCGGGTGGAATATTTGGCAATTTCCATCCCATGCGCCAAAATATAGGCGGCCAGCGTTTTTTCCCCTTCCGAAAGTTTTTCCTGAAACGCAAGTTTGTCCACGATCAGCATTGCGATTCTCCCTTCCGCTTTTTCTGTAAGCATATCATATCCTGCAGTATTTGGCAAAAAAAATTTGCGGCATGCAAAAACGCCGCCGCGTCAGCAAATGACGCGGCGGCGCAGATACAGTGGGAGAAGCGCTTATTTGCCCAGCATTTCGTGGGCAGTCTTGCAGATGGTGGCAGCATCCAGACCGTAGAACTTCAGCAGGTCCCATGCCGGGCCGGAGCAGCCGAACACGTCCTGCACGCCTACGCGGCGCACAGGGGTGGGCAGCTTTTCGCTCAGCACGGCGCAGACGGCCTCGCCCAGACCGCCGATGACATTGTGCTCCTCGGCGGTGATGACCTTGCCGCACTCCTTTGCAGCCTTGAGGACGATCTCCTCATCCAGAGGCTTGATGGTGTGGATGTTGATGACCCGGGCATGGATGCCCTCAGCGGCCAGCTGCTCCGCAGCCATGCGGGCTTCGTTGACCATCAGGCCGGTGGCGATGATGGCAATGTCGCTGCCCTCAGTGATCTGCTCGCCCTTGCCGATCTCGAAGTGATAGTTCTCGGCGTCGTGGAACACAGGCACAGCCAAACGGCCAAAGCGCAGATAGACGGGGCCTTCCATTGCGTAGGCAGCACGCACAGCGGCGCGGGCCTCCACATCGTCGGCGGGGCAGATCACGGTCATGCCGGGGATGCTGCGCATGAGGGCAAAGTCCTCGCAGCACTGATGGGAAGCGCCGTCCTCGCCCACCGAGATGCCGCCGTGGGTGGCACCGATTTTCACGTTCAGGTGGGGATAGCCAATGGAGTTGCGCACCTGCTCAAAGGCACGGCCGGCGGCGAACATGGCAAAGCTGGAAACAAAGGGCACGTAGCCCATGGTGGACAGGCCCGCAGCCACGCCCATCATGTTGCCCTCGGCAATGCCGCAGTCAAAATGACGATCCGGGTAAGCCTTGCGGAACATACCGGTCTTGGTGGCAGCAGCAAGGTCTGCGTCCAGCACCACCAGATCCTCGTGGCCTTCGGCGGCCAGCTCCTTCAGGGTGTTGCCGTAGCTTTCACGGGTAGCGATCTTCTTCACATCTGCCATCTTAGTTTTCCTCCTGCTCCAGCGCGGCGTATGCGGCGTTCAGTTCCTCAATTGCGATCTTGTACTCGTCATCGTTGGGGCCCTTGCCGTGCCAGTCCACAGAGTTGGTCATATAGGAAACGCCCTTGCCCTTTGTGGTGTCCATGATGATGCAGGTGGGCTTTGCAGTCTCTGCATGGAATGCCTGCATGGCGGCTTCGATCTGGTCGTAGTCGTGGCCGTCGATGGTGACGACGTTGAAGCCGAACGCCTCCATCTTCTTCATGGCCCCCCGCTCGTAGGACATATCGTCCGGATTCTCTCCCACGCGGACGATGGCGAGACACGGCGTCTCTCCCTTCACGCCCTTTTTAAGCGCCGCCACCTGTTCCTTCAGTTTTGCGGAAACCTCCGCACCCTTCAATGCTATCATACTGCTCTCTCCGTTCTGTCTCAGATTTCCTATATCAGTTTCTGAAGCACCGTGCCGTAGACCTCATCGGCCAGGGCAAAGCCCTTCTCCGTCAGCTCCTTCGCCCGCGCGTTAAGCTCCTCCGCCTTCGCCCGGTCCTTCATGGATTTCGTATTAATATAGACGTTCATCACCGCGCCACCTAAGGACGCGCGCAGGAACTGGGCCGCCACGCCCGCATCGCTGACCGCCATGCGGCTTCCCTTCTCCGCCAGGATTTTCACAATCTCAAGCCCCTCCAGGCTCTTTTCCATGATCTCAAGCGGCACCAGGCTGGCGTCCAGAAGCCGCCCTTCCATGACACGCGTTTTCTCAGCCTTCTCCTCGTCGGTGCCGGACGGAAGCGCGT
>ENA-OQJR01000499-OQJR01000499.1-human-gut-metagenome-genome-assembly--contig:-NODE-499-length-12467-cov-3.077066_pt1 | contig 12467 bp, 11 predicted proteins | sample MGYA00242614_ERZ504781 | MGnify/ENA primary metagenome ERZ504781 (study PRJEB26092, sample SAMD00036365) | human gut metagenome | host: Homo sapiens | study: EMG produced TPA metagenomics assembly of...
GGGCTTTGCCCAGTCCCGATCCGCCGTAGAGTACACAACGGGTTTGAAGTTTCCTGCCCGGTTCCTCGGCGACGCAAGCGCGACAGTGCGTGCGAAACGGTTGAAGTCACCGGGACGAACGTGTCGAACGTCGAGTTTTTGTTCAGATGGGTTTCCGGATCGCGCATCACCTTCTGCTGCCGGACCGGAAAACTCGGCTCGCCGGGTATTCGAGGAGCCGTGGCGTCTGGCTGCCGATTCGCCTCCGTCATTTCCGCGGAAATCGAATCGATGGAGGAGATTGCCTGCATGCTGTTGGGCATGTAGGATTCCTGAGCCAGATCGGCGACGGTCGGCGACGGATTCGCAGGGAACGGTTCGCTCGGTTTCGCCGCAGTATCGGGATGCCGGTATTCCGGCGGCTGCGGTTCCGGTTGGGACACCTGAGGAGCCACGATTTTGAACGCCGGGAACATGTCGTTTCCGGATATGATTTTCAAAGCGTTGAGCAGCGGCGCATTGAGTTCATTCTGCAACGCTTGCTGCGTGGCCATGTTGCTTACGCACAATACGATGGTCGTGCCATATACCGCTTCCGGTACGACTCCTTCAAGCCAGCTCTTGTCGCGCGGCGACAGCGTGGGATTCTGCTTGAGCAGACGCAGCGTGTCCGACCATATCCGCGTGGCTTGCCCGGCTGGACCGAGAAGGTCATCCGACATTGTGACCTCCTTCAGGTATGTGTGCCGGTGCGCACCGCAGCGGATGCGCTACGGTAGCTATAATAAGTACAACAACAACAGGATATATGTACTCCACTTTAGCCAAGTTATCCACAGCTTAGCGTGTTGTGTCGCCTCAATTGTGAATAACATTCATGTAATTTGTGGATAACTTTTCTACATGTTTTGGCGTGTTTCCAATGTTTTCCGCTGCTCTGCAAGGGGCACGACACACTGATAAATCGTGAAGAAATTGTTTTCATTTTGATTTTTGGGCATGGCTCAGAGTACCGTTATAGAGCTTGACTCATGAGAGCCGTGCATCAGCATGGCAAAAACCGGGAGCATAACTATGAAGAGGACATTCCAGCCCAACAACCGCCGTCGCTCGATGAAGCATGGTTTCCGCGTGCGCATGCGCACCCGTTCCGGCCGCGCGATGATCAACCGCCGCCGTAACAAGGGACGTAAGTCTCTGTCCGCCTGATTGCGGTAGGTGACGAAGGCGAGTGAAGCGGCTGAAAAGCCATCGTGACTTCATCGCAGTGCTGAAGCGTCGCTTCAAGGTGACGGATTCGGATATCGTCGTGCACTTTGTGGTGCATGACGATACCCGTGATGTTCAGGCATCTGCAGATATCATGAGACGTATGGGACTTGCCGTCAGCAAGGCTGTTGGTAACGCTGTAACGCGTAATCGTGTGAAGCGTCGATTTCGTGTGCTCGCAAGACGATATGAAGATATGCTTCCGATGCAGTGCGATATCGTCGTGAGAGCCAAACCCAGCGCATCGCGTGTCGATTTCGCTGACCTTGACCGACAGTTTTCCCGTTGCTTCGCCAAAGTCACGACTACGCATGAACGCAGGGTGAGTCGCTGATGTCAGCCATCGGATCGGCGCTTATCGGCATGATCAAGTGGTACCAGAGGGCCATTTCGGCGAAAACGCCGCCATGCTGCAAGTACTATCCGAGTTGCTCACATTACGCGATTACTGCGGTTCGGCGCTTCGGCGCGGTAAGAGGAATCGTGCTGTTTATTTGGCGTTTTCTTCGCTGCAACCCTTGGAGTCGTGGCGGCATCGATGATGTTCCGCAACATTTTTCACTGTGCTACAGATTTCGCTGGTCGAAGGCATATGAGAAGCCTCGACTCACACCAATGGCCGATGATTAAGGAGATGGCCTGATGAACACTTCCGGAGAATTTCTTCTTGACAGAGGCATTTGGGGCTGGCTGTATAAGCTGCTGACCCCACTTGAGTGGCTCATGACCCAGGTCATGGTCCTGTTCCATAAGTTCCTCACCCTGCTGGGCATGGCACCGATCGGCATCTCTTGGGTGCTGGCGATCGTGTTCCTTGTGCTCGTGGTGCACGCCTGATTTTTGCCGATTTATCTCAAGCAGATGAAGTCGATGCGCAAGATGCAGGCCTTGCAGCCCAAGATGCAGCATATTCAGAACAAGTACAAGGGCAAAAAGGATCAGGCCAGCAAAGAGGCCATGAGCCGTGAGATGATGAAGCTCTACCAGGACAATGACGCCAACCCCATGGGGTCGTGTTGGACCGCCGTCATTCAGGGTCCTGTGTTCATGTGCATGTTCTACATGCTTTCCGCCATTCCGTATATCGCGACCGGCAAGAGGGGAGCGCTTGGCGCATTCGATCAGGCGACTGCCAAGCAGTTCGCGCAAACCCGCGTCTTCGGTGTCAGCGTCACCGATACCTTCGGTACGGCCAACAATTCCGGAAAGGTCGTCATCGGCTTCTTCATCCTGTTGATGTGCGCATGCATGTGGTACATGCAGTTCAACAACATGCGCAAGAACCTCCCCAAGGCTTCGATGCAGGGATCCACGTACAAGATGCAGCAGGCCATGACCTGGGGCTTCCCGATCATGTACATCTTCTCCGGCATCATGTTCCCGTTCGCCGTGCTGGTGTACTGGCTGACCAACAACGCATGCAACCTTGCCCGTTCCTTGTTCCAGGTGTACAAGTTCCCGACCCCGGGTTCCCGTGCAGCTGAGGAAAAGGAGATTCGAGATCATCGTCAGGAGAATGCTCGTCGCGCCAAGGCCGGACAGCTTTCGATTGAGGAAGAGGAACTGGAGAAGGCGCGCCAGGAAGCCGCTGTTCGTCTGGAGCGGGGATACCAGCGCAAGCAGCCCCAGCGGAAGAATCGCAAGAAAAAGTGACACGATTGGAAACCTCTATTTGACCGTGAGGTTTCCTTTTTTTACACTATGGAAGTAATACTCGCTTAAAGGAGTGGTGATATGGCGCAGGAGGAGACCACGACGATCGATCAGCTCAATGAAGAAGCTGACATCGCCGCCGACTACTTGGAAGGCTTATTGGACATCGCCGATTACGAAGGCGATATCGAGATGGGTGTTCGCAACGGTCGTCCGATGGTGCAGATCATCGCTGATGACGATACGGATATCAAGCATCTCATTGGTTGCAATGGTGAAGTGTCGATGCTTTGCAGCAGCTTACCCGGCTTGCTGTTCAGCAGAAGACCGGCGAACGCTCGCATCTGATTGTTGATGTTGACGGGTTCCTGAAGCGCAAGCGTCAGCGTCTTCGTTGACACTGCACTTGATGCCATTGATGAAGTGCATGACACCGGTGAGCCCGTTGATTTGAAACCGATGAATTCGTTCGAGCGCAAGGTCATTCATGATGTGGTTCGCGAGGAGGGGCTGAAGTCTCGTTCTCACGGTGAAGAGCCGCGTCGCTATGTCACCATCTACATGAAGAGCAGCGCCGATGAATCCGACGTCGATGAAGGTAGCGAAGAGTGAGCGATATTGTTTCACATGAAACATCTGGTGATGAGCTAGATGATTCCGCAATAGTTCGTGAGGCATTGGGCGAAGCATACGACAAGCTCGAAGTGTTTCACGTGAAACTATCCCGCGAGGGTGAGCTGCGTGGATTGATAGGCCCACGCGACATATCCATCATCTGGGAACGTCATATCCTCAACTCCGCCGCATGCGTCCCGTTCATTCGGGAAGTCACCGATCGAAGCAAGGCAAAGACCATTGCCGATGTTGGCAGTGGCGGCGGTTTCCCTGGAATCGTTGCGGCAGCATGCATGCCGGATTGTGCGTTTACACTCATTGAGCCCATGGAACGTCGTGTCGAATGGTTGCAAGAGTGCGTGGATGACATGGACCTGCAGAATGTTACGATTATTCGCGCACGTTCCGATGAAGTCATCGATCGTATCAAGCACCACGAAGGTGAATTGAAACCATTCTCTATAGTGACCTGTCGAGCAGTGGCGCCAATGACCAAGCTTGCCGGTTGGACGTTGCCTCTGCTTCGCCCTCAAGGTCGACTGGTCGCATTGAAAGGCCGTTCGGCGCAGGCTGAGATTGAAAAGGCGAAGCATCAAATTTCCCATGCCGGGGGAGTGCGTGCTCGTGTCGTTGAAGCTCCAGTAGCTCCCGGTCTCGAATCCACGCGCGTCGTTCTCGTAGACAAGCGCTAATTATCGTGTGGCTCCCATGGGTGGGAGTCACACGATAATCCCATGCCCCCGCTGACGGGAATCGTAATTCTGCTTCCGCTGTCGGAGGTTGGATTGCGGGGTGAGACGGACGATATCCATTGCCTTTGATTGCATAAACAATGCTGTTATATCTTCATCGACATCGCTGACTGTCCGAAGATTGTTTCACGTGAAACAATGGATGTCAAACACGAAAGCGATGGTTTCGCAAGAATGGAGTTATCCACAATTTCAAACAGTACACAAAGTTATCCACATTATTTGCGACATGTAATCCACATTAGGAAAATGGCGGAAATAAACGGTTTATCTAGTGTTGATCGAAGTGTTCACACACTAATGCACTATACTTATCCACAGTTATCCACATTGCTGTGCACAACTTGAGATGTCCATACGACTAGGAAAAATTAGATGTTGTTCGTTTTTTTAGGAGGGACTATGACATCCAATGATTCACAGGAATCCTCTGTGATTCCTGCCATGGAATCTGCTTCTGAAACGGTCAGAAGGATTTTCGGGAATGATGGTTCCTCTTTGGGTGCCGAGATTGCAGATGAGGCGTCACGCTATGAACGCCTGAATGCCGCATTGTTCCCCCTGCCATCGAGAACCCGATGCCTGGCCGTCGCCAACCAGAAAGGCGGCGTCGGCAAGACGACAACAACGGTGAATATTGCCGCAGCTCTCGCCTCTCACGGAGCTCACGTGCTGGTCATCGATATGGATCCCCAGGGGAACGCCTCTACGGCATGCGGTGTTCCTCACGGCACCAGCGATCCTTCGGTATATGACGTTCTTGAAGGACGAATGACAATCGGAGAGGTACTGAAAACCTGTCCTGATATCCCAGGGCTCGATGTGGTTCCCGCTTCCATTGAACTTTCGGGTGCGGAACTGGAAGTGGCGGATCTGCCGAATCGCAACAATCTGCTGAAGGAAGCCGTCGAATCATTCCTGCAGGATCCGAACAATCATTATGACTATGTTCTGGTCGATTGCCCGCCGAGTCTTGGCCTGTTGGTCATCAACTCCATGTGCGCGGTGTCTGAGATGTTGATTCCGATCCAAGCTGAATACTATGCCTTGGAGGGGCTTGGTCAACTTATCAATACCATAGGATTGGTGCAGGAGCACTATAACCCTAATTTGACTGTGTCGACTATGCTGGTCACTATGTTTGATAAACGAACATTGCTCAGCAGGGAAGTGTTCTCAGAGGTGAAGAGTCACTATCCGAGTATCGTTCTGGATACGACGATTCCCCGTACGGTAAAAATATCTGAGGCTCCAAGTTTCGGAAAGACAGTCATCAGCTATGACCCGCGTGGAATGGGAGCGAGTGCCTATGGCGAAGCGGCCTTGGAAATCGCCCGTCGATCGCCTTCGGTGCTGGCTGCAATTGACGCGAAGAGGGGAGAGTAACCCATGACCTCAAAATCACGTTTGGGTAAAGGATTGGGTGCGCTGTTCCCCGCACTTCCCGGTGAGTCGAGAACAGCTCATGCGGAACAGCAGCAATTGGGTGTTGATCTCGAATCCGAGGAGACGACAGCCAACAAGAAAGCCCCTCAAGAGAAAGCTGCGGCTGCGCCAGAGAAGGTCGAATCCCATAAGAGCGGTACTGAACAACACAGTGAGTCTACCGCTCCGGTTCGTCTTGGCGAAATCAAGCGTAAGACCATTCCGGCCATGAAGGATTCCATTCCTGCCGTACACAAGTCCACAACGGTGGAGAAGCCCAAGAGCGGCAAGCGTGTTGCCATGCCCGGTATCAGTGATATGGCACACCCCAGTGACATGTTTTTCGGAGCAACAGCACAGGGGACGAGCGATTCCAAGAAAACGCAGCCGGCTCAGCGTTCCGAGAGCACAAAGGCATCCGGCAAGGAAAAGGATAATAAGGAAACTCCAAAATTGAAGCCTGTCGAGGGTGGCTATCTGCTGGATATTCCTGTCAGCTCCATCGTTCCGAATGCGCAGCAGCCGCGCAGCGTCTTTGATGAGGAAGAGCTGAATGAGTTGGCCGCGTCCATCAAGGAAGTCGGCGTATTGCAGCCGATCGTGGTTCGCAAGCGTCAGGCTGGGGAGTCCAGCAAGAGTGATGTTTCACGTGAAACATCGCAGAGATACGAGCTCATTATGGGCGAGCGTCGCTGGCGTGCATCACAACTTGCACAACTGAAGACGATTCCGGCGATTGTCAAAACCACATCAGATGACGAGATGCTGCGTGATGCACTGCTGGAGAACCTTCATCGCGTCGCACTGAATCCTCTGGAAGAGGCGGCGGCATATCAGCAGATGATTGATGACTTCGGCCTGACTCAGGCTGAACTATCCAAGTCGATCTCGAAATCGCGACCGCAAATCGCGAACACATTGCGTCTGCTGAATCTTCCTGCGTCCGTGCAGAAGAAAGTTGCCGCAGGCGTACTGTCCGCAGGGCATGCGCGAGCTCTTCTTGGTTTGAATGACGAAAGTGAAATCGACAAGCTGGCCACTCGAATCATAGGGGAGGGGCTTTCGGTTCGCAGCACCGAGGAAATCGTGGCGCTGAAGAACGCAGAAAGCAACGTGCCCAAGAAGGTAAGGCCGACGAAGAACAATCCTTGGGCCGGTTCTCCGATTGTCAACAACCTTGAAAATCATTTTGACACCAAAGTGTCCATCAAGGGTACGCAAAAGCACGGTCGAATCGAAATCGTGTTTTCCTCCCCTGAGGATATGGAACGCATCCTCAGCATGCTGATTCCCACGGCAGTCGAGGGCGCGGCGGCAAAATGGGTGTGAGGTTGCGAGCCACACAACGGTGTGAGCCGCCATCATCACACAACGGGAAACAACGGTCATGCCGTTCATGAGCTGTATGATCTGGTCTGCCGAGAGGTATTCATTGCCTCTCCGGCAGAACGCGTATAAAGCAACTGTCGTGGCATTTGCAGTCAGAGGACTAACGCAATGAACCGCCCGTATGACTGTCCTATTGCATGCACCTGAAAATTCATTACCGAAAACTCTGTTGAGCAATATGAGTTGCAATCGGTCCAGTACAATGCGCTAGATTTGAGCGGATTGTCGTTCTGATGCGATTCTCCGGCGCTGGTAAGCGTCCGCAGCGCTATTTCGGTCAGTCTGTCGTTTCGTTTGTGATTACTGACAATGCAAGCAATATTTGTGTAGCTCAACCCGCCGGTGAAGCAATATCATCGTCTGTGATGAGGTTTGATTTCGCCGACAGGTCGAGCTGTGCTGTTGGATCAGTGCAGTGAGGCCAGGTAGGATTGTGCGTCCAGCGCGGCGCGGCATCCCATGCCTGCGGCACTGATGGCCTGACGGTACACCCGGTCAACGCAGTCACCGGCGGCGAACACTCCAGGCACGGAAGTATGCGTTCCGGCACCGGAGACCAGAATGTACCCGTCGTCATCCATATCCACGGAACCCTTCGCAAAACGCGTGGCCGGTTCATGGCCGATCGCCACGAAGATGCCCTCGGCGGGCAACGTGCCCGTCTCGCCTGTCACGGTGTCGCGAATGTCCACAAAGCCGGCGGAATCATCTGCGGTTTCAGCCTTTGCCGACAGGGAAATGCCGGTCGAAGAGGGAGCATTCAATGCCGATCCGGAGACATTCAGCATCGGAGTCGTCTTCAACGAGAGAAGATTTCCGGTGTTCTGCGCTGCGGGTGCCGCAGCGGTTACCGCATCAGCGCCTGTCTGCTCGCCGGCGGCGTTTTTCTGCCCGCGAATGGCTGTCGCCACCGTATTCATTTTCACGGTGATCTTGGGATTGTTCAGCACGCGCTCGACCATGATCTTGGAGGCGCGGAACTGGTCGCGGCGGTGCAACACGGTCACCGAAGAGCCGAAACGAGTCAGGAACAGTGCCTCTTCGAGCGCGCTGTCTCCTCCGCCCACCACGACGATGGGCTTGTCCTTGAAGAAGAAACCATCGCAGGTGGCGCAATACGATACGCCGTGACCGGAATACTCGGCCTCGCCGGGAATGCCGAGCTTGCGGTACTGTGAACCGGTGGTGATGATGACGGCATCGGCGTGATATTGGCTTCCATCGCTGCACGTGACGGTCTTGGGGGAGGAGCTGAAATCGACGCTCGTCACATCGAGATATTCGATGGATGCGCCGAAAGACTCCGCCTGATCGCGCATGCGATCCATCAGTTCCGGTCCGAGAATGCCGTCAGGGAAACCGGGGTAATTCTCCACGGTGGTGGTGTTGACCAGCTGACCGCCCGGCGTGAGCTCACCCGCAAGAATGGTCGGGCGATACCCGGCGCGTGCGAGGTAGATTGCGGCCGTATATCCGGCAGGGCCGGAACCGATGATGATGGTTGAAAGTTCAGTCATGTCCCTTACGATAGCGAGTTGACCTGACCTCGTCCAGCGGTGGGTGAACAACGACATGGATTCGCCTCGAATGCCGATTGGTCGCTTTCAGATTGCCGAAACAGGCATGCCGCGTTCATGGAAACCGGAGGAGCTAATACGAGCACGATATGGGCCCACAGCATAAGTCCACAGCGTGAGTCACCGCGTACGATGAAACACCCCTCCTACCCGTGAGTAGAAGGGGTGCCTATGAGAACTTCTGCGTCGCCTACAGAACGCGGATGTACACGATGTCGGATTGTGCCGCAGAGTTCTTTGACGTGGAGTTCTGTGTGGTCGAGTTGCCGAACGGGACGTTATCGATGTCGGTCTTGTTCGGCCAATCCTGATTGTCGGATCCGCCACCGTGGTTGTCTCCGTTCAGGATGAACCATGCGGCGACCAATCCCACCACCAGCAGAACCAGCGCGACGACGATGGCGATGACCTTGATCTTGAGCTGCCCCCAGAGTGGCTGGTCAGGCAGGTCCTCCTCGATATTGCGTCCGACATTCGCCACGTTGACATCGTGCACCTGCTGGGGCGCGAAGCTCGGCGGCATGATCTGGGCCATAGGCGGCAGCTGATCTACCGAAGTACCATCAGTGCCTAGCAGCGGAACGGTGACCGTGGGGTCAAAGGCGTCGGATTGGGCACGCTGCGCCGGTGTCTGCACACCCGGCACATTCGCACCCGGAGCCGCCGCAGGACGGCCGCCAGACATGTTCCGCAGGGCATCGCGGCTGATTGGTGCCGTCATCCGCGTACGCGACTTCGATGATCCGGGGATGGCTGCTCCATTGGCTCCGGGCGCCGATGCCGACACTGCGAATGACGGGGGCATTACGGCGTCGCCCGACGCCGCGGCCTTGGCGGATCTGGCGGCAAGAGCGGCCAATGATTCCGACATATGCGCGCGCGGCTGCGGCATGGCGTTCGTGGCAATGGGCTGAGCCGCACGGGTCGTGGGATGGCTTCCAGCCACGGTTTGCTCGCCTTCAGACACCTGCGCCTCACCGGACTGCGGCAACGGCGGGATGCTGCCGGCGCGGGTGCGCTCATTGTCGTCCTCTTCCGGCAGCGGAACATTCGGCATATTGGCCACGATGCTCTGTATCTCGCCGGTTGCACCGGTCGTCCGGGGTTTGCCGGTACTGCCCGCAACACCAGACGCACCAGCAGCGGACCTACGCGGCTTGGCGGCGGGCGGGAACGATGCCGGCAGCGGTGCATACACCGGCATCGGCTGCTCAATCGCGGTCTCTTCCGCAGTGGATGTCGTCACCGGCGACTCCGGCTCCCCGTCCTTGCGCAAGGAGCCCATAAGCTGACCGACCTTCGATTGCAGGGAGGCCAGGGTCTTTGACGGCTCGGCGGTATCCGGTTCGAACAATTCCGCTTCGGGGATGACCGGCTGATCGGCCGAGGGCGGATCTCCGGGCAGCTGAGCCAGGAACGCCTGCTGTGCGAGACGCTGCTCGTTGACGAACCTGGCCTCGGCGCCGGCTGCCAGTCCCGCCTCGGAAATCGACAATTCCGGCAGTTTCGTCGAGGTAACCAGCCCATTCGGCAGTTCCACGATCTTGTCATCGCTCGTGTCACGCAACGCCACCATGCTGATCGAGGCGCTGCCACTGACCGACGGCAATATGATGTCACGATCCGACAAGTTGCTGAATGGCTCCCACGCGCCCAGCAGCGCGCTCAGCTCGGCCAGCGTTGCCATCGGCACGATGACTTCCCCATCTTCGGTGTGCAGGGCCAGTCCACGCTTGCAGATCACGCGGAATTCCGTGGGAACGTCGGCGGGCAGCATATTCAGGTCGAACGTCGTGTTCGTGCCTGAAGGCGTCTTGGTCAGCAGCGCGTACAGCAGTGCGGCCAGCTGTCGCGTCGCCATCTGCTCATACGACATCACATCACCGTCGATGCCGCTGCAGATATCGGCCAATGCGGCGGCGACGGGAGTGTCGGCGAACTGCACGCCATTGACGCTCACGCGAATGGTATCGGTGCTCAGCGCGGTATGGGTCAGCCCCGTGTCCAACAGCTCCTGAACCGCCTGGGTGCATTGTCCCACGATCGATCGAATCGCGTCGTAGCTGAGGAACGAGGAAGACGAACGCTTCATGTATTCCGCCAGCGCCAGACCGGAGTCCGGCTCGGTGATCACCACCGCGGCATCGCCGACGTGCTGCAGCTGCAGCACCGGCGTGCAGTACCGGCTGTTGGCCAGCGCGAGCGTGGAAGCCGCCTCGTTGATCTGCGGCAGAACGGATGTGTCGGTGATGATGAACAGCTGGCAGGACTGCGCCAGCATGCGGTCATTGGCTATCCATGCGCTCAATCCGTCACTTTCGCGCAGCGAAGAAACGAGAGTGTAGCGACCGATGACGGTATCTCCCAATTGAGGCTTCATAGTAGTTGTTTCTCCGTGCTCTGCTGTCATGCGCTGAGATAGTGGTGATGCTGACATTCTAGCCGTGGGGATGGTCGGCTGTGCAGCCGCGACGGACGCGGCTTGACGAGTGGAATGATGCGGCGTTGGCAGTATGGTGGGAATTCGCGGCTGGGCGTTGTTGCCGGTCGCGATACCTGCCGCTGCACCGGCTGCGTTTGCCGCGACGTTCGGCAGTACGACGGACTTGATGGACGGGCGTTGGCCCTTACGGTTGACCGTCGGCGCGAAGCTGGGCGGAAGGTTGTCGGACGGAATCCCCCTGGGTTGGTCCTGAACCGGCCGTTCGAGATCGGTCACAGTTTCAGCGGCCTGTTCCGCGGAACCGTCATTCTCCGAGGTTCCATCGTCACCCAGCGAATAATCATCGTAATGATTATCATTCTCCGCAATTGTCGTGGTACCCTCTTCGACCTCCGCGTTTTGTGCCTGAGCTTCCTCGGTTTCCGACTCAGCCGGTGTCGATACCGATGTCGCAGTGGAAGTCCTACGCAACAGCCGTGCCTTCATGGTGACGATCAGGCTGGAGAACTCCTCCACGCGCATCAGCCATAGCAGCCCGGCATACACGGCCGTCACCACAATCGTCAGAATCGCGCATATGACGATGGATTGCCACCAGCTCATATGTCCGTTGACGCTGGAAACCTTCGCTCCGACCAAACGCGTGGCCAGCGGGTTGAGGAATAGTCCGCACGCGCATGCCGTCGCACCGGCAATCAGGGCCTTGACATGCATGATGATGATGCGCTTGCCGTCGATCCGCCCACCGAATCGTCTGCGTAACAGCCAGAACACCCATGGGAACGTGATGATATATGACAGGCTCAGCGACAGAGCCACCATGAGCGTCCAATATTTCGGCGGTGCGAAACGCAGCGAGGTCAGCAGAAGCAGCAACTGCACGGCGTTGTCGGCCGCCGCGAACAGGAACGGGCTGCGGCCGTCCTCATACGCGTAGAAGGCGCGCTGCACCAGCAGGAACGCACTGGTGGGCACCAATCCCACCAGCAGGCCGATCAGAGGCCCGGATATCAGAATCGCCCCATGCACATTCGTGGACGGAATCAGCGCCTTCACCAGCGGCACCGGCATGGCAATCATGACCGCGGTGAAGAAGAACATCGCAAGACCGGTGGATCGCAGGGATGAGCTGAGGTCGGCGCGGGCATCTCCGATACGATGCTCGCTGATCGCGCGGGACATGCGCGGGAACACCGCGGTCGTGATGGACACGGCGATGATCGAATAGGGAAGAACGTATATCGTGTACGCGTACTGATAGCTCGCGTTGCCCGCGATGCCGTACAATCGCGCCGGCGGTCGGGCGCCGGTATACACGCGAATTGACGATGCCCATCAGCTGGTTGAGCAGCACCAGTGGCGATG
>ENA-OQJR01000501-OQJR01000501.1-human-gut-metagenome-genome-assembly--contig:-NODE-501-length-12450-cov-6.962509_pt1 | contig 12450 bp, 10 predicted proteins | sample MGYA00242614_ERZ504781 | MGnify/ENA primary metagenome ERZ504781 (study PRJEB26092, sample SAMD00036365) | human gut metagenome | host: Homo sapiens | study: EMG produced TPA metagenomics assembly of...
GTGTTGACGCCGTTGATCACCAGAGTCTGATCCTCCATGTCGCGAGCGGCCTGCTTGGCAAGCTTCTTAAAGGAGAACGGGGCACGGGTGGCACCGAAGATGCCGGCCACGTGGTCCTCGAAGATGTTCAGGAAGTTCACGAAAGATCACTCTCCGTATAGGTTCTTTGGTATCCGAGCAAATAAAGGCATATCCCGACGATTATAGAGGATAGGATTCCCGTAACCGCTGCCTTGGCGACGACCGGGCCCGCAAGGCTGGCAATTTCCATATGGTGTGCAAGACAAAACGATACGGCCGAGCCGATGCCGGCGACGGCAATTGCGACGATGGCGGCAAGGTTCGATCCCTGCTCGGCGCGCTTGGCATGAGCATTGAGCAGCAGCGATGTTGCCGCGGCTATTGCTGCAACCAGCACGATTGCAGCGAGAAGGAGCGCGTCTCCCAGCGCTGCGACGACATTGCTAAGCCCCAGTACGCCTCCCGCAGAGAGAGCCGCTGCGGCAAGGCGGGCAAAGAGTGCGCCCATGCCCGTGGCCGCCGCTGCGCTTGCCGGGCCGAGCCAAAACGCCGCGATGCTCGTGGCGGCTCCGGCGGCAAGGAGGGCGTCGCCGGTTAGGCAACCCAGCGCAAGCGCGCAGGTGAGCGTCGCGCTCGCAGCCGCCTCGGTGCGTCCCCAAGCAATCCACCAACCGGACATGGCAGCGGCAAAAATGACCGCGACCGGCAGCATCGACAGGATGCCCTGCGCCTGCATGGTGGCGTTGGCCATGAGCACCAAAAAGCCCACGGCCGAGATGGCCGAGCCAATCTGCGGGGCCAAGCCTGCCGCCGCGCCAATGGCGACGGCCGCCACGACCAGCCCGGGAAGCGTCGCGACGCCGGCTGTCTGCATAAGCAAAAAGCTGAAGGCTCCGCATGAGAGCGCCGAGATGCCGCGCATGGTGTAATTGCGTGCGCGGCCCCAGCGCGTGCCCGCCCAGCCAAGCGCGGGGTCGACCTCGACGGTGTCATCCTCGTAGCTCGATGGCTCGATATCATCTGCCGCGCACTCGTCACTCGAAAGCTCGCCTACCATCTGCTCCAAGCTGCGACGGCCTTCGCGCACGCTCCCCAAGCCGGCAAGGAGTCGGTCGCAGAATGCCTCGATGCTATCGGGGCGGTCTTGCGGCATGGGGGAGAGGGCGCTCATGAGCGCCGCCTCGGCCCCCGGGGGAAAGTGCGGAATCAGCTCGCTGGGATAGGTGGCGCCGCCGATGATGCGGTCGAGCGAGTCGGCGGGCGTGGACGCCATAAAGGGGGCGCTGCCGCACAGGCCCTCGTAGATCACGCAGGCAAGGGCAAAGACATCGGCGCGCTCGTCGACCGTGCCGGTCTCGATATCGAGCTGCTCGGGCGGCATGTAGCCGATGGTGCCGCCGCGCGATCCGCCAAAGCCGCCGGCGGACGACAGCCGCGCCATGCCAAAGTCGGTGATCTTTACATTGCCCGAATGGTCGATAAGCACATTGGCGGGCTTTATGTCCAGATGAAGCACGCCGTTTGCATGGGCAAAGGTGAGTGCCTGACCCAGCGCGTCGGCAATGGCAGCAGCCTCGTCAAAGGTGAGCGAGTGGCCATCCACGCGATGCAAGAACTCGGCCAACGACATACCGTCGACATACTCCATGACCAGGTAGGCATAGGCGGTGTCGTGCGTAAAGTCGATGACCTGCACGATGTTGGGATGTTGAAGCATGGCGGCGGTATGCGCCTCGCGCAGTACATCCATGATGTCGCTGGCGGGCATGCCGGCGCCGTTGATAAGGGGGATGCGCTTAATGGCCACGCGCCGGCGCAGGTGCGTGTCGCGGCAGATCTCGATGGAGCCAAAACCGCCGGTCGCAAGTGTCTCGAGCGGCTGGTACCGCTTGAGCAGCTCGCGAGAGCTGGTGCCCTCCAAAGGAACGTCCGGCGAGAACCGGGCGGTATGTTGCGAGAAAAGCGGCATGGCCAACCCTCGTGCGTTTAAAGTTCGTTTGCGAGTGGCGGGCGCGGGGCCGAGCCGTTCGCGGTGGCATAGATGCTGCTAGTGTAGCACGCTCGGGCGCATGGTGAAGGTAGCGGGGCGAGGTGGCCTGTCTGACTTGACCTTAGCGCTTCTTCTTGTTCTTCTTCTGCTTGCGCTGCTTGCCCTTGGTCTCCTGGGGCTTGTCAGCCTTGTCGCCCCGCTTGGCCTCGGCGGCAGCCTTCTCGGCCTTCATTTTCTTCTTCTTGGTCTCGATACGGAGTTTTTTGTTGATGCGCGCCTTAAGGAAGGTGCCAAACTGCTCGGCATTGCCGCGGACAAAGGTGTCCTTAGGGATCGTCACGCCCTGGTCGGCGAACATGGCTACAAAGATGCGTTCGCCGTCGAGCACGTGGTCGAGCTTTTCAAACGGGAAGAACTGCGACTTGCCGCTCTTGCCCCAAACCATCAGGCCGTCCTCGTTGGCGGCGACGCGGCGATAGCGGCCACCCATGGACTCGTCGGCCTCGACGGCATCGATAAAGTCGCGGGCGAGGGTGTGGTGCAGGTTTTTGCTCCACCAGGCCAAAAAGGCGCCGAATACGATCAGAACGACGCCAAACTTGATCCAGTTGCCGCCGGCCACCAGCATGCCAATGCCGATGAGTGCGGCAATTGCCGCGGCGACATACAGCGAACCGCGACGCCTGGGCGAGGCGACCAGACGGGCGAAGTCGGTGACTAGATCGTTTTCGTACTGGTACTCGTTGAGGTACAGGATGCCGTCGTCGGCTGCGGCCTGCTTCTCGAGCGCGACCTCGACCTGGTCGGCTGCTTCGGAGGGAACGAGGTTGCTCTCTGCGTCTGCCATGCTCTTTGGACTCCTATCGCGGCGGGCTCGCCGTACGGGTTATTATGAGTGAAGTATGCCGTGCGACCGCATGGCCGTCGCGGCAACAAGACTCAGTATACCCGGGGGAGCACCCATGGAATCGTTGTACCGAAAGTATCGCCCGCTCACCTTCGACTCCGTGGTGGGCCAGCAGCATATCGTCTCGACGCTCGAGCACGCCATCACCGAGGGACGCCTGTCCCACGCGTACCTGTTCTGCGGACCGCGCGGCACGGGCAAGACCACCATGGCGCGCATCCTTGCCAAGGCGCTGCTGTGCCGCAATGCCGAGGCGGCGCGCGCCGAGGGCGCAAGCGGCTGCATGCCCGACGGCACCTGTGAGGAGTGCGAGCTCATCGCCGAGGGCAACCACCCCGATGTCTACGAGCTCGATGCCGCAAGCCGCACGGGCGTGGACAATGTGCGCGAGGAGATCATCAACTCCGTCAACTTTGCCCCGGTGCGCGGCAAGTACAAGATCTATATCATCGACGAGGTTCACATGCTCACGACGGCGGCGTTCAACGCGCTGCTCAAGACGCTCGAGGAGCCGCCGGCACACGTGATCTTTGTGCTGTGCACTACCGATCCGCAAAAGATTCTGGAGACCATCCTCTCGCGCTGCCAGCGCTTCGATTTCCACCGCATCGGCAACGAGGATATCGAGCATCGCCTGTCCTACGTGTGCGAGCAGGAGGGCTTCGATTACGACGACGAGGCGCTCGCCATCGTGGCGCGCCATGCCAAGGGCGGCATGCGCGACGCGCTCTCCACGCTGGAGCAGCTGAGCGTTTTTGGCAACGGCGCCGTGCATGCGGACGATGCCCGCTCGCTTTTGGGCGAGGTTTCGGACCAGATTCTGGGCGAGTTTGCCCGCGCCATCGCCGAGCGTGATATTGCTGAGCTCTATGGGCTCATTCGTGCACAGGTCGAGGAGGGCAATGACCTGCTTGAGCTGACGCGCGACCTGGTGGCGCATGTGCGCGACGTGTATGTGGCCTGCGTTGCCGGTGCCCGTGCCGAGCTGTTTGAGGGCGGGGCCGAGCAGGCCGAGGCGCTTGCTGCCGAGGCTGCTGCCTTTGGCGAGCATCCGGCCGACCGTCTGGCCCGCGTGCTGACGGTGCTCGACGATGCCGCGCTGGAGATGAGGGGCGCGAGTGACGTGCGCCTGGTGCTCGAGATCGCCTGCACGCGCCTGGCACGTCCCGAGGCCGATCTGACCATTGAGGCCCTGGCCGAGCGCGTGGCGCGCTTGGAGGTCATGGTCGCCAACGCCGCGGTGCCGGCGAGCGTGGCTGCTGCTCAAGCGAGTGCGCCTGCTGCATCCGCGCCCGCTGCTGCCCAGCAGCCGACGCTCATTTCGGGCGCCCGTGTTGCCGCTCCTGCGGCGCCGTCGCCCCGCTGCTACGTCTGCGCGCCAGGGCGGCATGCCCTGGGACCGAGGCACTGCTGTTCCGTCTGCCCAGCCTGCACCCAAGTCCGCGGCTCCGGCTCCCGCGCCCAAATCTGTAACGCCTGCACCTCAACCCGTTACGGCTCCGGTTCCCGCGTCTGCTGCATCGACCGTGCCGGTGTTCAAGCCCAACAGCGCCGCCCAGGTTGCTGCCGCCGGCGCCGCCGAGACCCCCGCGGTCGAGGATGCCGGCGAGCTCCAGCGCAAATGGGCCGAGGTCGTCGAGCGCGTCAAAGCTCAGCAAGCCTCCTACGCGGCTCTTCTGCTTAACGCCCGCGCCACGGCGGACGACGGCTCTAAGCTTACGGTGTCGTTCCCCACAGCCTTTGCCATCAAGATGCTCGGCCGCGCCGATACGCAGTCGGTGGTCCTGCCGACAGTCAACGCAGTTTTCGGTCGTCGTACCGTCGACTATGTCCTGAATGGGGGTGGCACGCCGGCTCCTCAACATGAGGAGCATTCTCCATCTGCACGGGCTGCGGCATCTGCGGACCCGCAACCCGTGTCCTCGGCGGCCACTGCATCCTCGGGCACCAGCGCGACGCAGCCAAAAGCGGCACCGGTGGCGGCACCGACCCCGTCGGCGCCTGAGCCCGCTGCGCCCAAACCGGTTGCTCCGGTCCCCGCGCCCAAGCCCGCTGCCGCGCCTGCGCCCAAGTCATCCGACCTGGCCAAGGCCCCTTGGCTGCGCTCCGACAACCCTGCCGGCGCCCCCGCTACGGGCAAGCTCCCGACCGAGCCCGCGCCCCGAGCGCCCGAGCGCGCGTCCGTCCCCATGGCTCAGCCGCCTGCGCAGGCTGCGCCATGGGAATCCGAGCAGGTGCCCTACGACGATGCTATGGTCGGTGGTTTTGCTGCCGATGCCGGCGGGGACAATCTGCCCCCGTTCGACGTGCCGGGTGCGGCGTCCGCGACCAAGGCCGCTGCTGTGGCACCCGCAGCCTCTGCAAACGACGACGTCCCCGCCGCTCCCTGGGAATCCAATCCCGGTGCTGGCAGCCCCTTCGGCCATCAGGGCGCAGCCCCGAGCATCCCGCAGACCGAGGATGAGGCCAAGGCCCTCATCCGCAGCGTCTTCGGTCAGTCCACCATCTTCAAGCCGGTGGAGTAACCGTGCGGGCGGGTATGCTGCTCAAGAAGAGATCTCTTTGCCCGGGCGCATCTGTATTTCGGACATGTGCAACGTGGTGCCGCGTATGTCGCATTTGAGCAGACAGGTGCGTGACGGTCGGCCTAGGATGCTGAGGTCGATACGATACGTCGCATGGCTGTCCGTGTACTCGACTTGCTCGGCGTTAATGGTTGCTCCGATTGCCAAATAAACGCCTAGCTCGGCATCGACAATCTTGAAGTCCTTTATCTTGACCTTGAACTCTTGATAGAGGGACGGGCTGTTGTAGTAGACGGTTCGGGTTCCGTCGGTGCACTCATCGGTCGTCTCCCATTTGACGACGGGCTGGTCCGAGCTGGCTATCAGCAGTTCTGCTCCAAAAGCTATGGCATGGGTGATGACAACCAGCAATGCCCAGCCGACAAAGAGATAGAGAACCACATATGCAACGGGGTGTTTTGAGCGGATGTTTTGGAGCGCGTTGGGGGCATTCATGGGGCACCTCCAAATTACTATCTATGGCAATCAAATTATACCTCGCCGTCATGAGCGCCGCCTCGAGTAGTGGCTCGGCATTTAGCCATTTAGTGGTACGCATTAAATGTCGGATTCCGGCTCTACAAGATTTAGCTTTAAATATTATGCAGATGCGAATTATTCAACTTTGCATAATCTATGGGTGCGGCTTGCACTCCAGGACATGTATATCGACTGAGGTAACACGTCCGCCCCGCTCGCTGGCCTCGCGCCGTGGTACGATTTTTGAGTTTGAAAGTCCCGCCGTGCTCCGGCTGCCCTTGCAGCTCGGCGTGCGGCCGCACGTAAAGGAGCCATCATGGCCGGTATGAACATGCAGCAGATGATGAAGCAGGCTCGCAAGATGCAGGAGCAGCTTGCCGCCGCGCAGGAGAACCTCAAGTCCCAGACCGTCGACGCCTCTGCCGGCGGCGGCATGGTCAAGGTGACCGTTAACGGCGAGATGGAGCTCGTCAACCTCACCATCGATCCCGATGCGCTCGATCCCGAGGACGTCGATATGCTGCAGGATATGATCATGGCTGCCGTCAACGAGGCCGTCCGCGGCGTCAACGAGCTCGCCAACAAGCAGATGGGCGCCATCACCGGCGGCCTCAACATCCCGGGCATGCCGTTCTAAGACACGCATATATATGAGTGCCAACCACAGTCTGCAAAAACTGCTCGATGAGCTGGGCCGTCTGCCGGGCATTGGTCCCAAGTCGGCCCAGCGCATCGCCTATTACCTGTTGGAGGCCGACGCCGAGGAGGCGCGCCGCCTGGCCGAGGCCATCCTGGAGGTCAAGCAGGAGGTCCACTTTTGCAGCCGCTGCTTTAACTACGCCACGGCCGACGAGTGCTCCATCTGCCAGGACCCGATGCGCGATACCACTCGCATTTGCGTGGTGGGCGAGCCGCGCGATGTCCAGGCGATCGAGCGCACGGGCAGCTACCACGGCCTCTACCACGTATTGGGCGGCGTGATCAGTCCCATGGACAAGATTGGCCCCGAGCAGCTGCACATTCGAGAGCTGCTGGCACGCTTGGGCCACGAGGACATCCACGAGGTCATCATCGCCACCAACCCCAATATTGAGGGCGAGACCACGGCGAGCTATCTGGCCCGTACCATCAAGCCGTTGGGCGTCGAGGTGTCGCGTCTGGCAAGCGGCCTTCCCGTGGGCGGCGACTTGGAGTATGCCGACGAGCTTACGCTTGGCCGCGCCATCGAGGCCCGCCGCGCGATTTAGGTGGCGAGCCTGCTCCTGCCGTATGTTTTCCTCGCGACGCACGGGGTAGTCATAATTTCCCCGTGCGACTGTGAGTTTGTTGTGCAACAAAGATGCTTCGTATCCGCTTATCGCATGGACGCTTCCGCTCGCATCCTTAATTTGTCCATTCGTTGCGCAACCTTTTTGGTTCGCTGATACACTCAAATATGGATTCGAATGAATGCGCCGCTCCCGAGCGGCGTGTTTTTGTTGGAGGAGAACGCATGCGGCCCGGTGGCACTCAGACAAAGCGCGGCGCCGCGGTGCGCATACGACGCCGACTGGGCTTGGCGCCGCGGGCGTACGCACTGCTATCGTGCTCGCTGGTGCTGGTCATAGCTGGCGTTTCTGCCTATGGCATGACCGTGCCGTCCATGATGCAGGCGCATGCCGCACGCGAACCGCGCGTGGGGCATGAGGTCAAAAGCGATCTGGGCACCACGACTGGATATGCTTGGGCAAGTGTGGTCGGGCATATTGTGTTTGGCACCGACGATGCGGACGGCGCCGAGGCCCCGGACAACGAAGTCACGCTTGCCAATGGCAAAACCATCGTGCTCACCAACACCAAGATCATCGATCGATTGTCCAACAATAGCGTGGCGGCAACGGTGAATAAGGTCGAGCAGCAAAAGGAGCAGGACGCCCAGCAGTCCGGAAAGCCCGGTAGCTCGGATACTTCTGGCTCCGGCTCGGATTCATCGAGTTCGGGCGGCGGCTCTGGGTCGGGTTCCTCTACCGGAGGGCCTGGAAACGGCGGCTCGACGGGCGGCAACACTGACAACGATGCAAACTCCGGCGGCCTTTCCGCTGCTGAGGAAGAGAGCATTCACAGTTGGCTTGTGACCAAGTACAACATGCTCGACGGCTATGTTTCTCGTGCCAATGACGTGGTCTCGACCTATAACTCTACGGGAGATCCCAGGCCGTGCGACAGCCTGGTCGGGGAGATGTTTGTCATTCGAGCCGAGTTCGGTCGTCAGACATTCTCGCCCCGGTCAAGGTGGTATCAGCAGTATGCCAATCTGTGGGGCTGTTACACCAACCTATGTCAATGGGTCGGCCATTACGGCGATGATGACGTCGCGCTCGGTAACTTCAACAATAACGTGGCGGCGCTTGCCCTATGATGACCGATCTTGCATCCACCACACCACAATCGCTCGGTCGCGATCCCATGGTCGGCCTGCGCCTGGCGCGTGTCGACGGGTTTGAGCCGGCCATTGCGCTCGGTCAGGACGAACTGCCTACCTATCTGCGTCGTTTTACGATGCTGTTTGCCGACGATGCCACCATGCGCCGTGGCGGTATCGGCCGCGTGACGCGTGCCGTCAACGCCCAAGGCGAGGCAGTGGCACTCAAGCAGCTCATCTTGCCGACGCGCGATGAGTTTGATGACGATGCCGCTCACGAGGCGCTGGTCGCCAAGTTCAAGGCGGCGTTTCGCGAGGAATACGAATGCCATCGCGCCCTTTCGGGCCTTAAGGGCTTTCCCCGCCTCTATGGCTGGGGCGAGGTCGACGGTGTGCCTGCAATTGTCATGGAATGGGTCGAGGGCGAGACACTTGCCCGCTTGCGTTCGCGACTCGCCGTGGACGATGCCGGACGCCTGTCGCCGCTTGTGGCGGCGCGTCTGGGTCGCGACCTGTTCGATCTGCTCTGCCGTATGAGCCTGGTGGGCGAGGGCTTTGTCCATCGCGATATCTCGCCCGCTAATATTATGGTGCGTACGGCGCGTCTACCGCTTGACCGGCAGCTTGCCGAGGGCACCTTTGACCTGTGCCTGATCGACTTTGGCTCGTCGCTGGCGCTCGAGCCTGCGTCGGCCGTGGCCGGTACCGGCGGCAAGGCGTCGTTTACGGAGCGCTATGCCACGCTGCGTCGCGCGACGGTTGCCTATGCCCCGCCCGAGATGCTCACCGACGATATTCCCGACCTGCGCGCTTTGCGTATGTCGCCGGCGATTGACGTATACGCCGCGGCAAGCACGGTTTACGAGCTCATTGCCGGCGTCGCGCCATACGAAGCCGCGCCGAGTACTTCGGGTGCCTCGGGTTCGCGCAAAAAGACGCGCGACATCGCGAGCCCCTACCGTCTCAAGATGGACACGCGGCCCGACTATCCCATTGGTGCCCATGCGCCCGGTTGTGATTTGACTCAGTTGCTTCGTCGTGAGCCCGATGTGGCGCTCGCCGCGGCCGAGCAGGCCCAGCAGCTAGGGCTTGAGCCGGATTCCGAAGAGCTACGCGATGCGCTGGCGTTTGTCGATGCCCAGCTGTTCGACGTGGTGATGGCCTGTCTGTCCAGCCATCAAAAAGATCGTCCCGAGCCGGCGGCGGTCGAGGCGGCGCTCTCGGCGTTTTGTGACCACTATGCGCAAAATGTCGGTCGTTCGCTTCGCGGCGAGCCGCTCACGCCGTGCCCCATGGATGCGTCTGGCCGCGCGGTTCGTCGCGCGCTGATGGTCGGCGCGACGGTCGTCTGTGGCGTGGTTTGGGCTGTGGTCGTGGTTTCGGCCGCGCTGCTGGCGTCGGGCGCTCGCGTGACGGCGACTTTGGGATCGCTCGTGTGGTCTGGGTCGCTACCGGGTATTATTGCCGCACTGGCGTTGGCGCTGCCAGGCATAGCCGGCGTTACCGCGGGGGCACTTGCGCGCAATCGGCGCTCGGGGTTCCTGCAGGGTGTGCTTGCGCTTTCTGCCTGCGAGGTTCCGGTACTGGTTGTGGCTGCATGTAGCGTATTTTCCCAACGCGCCGTGACGGGCGGCCTTGTTGCCGCTCTGGTTGCAACCTATACGCTTACGTGGTTTTTGCTTGCGATGGGCTTTGCCTTTGAACTTCCCGTTTCGGCACCGCGACGCACAAAAGCCCAGATGGCGACTCCGCTTGCCGGTGGAGCCGCAGCTGCCCGTACTTTTGGCGGACCTGTCGAAGTATCGTCCGATTCTATTTCTACGACCAAGGAGGCCTAGGTCATGGCATCTCAAGTTGAGCTCACCCCATGCGGGGCCATGTTTGACATCTTTAAGCGCGCAGCGCATCTGAGCCATATCGAGCTGTGCGGCTTGGTGCTTTCGTCCCGTCCGCTCGCCGACGGCCGCAGCCCGCAGAGCCGAGCCGCCGATCGCTCTTGGGTTTCCCGCTTTATCGTTCGCGCGCCGGTCGGCACGCTTCAGCAGCGCTACTTTGCCGAATACGGTACCTCGGCTGCGCGTATTATGTCGCAACTGGCCCTGCGCCAGCGCAATCCCATGGACTCCACGGCTGTGATCAATATGGTGTGCGGTCCTGCAGGTGAACCGATGGTACGCGCGCTCGAAGAGTGTCACCAGGACACGAATCTCTATCGCAACGCGCTCGATCGCCTGTCCCAGGCGGCGGAACTCATGCCCGCCGAGCGCGCTGAGGCCGTGCTGGTGCTGTTTGTCGCCGTCGGTTGTTCGGCGGATGTGCGGTCCTCGGTGAACTATGCCATCGACTACGCGCACGCGACCTGTGGCGGAGGCACCTCCACGCCGCGTTCGCTTGGCATGTCGATGACCGCGGGCGAGCGCGAACCCGCCCCGGCGCACCCCTTGGGCTTGCTGCGCGTACAAAACAGTTTTGTCGTGAGCGCCCCGCGCTGGATTCAGCCGAGCGAGCAGGGTGTTGAGATTGGCGCGCTGGCCACTGGTGAGGGCGATATTACCGACGTCGGCGACGATGTCTCGGCCCGCCATGCCCATATCTGGTGCGATGCTCAAAATATCTGGCACGTCGAGGACTTGTCGTCCACCAACGGAACCGTGGTGGTAAACGGGGCCACGCGCGTCTGCATTCAGGTCGAGCCCGGCCGTTCCGCCCAACTCAATCCCGGCGACGAGCTCAAGCTCGGCGAATCCACTACCTACGCCATTCTCTTCGGTGCCCTCTAGCCGGCAGTTAGGGGCGTTCCTTTTCTGCCGGCACTTGGGGGCACTTCTCTGCGCGCCAGAGCCGGTCGCCTGGGGATGGAGAGGCCATTTTGGCCCTTGGCGGTCAGTCGGGGCGAAACTAGAAGATCTTTCCGATTCGCGGCTGTTCATGCTTGTAGAGCATCTAAAACAATAGGATGTTATTCTGGAATATGCCGGGTGCGTGAACTTGCCTGTCTTAGCCTTAAAAAGGTATAGGGGAGTTTGGCTCAGGGGTTCCGTCTTGTTCTTCAGCGCAGTATTGTGGGACAGATTTGCTGAGATTGGCGCCTTACACCGCAGAGCGCACGGAAGGCTCTCGATTTGTGTTCTGGCCCCAGAATACAGGGCCTGATACTTACCAACTGTGGCATGGATGTAACATCTGTAGAAATCAACCCTTTTGTTGTCGACCTTTGTAAGAAGAACACTGCCATCAACTCTTTGGATGACGAAACTAGGGTGCTTGAGGGGAGCCTTTACTCCCCTCTGTGAGATGACTCATGTTTTTCGCTTGTCGTTGTGAATCCTCCGTTACTGCCGATTCCGGATGAGATTCCTTATCCCTTCGTTGGGGATGGGGGACAATCGGGTCTGGATATAACACTTCATATTCTTAAGGGTGGCGATACGCATTTAGAGGAAAACACTAAATACTGCTAATAGGGGTGACGACGATGGCGTAGGGGCGACCCACGATGCTCGCATCAATACGTCGGCTACTTGGGGAATCAGGTCTAGATGCATGTATGATGATACTGTGCAGCTATTCAATTAGTCCGCGTTCCGAATGGGTGCGGGGTATGGCGGCGACGTCGTATGCTTTTGCCCTGGCGCGATACTCAGGTATTTCTGAGGCGGTTGACGAAGTTTATACGCGCTATGCCGCGCAAGGCGTCCGGAAGTTTGCACATCTACATTACGGGCTTAGGTTTCTTCAAGCGAGCAGGCTGGTTGCGTTATTATGAGCGATTTTTCTAGCCTAGGCGACAAAAGGCAAAGGATTTGGCGGGTGTAAAACGAGGTCGTTTGCGGGCGGACGCTCCAATCTATTGTGGCAATCGGGCGGTTGAAAAAGATATTTCAATCGCCCGATTGCCAGATTCGTCGGAGGAGATGTCCGATTCCGACTCTCTTGTAGGAAGAGCTTGAGACCGTATTGGCCCAAGGCAATCTTAAAGCAGTCTCATTGGCAAATCTTCGCTCCTGTTGTGTTGAGGTGTAAGGTATCAGTGATTGATGTTTTGTGGCGGGTAGATTGGGGCCTTCCTTGATTCGATGCGTTCTCT
>ENA-OQJR01000502-OQJR01000502.1-human-gut-metagenome-genome-assembly--contig:-NODE-502-length-12444-cov-2.504750_pt1 | contig 12444 bp, 9 predicted proteins | sample MGYA00242614_ERZ504781 | MGnify/ENA primary metagenome ERZ504781 (study PRJEB26092, sample SAMD00036365) | human gut metagenome | host: Homo sapiens | study: EMG produced TPA metagenomics assembly of...
GTTGAAGCAGCCCATCTGCGCGTCCTGTACTGCCTGCACTGCTCTGGACTGGTAGCCATTGAGCGTGAGCTGCATGGCAAAGGCCGCAAAAAATGCTGCCAGACACAAGCCCATGCGCTGCTTGAGGGTGATCTGCCGCTTGCGTGCTGCAAGCCTGCCGCTCTTCGTTGTACGATTATGTACCACGCTTTGGGCCGGATTGGCAAGGTTTGCATGTTTTCTCTTGCCTAAACCGCGCAATTGTGGTACGATGCCTGTAAATACAAAGGAGGCGACTTTATGTCCCAGACCATCTCCGTTTCCACCACCATGGGTGAGCAGGGCTTCCGCGATTTTGCCGTGTTCGATGCATTCCATCACCGCAAAGCATGGCTGCGTCCCGCTGTTTTTGCCGCCATCATGCTGGCTTTTGCCGCCGTCTGCCTTTCGCAGCTGGGCAAGCGCCCGGGTGCCGGGCTGCTGGCTGCTGTGCTTGCCATTGTGGGCATCGGCCTGCCGGTGAGCTACTTTTACTCGTTCTTTCGCAGCGTTTCCCGGCAGATCAAACAGATGCACCTGCCGCGTGCCTTCTACCGTGTGGAGCTGGCCGACACCGGCATTGCTGTGTGGATGTACGGCCAGCAGGACAAGCCCGAACCCACCAGCCGCCACACATGGGACAGCTTTTACTGCGCCTACCGCACGGACAATGCGGTGTACCTCTACGTAGAAAAAGAGAAAGCTTACTTACTGAACGACCGCATGGAAGTGGTGTGGAAGTTTTTGGCCGGCATCCTGCCAAAGGAAAAGCTGCACGACTGCAGAAAAGGGTAAACCCAAAAAATATGCACACGCAAAAAAAGAACTGCTGACATTTCGTTCAGCAGTTCTTTTCTTTTATAAAGACCCACGCTGCGGCAAAGCAAAGCGCAGCGCGGGTGCGAAGATAGCTTATGTTATTGCGTCAGCCGATCAGCGGGCAAGCGTATACTTGTGCAGGGTCTTGCGCACAGCGCCGGGGCCTGCAAACAGCTCCTTGGCCATTGCCTCGATCTTCTCGCCCAGACCAACGGCATACAGATCCACGCCGAACACGTCAACACGGCTGTACAGCTTCTTCAGGCAGCTGAAGTCCTGCTCGCCTTCCTTGACCTCCAGCGGAGCAACGATGGCCTGCAGCTCAGCCAGCAGCGGATCGGTGGAAGGCTCAAAGGCCTGACCATTGTCGTCGATGCCCTTCAGGTAGCGGGCGTAGCCTGCCAGCACCAGCGGGATCAGGATCAGGTTGCTCTTGTCCAGACCGCGTGCCTCGTAGGCCTTGATGGTCTCACCAAAGCGGATGGCCAGCTTCTGGGAGGTATCGGTTGCAATACGCTGGGGAGCATCCGGCATGAAGGGGTTGGGCAGACGGCGGTTGATGACAGCGCCGATGAACTCGTAGGGGTTCAGCACGCCGGGATCGACCACGACGGGCATTGCCTCGATATAGCCGATCTTCTGGATGAAGGCACGCAGGTCTTCATCGGCCATCTCGGCAGAGATGAGGGTGTAACCCAGCATGCAGCCATAGATGGACATTGCAGTGTGCAGCGGGTTCAGGCAGGTGCACACCTTCATCTTCTCGATCTTGTCCACAGTCTCACGGTCGCAGTACAGCACACCGCCCAGCTCCAGCGGAGGACGGCCGTTGGTGTAGTGATCCTCGATGCACAGGTACTGGGTCTCTTCGGCGTTGACGAAGGGAGCGGTGAAGGTGTGCTTCTCGGTGACGATGGTGTAGTTGTCCTCAAAGCCGTCGTCGGCCAGCATCTGCTGGACCTTGGCATCCGGGCGCGGGGTGATCTTGTCGATCATGCTCCACGGGAAGGTGATCTTGGTCTCGTCCTGCACATAGGCCAGGAACTCGGCGGGCACCAGACCCTGCTCCACCCACTTGGCAGCATAGGCGTGGACAGCGTTCTTGACCTTATCGCCGTTGTGGGAGCAGTTATCCATGCTCTGAACGGTCAGGGGCAGCTTGCCGGCCTTGAAGCGCTCGTACAGCAGAGCAGTGACCTTGCCCATGGCCAGCACGGGGGTCAGGCCGCGCTCCAGATCAGCAGGAGCAACGCCGTAGCCCTTCTCAGTGATGGTGAAGGAGATCATCTGCAGGCTGGGGTTCTGGAAGATTTTCTCCCTATTTTCAGAAGCTGCATATACTTTGTTTTTTACCATTAAAATCTGCTATTCTGCCGCCTGCTGCAAACGCAATCGCTGTACAGGTACACACTGTAACCAGTATCAGACTCCGCGCCGGATTGCCGGACTGTTTTGACTCTTTTTTCTGAACTTTCATACTTATCATTCCTTGAGTTTTTTTAATTACAGGTTTTATGGTTGTAACATTTCTGTAACTTATAAGAAAATTATATTTAATATAATTGATTTTGTCAAGCTTTTTTCATATTTTTGTAACATTTTAGCTTGCAAAAAAAGAAAAAAGGAAGGTTCCATCAATGAAATCTCCCTTTAATATATGCTTCATTTTTCTCAATTATTACATTTATTTTTTTCGCCGCAGATCAGGAACATAGGGGTTGGATTATAAAACTCATCTTTCTTTGTATAAATTCTGCTGCTGATACCCAGATCAATGGAGAATCTGTTGATACCCAGTTTTCCCAGTGTCTCCAGATCCCAGGCAGGGCGTACATAGGAACTGATAGGAAGCTGGCGTTTAATTTCCTCGCATTCCTGCATCATGGCATCGCCTACTGTAAAATGAGCATGATTGGCAGGCAGATCAGCAGTATCTGAGAAATCATCTGCACCATAATTGGCATCTGCGTTGATCAGGATTCCTCCCGTTTTCAGCACACGAATCCATTCTTTATATGCTCTTGCTGCATCCGGAAGTGTCCAGGTAAGATTTCTGGATACGATCACATCAAAGGTACCATCGGGAAAATCCAGATTTTCCGCATCCATTACTTCAAACGTACAGGAGGCATTCTCTTCTTTTGCCAGTTCCCTGGAATGAATGATCATATCCGGTGTCAGATCGATTCCTGTAACTTCATGTCCCAGTTTTGCTAAAAGAATGGAAAAGAAGCCTGCACCGCATCCCACATCCAGAATCCTTAATTTTCCATCAGGAAGAAAAGTCCCGATCTCTTTCAGCCATTTATCAGCCATATCACTGTGAAGCTCAGCTCTTCTCTGTTCCATAAAACTGTCGCTTCTTTTCGCCCAGTAATTTGTGATCTTTTCCTTGCGTTCATCCTTTCTTCTGCTGAAACTGCCATATGCGATCATCGGACCATCCTTAATAACCTGAAGACTTCCCGCCTGATATAGAACCACTCCATTTAAATCGGATAAACTTGTCTCCAGAATATTTCCCTCATAATCCTTAACACAGCCAAGATACTCTCCAACCTTAATGATATCTCCCGGTTTTTTGGCAGGATACCACAGCCCGGATACACTGGCAGACTGATAACGCACATCTTCAATTTCCATGGGATAATAATTACTGTAACTTCTCATGCCATCGTAAACACCCAGCGCACACAGAATATTACGCACATCTTTTCCTGTAGAATGAACCTCCTCCGGACTCCAGCCTCCCATCTGGCCACGTTCGATCAGAACACTGGGAATGCCACATGCGGCAGCATAATTGTAAGAACCACCGGATGCCACATTAGACTTTACCATATAGGGAACATCTGCCTGCTCTGCCATCTTCCTTGACATCTGAACTACATCTTCATCTGCACATCCGGCATAGTAAATATAAGGCGTAAGCTGCTCATAATCATCCCCGCTGTGAAGATCAATATAATAATCTGCTGCACTGTGAAGCTTCTGAACCACCTCATACGCCAGACGGTCCATCCTGGTTCCCTGCGGATTCCCCGGAAATACACGATTCAGATTCTTCTCATCCTCCGGGCAGACACTGCCGCTCCTCTCCTCAAATTCCTTCCTGCACACAGTCTTAACCAGGATTACTCTTCCATGGATCTTCTCAGGCTTCAGTTTATCTGCAAGCTCAACAGCAGCCTGGATTCCCACATATTCTCCTCCATGAACCGCAGCGGTGATCAGAACTGTCTTTCCGGGATGAGAACCGCAGATTACTGTATAAGGAAGCGAAAACTCACCTCCGCCCAGTTTCAGGAATCCGCTCTTTTTCATACCCGGAGCAGCACACAGCATGGCATCCTCCAAATCTCTTTTCCTGTCATATCCGCTATCAGAATCACCCATTCCATCATTCTCGGACCAGACGTTTTTCTCTTCCTTCACAGCGCTGATCATAAACATCGGCGTAGAATGATAATTCAGCTTCTCTTCCTGACTCCACACCCGCTGCCAGATCCCGGTATCCACTGCCACAGATTCAAACCCGTTCTCCTTCAGAAACTTCCTGTCCCAAGACGGTCTGTTAACTAGAAGAAAGAGGCATCTGCAGTGCAATCTTCTCCATTCTGTCAATATCCGTACAGACGGTAATGATCATCCAGATGCTCACTCTCCACACTCTTTCGGTCTTCCTCATAAGACAGGCGTTTTTCCTCATCATAAAGATAACCGTACCAGTTTGCATCGAAATTAAGAAGCTTTCCGCCCGGTTTCAGTACACGACACCACTCTTCATAAGCTCTCTTAGGATCCTTCAGATTCCATGTCAGATTCCTGCTGATCACAACATCAAACACATCATCCTCAAATTCCAGATTCTGAGCATCCATCTTATAAAAAGAAATCCGCTCACAAAGATTACCGGCATTCCTCTTCGCAGTATCCAACATCTCCTGCGTATAATCAACAGCAGTCACCTTATATCCCGCCTCAGCCAGAATAACAGAAAAAAATCCAGGTCCTGTTCCGATATCCAAAATCTTAATCTCATCCTTCACTTTCTCCGGGAACTGCCCTTTCAACACCTCAAGCCATGCCCCCTTCTGCATCCCATTCAATTCCTTATGATTAACTTCAGAATACCCCTCAGCCCGGGTAGTCCAGTAACTCTCAATCTCCGATAATAAACTCCTTCACCTTATGCCAACCTCCATGCATGCAATTTATAATCATATATGTCCAAAATTATATCAAATCCACCTCCCCCAACAAGCCCTCCCGGGGGATATATTTCACGTCTCAATTCATTTTTATATAAACAAAGTCCTTCTTATAATTCACACTCCACCTTGTATTATATCTTAACCAAAACCAGCGAAGCAGGCGTATAGTTGTACCGGATGCATTTGCAGGCATCTTAGAGATTCTTAGTCCTCGGAAATCTGCGTTATGAGACGAAAAGTCCCTTGTCTGAGCGACAGCGAGTAATTCCGGACTTTTCGTCTCATGCTTTTAGCGGATTTTCGAGGGCTTAGAATCTCTTAGATGCCGAAACCGTATCCGGTACAACTATACGCCTGCTTCGCGTCCCCTTTTTAAACCAAAAACAAAGCTGCCATACCCAAAAAAAGAGGATAATGACAGCTATATATTTTTACTCAGATAGCTCCAAGAATCTTCCGGGCATTATCAATCCTTTCCTGCGTCGGAGGATTAAACCCCCTCCAGTGGATAAGAAAGCCCCAGATTCTCCCATTTAAACTTACCAAGCGTATGATAAGGGAGCACCTCCACTCTCTCCACATTGGAAAGAGTATGGATAAAATCAGCTAACCGGTGCAGATATTCATCCTTATCACTTCCGCCCGGCACAAGCACATGACGGATCCATACAGGTTTTTTCATATCAGAAAGTTCCCGCGCCATCGCAAGAATATTCTTATTGGAATGACCGGTAAGCTTAATATGCTCCTGCTCGTCAATCTGCTTGATATCAAGCATTACAAGATCTGTATACTTCATAAGCTCCAACACCCGGAATGCCATGGTTCCTGATCAGTGAAGGGATTTCCACTGGTATCAAGAGTCGTATGCACACCCTCTGCCTTTGCCTTCTTAAAAAATTCTGTAAGAAAATCCATCTGAAGCAATGGCTCACCACCGCTTACAGTGATACCGCCTTTGCTGCCCCAGTAGCCCTTATAACGTAAAGCTTTCTTAAGAAGCTCATCTGCCGTATAAAGCTCTCCCTGCTTCATCTTCCAGGTATCCGGATTATGACAGAACTGACATCTCATGGCACAGCCGCTTAAAAAAATCACATATCTTACTCCGGGTCCGTCAACGGACCCGAAGCTTTCTAAAGAATGAACATAGCCTTTTATCTGTTTATTATCCATTATATCATCATCCATTAATTACATTCTGTCGTGGCAGGTTCTGGCAATAACGTCTAACTGCTGCTCTCTTGTAAGGTCGATGAACTTAACAGCATATCCGGATACACGGATTGTGAAGTTTGCATACTCTTCTTTTTTCCGGATGTTCCATAGCGTCGATCAGTTTCTCTTTTACCAAATACGTTTACATTGAGGTGATGAGCACCCTGATCAAAGTATCCGTCAAGTACATGTACCAGATTCTCTGAACGTTCGTCATCACTGTGTCCCAGAGCATCAGGATTGATTGTCTGAGTATTGGAGATACCGTCAAGAGCATCTTCATAGTCAAGCTTGGCAACAGAGTTCAGGGAAGCAAGAAGACCGTTCTGCTCTGCACCGTAAGATGGGTTTGCGCCAGGTGCAAGAGGTTCCCCTGCTTTTCTTCCATCCGGAAGAGATCCTGTAGCCTTACCATAAACAACGTTGGAAGTAATAGTAAGGATAGATGTGGTTGGCTTGGAATCACGGTAAGTATGGATGTGTTTCAGTTTCTCAAGGAATGTAGACAGAAGAGTTGTTGCAATCTCGTCTGCTCTGTCATCATCATTACCATAACGTGGGAAGTCACCCTCAACCTGGAAATCTGTTGTAATACCGTCTTCATCACGGATAGCTTTAACTTTTGCATATTTGATAGCGGACAGGGAGTCTACTACATGAGAGAATCCTGCGATACCTGTTGCGAAAGAACGCTCAACCTTTGTATCGATCAGAGCCATCTCTGCTGCTTCGTAGTAGTATTTGTCATGCATGTAGTGGATCATGTTCAGTGTTCCGACATACAGATGAGCCAGCCAGTCCATCATTTTGTCATATTTTGCAATTACTTCGTCATAGTCAAGATATTCAGAAGTGATCGGCTGATAGTTTGGTCCTACCTGCTGTTTTGTCTTCTCATCAACACCGCCGTTGATCGCATAAAGAAGGCATTTTGCAAGGTTTGCACGAGCGCCGAAGAACTGCATCTCTTTACCTGTCTCTGTAGCAGATACACAGCAGCAGATGCTGTAGTCATCTCCCCATACCGGACGCATAACATCATCATTCTCATACTGAACAGAACTTGTTGTAACAGAAATATTTGCAGCATATTTCTTGAAGTTCTCAGGCAGTCTTGAAGAATAAAGTACTGTAAGGTTTGGTTCCGGAGCCGGTCCCATATCTTCCAGTGTGTGCAGGAAACGATAGTCGTTCTTTGTTACCATGGAACGTCCGTCCTGTCCCATACCTGCTACTTCCAGAGTTGCCCATACCGGGTCACCGGAGAATAACTGATTGTAAGAAGGGATACGTGCAAATTTAACCATACGGAATTTCATTACCATGTGGTCAACAAGCTCCTGAGCTTCTTTCTCTGTAAGAGTTCCGTTCTGAAGATCTCTTTCAATATAAATATCAAGGAATGTGGAAATACGTCCGACACTCATTGCAGCACCGTTCTGAGTTTTGATAGCTGCAAGATATCCGAAGTACAGCCACTGGAAAGCTTCTCTTGCATCTTTGGCCGGTTTGGAGATATCATATCCATAAGATTCAGCCATAACTTTCATGCCTTTCAGAGCACGGATCTGATCAGCGATCTCTTCACGAAGCTGGAAGTCATAACGTCTCATACCCTGACGGTCGCATGCTGCGAAGTCTTTCTGTTTTCCTTCGATCAGAGCGTCGATTCCGTACAGAGCCACACGTCTGTAGTCGCCAACGATACGTCCACGTCCGTAAGTATCCGGAAGACCTGTAAGGATCTTGTTGTGACGTGCTACTTTCATCTCAGGTGTGTAGATATCAAACACACCCTGGTTGTGAGTTTTAAATTCATAGTTGTGGAAAACATCTTTAATCTTGTCACTTACTTTATATCCGTAAGTTTCACAAGCCTGCTCTGCCATTTTGATACCGCCGTATGGCATGAAAGCACGTTTCAGAGGTTTATCTGTCTGAAGACCAACAACTTTTTCAAGGTCTTTTGTTTCTTCATCAATATATCCGGGACCATATGCTGTCAGAGATGTAACTACCTCTGTCTCCATATCAAGAACTCCGCCTTTGGCACGTTCTTCTTTCTGAAGTGCCTGGAGCTTGCCCCACAGTTTGTTTGTAGCTTCTGTAGGTCCTTCCAGGAAAGAAGCATCACCGTCATATGGTGTATAGTTCATTCCAATAAAGTTACGTACATCGATTTTTTCTTTCCAACGGTTGCCCTTAAAGCCATTCCACTGTTCGAAATTTTTCATTCTTTTACCTCTTTCTCTAAAATATTTCCGCGCATCTCTCACTAGTCTGGAGTGAGATAATAAAATGTAAATTGTACTTATTTAGGACACTTTTCTGCCCACGCTGTCAGTATACGTAAACATGAGTGTTATGTCAATTAATTTCCCTTATGATTTTAATTAAATACAATTCTGATAGCTTTTCTCCGGAGTTTGCTTCTTTATTGTACTTTATCGCGTACATTAAGACTTTTTTGTATTTTATAAATACAAAAGATACCGGTCAGGAAGTCCTCGGGACAATCTGACCGGTATCTGATTTTTGATATTTTATGTAAACTATATTATTCCCTGCCAAGCGGATATTAGTCTGACCTGCAGAAAGTCAAAAAAACAGCAAGGAAAAAATACGGGCGTGTCGGAACAGTCTAACGGTTATTGATCGCTGTTACAAGTGCATCAATAGATGCGCGAATGATATCCGCGTCTACGCCTGCCCCCCAGGCAAGGGTTCCATCCGGCTTTTTGATACCGACATAAGCAATAGCTTTGGAACTTGAACTGCGCTCCAGCGCATGTTCCTGATATGTTTCCAGGGAATATTTCAGCTCATATGCCTTCTTCAGTGCATTGCTGACTGCATCAAGACGTCCGTTACCGGATGCCTCTGTAGTGATTGTCTTTCCGCGGAAAGTAGAGGTAACTTTTGTTACAATACCACCATCTTTCTGCTGGAAATGTACTTCATTGATGCTGTACGGTTCTGTGATATTCTCAAAGGTCTGTTTAAACAGATTGAAAATTTCGTCAGGATGAAGCTCTTTATGTTTGTGATCTGAAACAGCTTTTGTGGCATATCCCATTGCCTCACGCATTTTCGGAGGAAGGTTAAGACCGAATTTGGTCTCAAGGATATATCCCACGCCACCTTTACCGGACTGGCTGTTGATGCGGATAACATCTGCGTCATAATTTCTTCCCACATCTGTCGGATCGATCGGAAGATACGGAACATTCCAGTGATCCGAATCCTTGTCATCTCTCCAGTGCATACCCTTGGCAATTGCATCCTGATGAGAGCCGGAAAATGCGGCAAATACAAGTGCACCACTGTACGGACTTCTTTCGCCTACTTTCATTCCGGTACATTCTTCATATATTTCACAGATATGCGGCATATCAGAGAAGTCAAGTTTTGGATCTACACCCTGAGAATACATATTCATACCAAGTGTAACAATATCTACATTTCCGGTACGCTCACCGTTTCCGAACAGAGTACCCTCGATTCTGTCTGCACCTGCAAGTAATCCCATTTCAGAATCTGCAACACCGCATCCTCTGTCATTGTGCGGATGGAGAGATACGATTACATTCTCGCGGTATTTCAGATTTTCACACATATATTCTACCTGGCTTGCATATACATGCGGCATGGAATGCTGTACAGTTACAGGCAGATTGATGATGCATTTGTTATCTGCTGTAGGCTGCCATACATCAAGAACTGCATTGCATACTTCCAGAGCGTATTCCGGTTCTGTGCCTGTAAAGCTTTCAGGGCTGTACTCAAACTGGAAATTTCCTTCTGTTTCATCAGCCAGTTTCTTTAATAATGCGGCACCATCCACTGCAATCTTTAAGATTTCTTCTTTGGATTTCTTAAATACCTGTTCTCTCTGAGCTACAGAAGTGGAATTGTACACATGTACAATTGCCCTTGGTGCGCCTTTGACAGCTTCAAAAGTTTTGCGGATGATATGCTCTCTGGCTTGAGTCAGAACCTGAATAGTTACATCCTGTGGAATCAGATTCTGCTCGATCAGGGTACGCAGAAATTCATATTCTGTTTCAGAAGCAGCCGGGAAACCTACTTCAATTTCTTTGAAACCGATTTTTACAAGAAGTTTAAAGAATTCAATTTTCTGTTCCAGACTCATCGGAATCACCAGTGCCTGATTACCGTCACGAAGGTCTACAGAACACCAGACAGGTGCTTTGTCCACATATTCTTTTTCTGCCCATTTCATGCATTTAACAGGCGGCATAAAATACTGTCTCTGATATTTGCTTGGATTCATCATTTTTTCTTCCTCCGTTATGTAAATATTATGTTTGGACTGTGGGGATTGACTGTAAAAAGACATAAAAAAATCTTCCATCTCCACAGACTTATCTGCAAGAGACGAAAGATATTATCATCTTACGCGGTACCACTCTTATTTATGAACAATGTCATACACTCATGGGATACGGAATCTCCGGATATCCGGTATTCTTATATCCTCTCCATATAACGGTGGAAACCGTCTGCACCTACTCTTGTATAATTTCAGGCAGCTGCTCAAAGGCGAGTTCCACAATTTCCTTCCACTGCTTCTCAGCAACCAGCAGTTCTCTGTGCTCCGGTCCGGGTGTACTATTCCTTATCATTGCATTTTACTTATAACTTTATTTGGCTTTTTTGAAATGAAATGAACATACGTCTGAATCATTCATTGTAAATATACTACAAACGATTTAACCATATGTCAGTCGGGGCAACAGGATTTGAACCTGCGACCTCACGGCCCCTTAACGATTGAGCAAATGAACTTATTATTGCATTTATGAAACCTTAGAATAAAGTGTAACAAAAATAGTAACAAAATTTATAGAAAGGATTTTTGCACTTGCTTAAAACAGATATTAACACTAAAACTGATATTCTGTTCAAGGTTTTTTTCGATTTTAAAACTACATTAATACATACGTATTTAAGAAAATATTTATGTATTAGCATTGAATAACTGTCAAGGACTGACAAAATTTTGCTTTCCTTCGCCAGATGAATTAACTGATCTCTTTCTGATGGTTGGTGGTAACCCAGTGCTTGAACTCTTTTGCTGATGGGAGCTTACTACTGAGGATGAGGGCGTATAGCCCGGATTCGTTGATTATTGTCATTCCTCTTGGCGTATCAAAACTGTCGTTTTGGCAGTTTTGCTTATCTGCTGCATCTACGTGCTTTTTCAAAGCCCCAAAAGTATCTAAATACCCCAACGCAGTAGCCACATCTTTTCCTACAAACCATGGTTCCCCTGAGATTTCAACAGTTCTCAACTCACCGAATTGTGAGTGAGTGAATACTGTTGGGGCTTCTGTTGGCGTAGATGCTTCTGGGAGATGGAGGGACATTTTAGACCCTCATCTATATTTTTGTCTTGTCCCATGTTCATTTGTGACACACCCTCATTCGTCACAAAGGAAGAATGCTTATTACATTCACCCGCCGGGCGAGAGGGATAGAATCAACTTTGTAAAATACTGCTGGCTTTATTCGAGTATATCTCTCAGAAATCAATCTTTGTTTCCAGAGGAACACTTTCCCAGCCATGCCAGAAAAATAAATCCTCTGGCTGTATACTCAATCAGACCTACTATTTCGCCTGTAACATCACCTTTATACCTTTATATAGTAGGTTTTTTCTGCTTTGCTATTGTAATCATTCCTTTCTTTTTTAACGTAGATAACGGTTTCAAAAGTTCTTCGCTTCGCTCAGTCCTTTTTCAAGAAAACCATTTTTTTCACTTGAGATATAGTAATTAAATAAAAACATATTAATTATATTATGTTCGATGGAAAACTTTTCACCAACAAAACAATCAACGTCTGAACGCAAAATTTTTTCAGAAGCAGCTGCTTTAGGCGAGGCGCTTAACCGCCGAGTGTAGAAAGTAGCGCTGAAAAAACTTTCATGTGTTCAGACCTCAGGCTTCGCCTTTCGCTCTATTGCAACCTGATAGGTAGAAATTTTCCGTTAGACTAGGTTCCTAAATATATGAGAACATATCTTACATAAAATATATCTCTAAGCAAGGAAACATCCCTACACTCGTTTTTAGAGTATGTCGTTAGTATATCCGACAATGTTAAGCATCGCAAAACTAGCAATAGCCAAGGATGTATACCTACTAGGGAC
>ENA-OQJR01000508-OQJR01000508.1-human-gut-metagenome-genome-assembly--contig:-NODE-508-length-12392-cov-3.070934_pt1 | contig 12392 bp, 10 predicted proteins | sample MGYA00242614_ERZ504781 | MGnify/ENA primary metagenome ERZ504781 (study PRJEB26092, sample SAMD00036365) | human gut metagenome | host: Homo sapiens | study: EMG produced TPA metagenomics assembly of...
CCTCGTATCCATCTATTATCGAATCCGATAGATTCTTGCTTCATAAGGACGCAGTACATCTGTCTGCATATTTTCTTCTGTATAATTTCTGATCAGAAGCTCCAGATTCTCTGCTTTCTCAGAAACAGCATAATCAACTGTATTTCCATAGAAGTTGCAGACTACCAGAAGCTTATCTTCGCCATTATCTCTCAGATATGCGAAGATCTGGTCGTGATCCATATCCAGCATGGTGAACTTGCCATCTGTCAGAACCGGAAGCTCTTTTCTCAGCTGGATCAGTTTGCGGTAATAATTAAATATAGAATCCTCACAGTCTACCTGCTCTGCAGCATTAATCTCTATATAATTGGGATTTACCTTCATCCACGGTTTTCCGGTTGTAAATCCAGCCTGCTCTGTAGTATCCCACTGCATCGGTGTGCGGGCATTGTCACGGGTTTTCGCATAGATAGATTCCATCAGCTCTTCATGGGTATATCCCTGTGCCCTGCGCTCCTTATACATGCCGAAAAGTTCAATATCACGATATTCCTCAAGCTCATATTTCACATTGGTCATACCCAGTTCTTCCCCCTGGTAAATGTACGGAGTTCCCTGCATTCCGTGAAGAAGTGTTGCCAGCATTTTCGCAGATTCCTCTCTGTACTGACCCTCATCTCCCCATCGTGAAACGATTCTCGGAAGATCATGATTATCCCAAAACAGGCTGTTCCACCCACATCCATAGAGCTCTGTCTGCCACTTATTCCACACTTCCTTGAACTTATGGAATGGAAGAGGAGCCAGATCCCATTTCTCCTTGCCCTCCTGCTGATCCAGACAGATATGTTCGAACTGGAACACCATGGAAAGTTCACTGCCGTCCGGATTGCTGTAAAGTTTGGCGATCTCCGGAGTAGCACTCCAGGTTTCACCTACAGAAATCAGATTATCTCTCACAAATGTATGTGCCGTCATTTCTTTTATGTATTCATGAAGCTTCGGACCATTGGATGTGATCTTCTCATCCGGCACTTTTCCCACCAGATCGATAACATCCAGACGGAAACCGCCTACCCCTTTATCGATCCAGAAATTAATGATATCCCACAGCTCCTGTCTCAGCTTCGGATTCTCCCAGTTCAGATCCGGCTGTTTCACAGAAAACTGATGGAAATAATATTGTTCTAATTCCGGTACCCACTCCCATGCAGAACCGCCGAAAGCAGCTTTCATATCATTGGGAAGTACTCCCTCTTTTCCATCACGCCATACATAGTAATCATGATAAGGATTTTCCCTGCTCTTTTTCGCTTCTATAAACCATTTATGTTCATCGGAAGAATGATTCAGTACTAAATCCATTACAATATAAATGCCATGTTCCCTGGCTTTCCCGATAAGTTCTTCCATATCTGCCATGGTTCCGAACATGGGATCCACATCACAATAATCAGAAATATCATACCCATTATCATCCTGAGGTAGAACGGTACACCGGGTCAGAGCCAGATACAGTCTATCCCCAGTTTCTCCAGATAAGGCAGCCTCTTAATAATCCCCTGGAAATCTCCAAATCCATCTCCATTGGTGTCCTGAAAACTTCTTGGATATATCTGATAAATTACGGCACTTTTCCACCAGTCTTTTTTTAACATATCAACTCTCCTGTAACATCTGCTGTATCGGTTATTGTCAGTTTTATTTCTTCAGTTCATATCCGGTAACATCCATCTCTACTTTTCCATCTGCAAAGAAAGAAATGCCATCTGCTTCAATATCTGTATAGATCGTAGCTGTCAGTACATGCTCTCCGTCATTGACAAAAATCTCTGCGCTGTAACGGTCCAGGATCAGGCGGAGTTTGATTTCTCCGTTCCGGCTGTTCACCTTGCTTCTTCTCTGATGAATGATCGCTCTTCTGGAACCGGAGAATTTACGGTCGATCTTCAGCACAGATTCATAGGGACGGAAACTTACTGCCGTATGATACTGCTCATTCTGGGCAAAACGTACTGCAAATTTCTTATAAATATCCTCTGTATCTCCCGGACGAAGTGTAAGTTCCAAATCTACACATCTTCCGGATACACCATCCAGTTTCAGATCATTTTCAAATATTACATTCTTATACTCTACTTTATCTGTACGGAGATTCTCGATCTCCCTCACCGGCTTCTGGATCAGACGGTCGTCTTTAATCGAAAGTTCTCGCGGAATACTCATCTGTCCGAACCATTTGCCCTTCGGAATACGATTGTTGCTGCAGGTATCCCAGTTCTGCATCCAGCCGATCATGATCCTTCTTCCGTCCGGTGCTTCCACAGTCTGCATTGCATAGAAATCAATTCCATAATCTACAGCCTGATCACTCTCAGGAATAAATGTTTTCGTAGTCTCATCGAATTTACCGATCAGACAAAGTGTTCCATCTCCGTTGTGATATTCAAAATCTTTCGGAAGCATATCCTGAGGGCTTACCAGCACAACGTCCTTTCCATCCAGGGAAAAGAAATCCGGGCATTCCCACATTTTTCCGAAGTTTCCGTCATTGGACAGCATGACGGATTCAAATTTCCAGTTATATCCATCCTCACTTCTGTACAGCAGAATACGTCCGCCTGTTCCATCTGCCCTGTCATTCACAGTTACGCAGCGGTAAGAACCATCCTCACATTTCCACATCTTCGGATCACGGAAATCAAACGGGCTGCTGTTCTCCGGCATGTCCTCTACTGTAAGAATCGGGTTTCTCGGATCTTTTTCATAATCCATTCCATCACCTGTAGCAAGACACTGGGTCTGGATATCACGGACACCGCCATCCGGCTGAGCTTCTTTGCGCACCCCAGTGTACATAAAGAGCTGCTTACCGTCCGGGAGCTCTATGGCACTTCCGGAAAAACATCCAACATAATCGTACGGCATGTCCGGTGCAATAGCTGAAGGCAGGTACTCCCAATGAAGGAGATCATCGCTTACCACATGCCCCCAGTGCATAGGTCCCCACTGACTGTCATATGGATAATACTGATAATACAGATGGAATTTATCTTTATAATGGAAAAACCATTGGGATCATTCATCCAGCCACTCTTGGAGATAAATGAAATTCCGGTCTCTCCTGGTCTGTAATGTTCTGTGCCATCGCTCTTCATATCTCTGGCATCGCGTAATGTCTGACTTGTCATTATCTATCTCCTTAATATCAGGCGAAAATTCCTCTTTTCGCCATTTCCTCAATATAGTAGTTAAGGGGTCCCAAAACATAAATTGCCTTTGGACCCCATGTAACTTATTTATCAGCCTTTTACAGCTCCGGAAGTAACACCTTCCACAATATATCTCTGCAGGAACAGATATAATACCAGGATTGGAAGCATAGCCAGAAGGAGGGCGGCCATTACCAGTCCCAGGTCTGTAGAATATGTACCATAGAATGCCTGTGTGGCGATCGGAAGTGTATACAGCTCTTTACGTGCAAGCACAAGACTTGGAAGAAGGTAGTCATTCCAGAATGCCATGGCATCAATAATTGCTACAGTTGCGATGGTTGGTTTCAGAAGCGGAAATACGATTTTCCAGTATGTCTGCCATCTGTTGCATCCATCAATATATGCGGCTTCTTCCAGTTCCAGCGGAATACTTGTATGAATAGCTCCGTGGAACATGAAAGTTGCCATAGAAAGAGAGAAACCAACATGCATGAAGATCAGTGTCACACGACTGTTCAGAATACCGAAGATACCACCGTAAAGAGATACAAGCGGAATCATCAGAACCTGGAAAGGAATAACCATGGAAGCGATCATTGCAGAAAACAGAAGTCCACATGCTTTCCATTTGTTACGCACAATTACAAATGCAGTCATTGCTGCAAGCACGATCGTCAAAATTGTGGAGGTAGTTGTGATGATCAGCGAGTTCGTAAAGGAAGTCGCGAAGTTCATTTTCTTCATTGCATCTGTGAAGTTGGTAAGGATAAATCCATGAGATCCAACCAGTGCCAGAGGATCTGCTGTAATGTCACCTTTGGTCTTAAAGGCATTGATAATAACCATGATAAACGGGAAGATAAACGCCAGGAATAAGATGACCAGCACTGCTATTGTAATAAAATGGCTTATTTTCTTTTTCTGAGCTGCTTTTTTATTTTCATCCATTATGCTGCCACCTCTCCTTTCTTACCAATATAAACCTGAGTAACACCTACGATCGCGCAGACAATGAACAGAACAAGGGCTTCTGCCTGTCCAACACCGTAGTTCTTATAAGAGAATGCCTGATTGTATACGTGCATGGCTGCCATTACGGAGGAGTTGAACGGCTCGCCCTTTGTTAAGGAAAGGTTCACATCGTATACCATGAAGCATCTTGTGATTGTAAGGAACAGACACTGTACGAAAGAAGATCTCATAAGCGGGATCGTTACGTTGATCGTTGCCTGAGTCTTTGTACATCCATCAATCTGTGCAGCTTCCATAAGGCTCTTGGATACGCTCATGAATCCGGCTACATAGATCAGCATCATGTATCCGGCGTACTGCCATACAGATACGATGATCAGGCAGGCCATTGCACCATTGGTGGTTGCCAGCCAGGAAGTTGAAAGTGCTCCGATAGATAAAGATTTGCCAAGTGCTACGAAAGCACGGTTAAATACGAATTTCCATACATAACCAAGTACAATACCACCGATCAGGTTCGGAATGAAGAAACCTGCACGGAAGAAGTTCTGACCTTTAATACCACTGGTCAGAAGATATGCCAGGAAAAATGCTACTACATTTACCAGAATTACAGCGATAACGGAGTAAACAAGTGTACGGCCAAGTGCCTGCCAGTATGCTGCATCCTGAAATGTAGATATATAGTTTGCAAGCCCTACGAAAGGCTTTTCTTTTGAGACACCGTCCCAGCTCGTGAATGTAAGATATAATCCATAAATAAATGGAACAATCACTACCGCACAGAACAGAACTGTGGAAACACCGGCAAACATCAAGTACTGTTTTACTTTATACTTCATCGTGTTTCTTTCCATATTAACGATCCCCTTTCCCTTTTATTATCCCCGTTTCTCCCTTTTAAGGGAAAGAGGCTGCACGCCGCATGACACTGGCGTGCAGCCTCCCGGGGTGGCATATGCCTTTTATTCTTAGTGCTCTACAGGAGCTGTGTTTTTCCAGTAATCTTCAATCTCAGATGCGAATTCTGCACGGTCGATCTGTCCTGCAAGGTATTTCTGGCAGATAGCACCACACACGGAAATACTGTCATCTGGCATGTAGTTATAGTTACCGATCAACTGGCCGGCATCTGCATATTCTTTTACAGATTTTCCAAGCGGATCAGCTACTTCCAGTTTATTATTGGAGAATGCCGGGATCAGTGCACAGTCATTTACGATGAAGGACTGTCCTTCTTCAGAATCAGCAAGCCATGTAAGGAAGTCTTTTGCTGCCTGACGCTGTTCATCGCTTGTTGCATCAGAGGAGTCGATCATGAAGAATTTGGAACCGCCGCCTACAAGTTTCTCGTTGGAACCGTCATCTGTGTTCTGTGGTACAGGCATCATACCCATGTTTTCGGAGTAGTCATATGCATTAATCACTGACCAGTCCCAGTTACCGCCGAACATGAATGCGATCTGTCCTTCTGCAAGCATCATTTCTGTTGTCTCACGCTCCGCAGCGATTGCAGAATCTTTTGCGTAGTTGTTCTCCATCATTACATCGAAGAAGTCCATAAGGGAATTGAATTTCTCGTTGTTGATCAGGTCTGCTTTTCCTTCGTGAAGTTCGCTGATGAATTCTTCTACATCTGGCTGCTCTTCATATACCTGTGTAAGGAAGTGAGCCGCCAGTGACCAGTCTTCTTTCATGATTCCGGTAGGTGTTTCCATTCCTCCTTTTTTCAGAGTTTCAAGGAGTTCTTTAAATGCATCTAATGTTTTGTAATCTTCCGGATTAAATTTCTCACCAGTGATAGCTTCAATGGCATCTGCATTGTAGATAAGTCCACGAGCCTCTACACATGTCGGAAAACCATTGATCTGGTCATCAATTCCAATTGCATAATCTGTTTCTTTTACCCAGTCCTGATCACTTAAGTCGATTGCGTGATCTTTCGCGAGGGAGTAGATATCTTTCGCATCTACCATGGCCAGTGTGTATGGGTCGTTTGCAGAATATTTAGTAGCCAGGTGAGCTGCTACTGTATCACTGGAATAGTAAACTTCTACGCCAACACCTGTTTCTTCAGAATATTCAGCAGCTTTTTCTTCGAATTGGCTCTGAACTTCCATCTTGGAGTTGAAGATTGTGATGTTTACGTCATCCGCCGCCATAGCCGGTACGGATACAGTTGCCATTGTTGCTGCAGTTGCCATTGCAAGTGCCATTGAAATACGTTTTTTCATTTTCTTTTTTCCTCCTGCTTTTTTAGCTTGTCTTTACGTCCCCGACGTATTTTCTTGATAGTGTTATTCTATCATTATGATTTGTATATGTCAATCGGTTGTCATATATTTTTTGCGTTCCGAAGGCATTTTGTTATAATAGCACTATTTTTATCGTCTGTTTTTGTGCATTTTTACATTCAGTTTTTGTTTTTTCACTGGATTATCACATATTTGAGTTGGTTTTCTATAAAACTTCGCTTATTTTTATAGTAACCGTATGTTATATTCATTTCAAATACATCCCACATTTCTGAATGACCGATTATGATGTTATCCTGTCTGCTTGAAGAGATGCAAAGCACTTCGGTGGTATCATTGGAGTTTCATTTTATGCAATAAAAAAGCAGGTATCTTTCTCGATACCTGCCAATTATTTATTATATTATGTCCAACGGATATTCACAATGCATAGCTTATCAGGTTGTTCCACGTTCCACCAGCGTAACCGGAAATACTGTCTTGGTTGGAACTACCTTACCTGCGTCGATCTGTACGATTGCCGAGATTGCCTGCTCCGCCATCTGTTCTACGGGCTGATGAATGGTAGTCAGTCCGGGACTGGTAAACTGTGCAATGTTCACATCATCGAATCCTACAATCTTCAGTCTGCCCGGGACTTCGATATTCAGATCATAACAGGCCTGCAGTACATAGGCACCAATCACATCTGAGCTGGCGAAAACACCATCCACATCTGGATGCTCGATCAGTTTCTCCCTGACAAATTCGTAATATTCCATAGAATCAAACATCTGCTTCTCTGTCACGATGACAACATTCTCTGTCTTCGTCTTCGCACAGGTGTCACGAAACGCCACTTCACGGAAATCTGCCGGCATACGGACGTCTTCACCTGCACTCATTCCGCCGATATACATCAGTTTATGACATTCTTTATCAATCAGATGCTGAGTTGCCATTGTTCCACCCTGATAGTTATCACATTCTATACTCAAAGTACCTTCATCCATAGATCGTTCCAGTGTGATCAGGGGGAAATCCAGTCCTCTGAACTTCTCAGTTTCGAAGCTTCCGCTACAAAGCACTACGCCGGCCACTCTGCCGCTTTTACACATCTCGATACACTGTTCTTCCCGTTTTTCTTTATTTCTGGAAACAAACAGCATGATACGATATCCCTGTTTCGCAGCTTCCCGTTCCAGTCTGCTCAGAACTTTGGCGAAATAAGGATGTTCAATTTGCGGCAGAATCACACCGATGATATTATTCTTCTGCTTCGACAGGGATCTGGCCATCTCGTTCGGCTGATAATCCAGTTCTTTCATTACCCGATATACTTTTTCCCGTGTCTTATCGCTGATATATCCTCTATTATTCAAAACTCTGGAAACAGTCCCTACTGTCAGTCCCGATGCCTTCGCCACGTCCTTGAGTGTTGCCATATGTGTATCTCCTTCGTTGCTCTTTACTGCATGATTACTGTATTCATGATATCCGGTGATCCGGCTTATTCACTATGTTTCATAGTTCAATTTTATTCTATCACCCGTAAATGCAGTATGTCAACCAATAACTATGTTGTATTTTCCGTCCCTAAAATGAATTTTTAAATTCCACTGTCCGCCCCCTATCTTAATCAACAGACCGAGCTTCAGAAGCTGTTGCAGTTGTCTGTGGTTTTCTTCGGATACCGCATTGAATCGCATCCATCTGGCAGGCTTTTGCACATTTTCCACAGTGAATGCATTTATCTTTATCCACGCTGTACCGGAATACGGAAACAGAATTAAAGGCCGAATAAAAGGCCCCAAGCGGACAGATATATCTGCAAAATGGACGATAAATAATGATAGCAAGAATAATCGTAATGATCAGAATTCCATTCTTCCATATATAAAGTCATCCCACCGCACTGCGCATGGATTTATTCAACAGGACCAGAGGAATGCCGCCTTCCAGTGTGCCTGCAGGACAGATCAGTTTGCAGAAATACGGAGCACCCTGACCCATGATATCTACTACGAACATGGGGAGCAGGATAACGAATACGAGAAAGATCACGTATTTCAGTCTGCGGAGCAGTTTGTCCCCTTTAAATGTGCGGATTTTATTTGGGAAAGGAATCTTATTCAGCAGATCCTGGATCAGACCGAAAGGGCATAAGAAACCGCAGACCAGTCGTCCAAGCAGGGCACCGATGAAAATAAGGAATCCGATCACATAGTATGCCATTTTGAAATTCCAGCTTCCTACTACTGCCTGAATAGAGCCGATAGGACAGGCGCCCACTGCACCCGGGCAGGAATAGCAGTTCAGGCCGGGGACACAGGTTATGTTTTACAAGCTTTCGTTTTCTGTTCTTTTCGATCACTTCCCGGACTTTATCCATCCCTTCGATCACAAACATCTGTGCATTTCCCTGCTCGTACTTTGTCCCATAATCATTCTCCTGCAAAAAAGAATTATATTTTTCAAAAAGCTGGTCGATAGAGTCCAGAAGTCCTGCCAGATGGTAATTGATGCTTCCGCGCCATACAAAAGTATAACGGTTCGCATTTGCCTCTATCTTTGTACCGTCAATAAAAAGTTCTTTTAATGTGACCAGCCCTTCTTTCTGCAGCCGCCGCATCAACTGGTAATTCAGGTCATCCAGGACATCAGATGTCAGCTTCCTGTTTTTAAAGTCATAAAAAACATCACGTTTCAGTTTTTGTCCGCGCGTCAGCCAGATAAAAGCAAGGTCTCTTTCACACAGATCAACAATACGGTCAACAGAACGTATTCCCCGCATATTTGCATAGGTAACTACAGCATACATCATAATTGGATTGTACCCGGTTCTTCCCTTATCTGAACAATTGGCTAACAAGCCAGAAAAATCTAATTCCTCCATCACTTTTTTCAGGGTATAGACTGGATCGTCGTCAGGTAAACTCAATTCGAAGAAACTGAAGTTAATTTTTTGTTGCCCAAAATCAAAAAAAGTCGTTATAATAATCTTGTTTTAGCATAGTTCCATTATAACATGGAACGGAGAGAAGGATGGTTGTCGTTCAATGTCATTAAGATAACATTGGAACAAACCCATAGTTCCGAAGAACTGATATAAAAATGTATCATTCTTCGGAACTTCTCTTTTTTACAGAAAGTTAGACATGGGAAAAACTCCTTCGTTATAAGGAGTAAAATAGATTGATTTTATTAGAATCATGCTAATCTATAATTGAACGAAACCACACATGCACTAACAGTATCTCTTGGTCGGGAGCGGTTGGATCTTATGGGTAATAAGAACTTTACTATGGTGGCTTCGACATCAATTGGTGGTCCGTTTTCTGTTTGCTTGAAAAACGCAATACAGATTCGGACTGCCCTTGAAAAATTAATCTGGTGCTGATGTTTTCGCTCCTTTTCGGGAATTTTTGTTCCCAGAGTGATCAACATACTAAAATTATACATAATAATTCTTGAATAAATTTCCTGACAAATAGAATTCTCTTGCTTTGAATGGAAAGCTTCCATACCTAAAATATATTTTGCTTCTCTAAACCCTACTTCTATATTCCAGCGCAATTGGTAAAGCTTTTTTAATTCCTCGGCTGAAAATTCATCTTCTGAAAGACTCGTAGCAATCAGTTCATAACTACCGTTTTCCAATTGAAACCGTACAAATCGGATGGTTAGTTCATAATCATTCGATTTACTATCTTTTATATAATCAAATCGAGCGGTTTTGCTGAAATATTTGTATTTAATACGATTCACTATGCATGGACCAGTTGAATGTCTCGTTATTACTACATCTCGCATCAGATCAAACGGACCATCAGATGGGAAATCAAATCCAGATGCCATAGTTCTGATTGCTCCCAGATCTCTGATTCTAATTACATAATCAAAAAGTCTTTCCTCTATATGGGCAAACAGATTATAATTCTCGTATCCCCGGTCAGCCATGATAATGACCGGATATTTTTCAGAAATTCTGTCAACCATAATGCATGCTGCATCTGTTTCGTTCCTTTCTTTTCCATGTTGAATGACGCTGTCCATAAAAATTTTACCACATACGTCATACAGACTGTTTAGATACAAGGTGGAATGATGATTCTCTCCGATTACGTTTTCTTCATTTGGGTTATACGGCAAAGAAAGTTCGCTGCCATCTATTGCAGCAATTCGATAACCTTTAAACAAAACCGGATCAGATTCTGTTCGGTTATAAAATAATTTAAAGAGATTCTCCATAGCTTGAAAGGACAGCTTCTTTCGTTGTTGAACAAAAGAAGATACTGAAGGAAAGCCGTCTTGAAATTGAAAATATTCAAGTATTTCCGTTCCTAACGACTGGCTTCCGAAAGAAAGAATAAAATGAATTAGTTTGTCTAATGGCCATTTTCGTGTTCTGGAAAAAGCTTTTGGAACTAAAGAAAATTCGTTATGGTGAAATACAATTTCTGAAATACACTCATTTAAACATTTTTTCAGATCATCTGCAGTTAGCTTCATTTGCGTTACCTCCTTTAATCAAGGGGCTTCGCCGCAAATTTTACTGTATTTGTCAAGTGTTTTTTGATTTTTAATATAAAAAAGCAGAATATGCATTTCTACATATTCCACTCTTTTCACTCTGAGATGATTATCCTTATCTTAATGACATTGGGTTGTCGTTAGCCATCTTTTTCTCTTTTTAGGGGATAAATTCAGGGGCAGGTGTGACTCGCACGAGTCACACCTGCCCCTGTGTGGGACTATCTATTTCCCGACAGCCCCATTCGCACATACAGCATATTCTTCTTATCAGATTATTCTTCCACCAGCAGTTCTTCGATCTTCCCCGCCAGCTTTTTCCTAAGCCCATACACCACATGGGTGATCACATACTGGCCGTCGTTGACGAACACCTCGATCAGATGAGGCGACACGAAGATATCCAGCTGGCACGTTTCTTTTCCGGTCTTCGGGGTCTGCGCCTTCGTCCGGTAATTCCCAAGCTCCGGAAATACACAGCTCCGGTCTGTACAAACGCATCCGTCTTCCATCGTGATCTGATAACCGCAGACATTTAAAGTCTCGCCGTCACGGATCGGCGCTTTGATGCGAAACGGCCGGTCCATATCGATCTCATCCAGGGACAGGCACCTTCTGGAATAGCAGGCATCCACGTGTGGATGCACCCGGAAATAAATGTGGCCATCTTCCACATCCACCGCCCGCGGCATGCTCATCATGCCGATCCAGCTGCCTCTTTTGTCCTTCTCGTCCCGGACCACCTCCGGCATCCGGATCCAGCCGATCATCACCCGCCGTCCGTCCTCGTCCAGCGTGGTCTGCGGTGCATAAAAATCCAGCCCGTAGTCGATAAAGCGGAACTCTCCTAAAAGCCGCATGCTGCACTCCGGAAGCTTCAAGTCAGCCAGCCCGCACTTTGCATGGTGCCGGTGTTCGATCCCTGCCTCTGTCACATTCATAGGCGAACCAACGAACACGTAGGTATCGCCGATCCGAAACACATCCGGGCACTCCAGGGTCTCGCCAAAGGCCGGCGTACGACATTCGCCCGCATATTCCCAGCTGGTGCCGTCCGCACTTCTAAAGAACACCGCCCGCCCGATCTCCTTCTGGTAGGTACTGCCAAGCACCATATAATAACGGCCGTCTTCTTCCCACACCTTAGGATCCCGGGTATCCTTGATATCCCCTTTCTCTTCATCGGTGATCACAGGAATGATCTGCCTCTTATCCTTCCAGTTGTCAAAATGCCTGCCGTCCTCCGAGGTGATCATGGCCTGGGAAGCCTCATAGCAGTCATTCCAGGAACAGTGGATATCCTCCTCGTTAGATTCCAGATACCGCACTGCCGTATAGTAAAGATGCAGTTTCCCGTCAATCTCCAGGGCGCTCCCGGAAAAAATACCATTTCTGTCATAAGCCTTGGTAGGGAATACCGCAATTCCCAGATGTTCCCAATGCACCAGGTCTTTGC
>ENA-OQJR01000510-OQJR01000510.1-human-gut-metagenome-genome-assembly--contig:-NODE-510-length-12382-cov-3.304610_pt1 | contig 12382 bp, 13 predicted proteins | sample MGYA00242614_ERZ504781 | MGnify/ENA primary metagenome ERZ504781 (study PRJEB26092, sample SAMD00036365) | human gut metagenome | host: Homo sapiens | study: EMG produced TPA metagenomics assembly of...
GTGGATACCATGGACACCATTCTAACCAATTTTCTGGTGGCTGTCGCAGCACAGGTAGCTGCACACTTCCTGTGCAAGTGGCTTGAGAGTCACCGCAAGGGCAAGTAAGCACAAAAAGAACCCTCTCGGAGCTGCAACTCTGAGAGGGCTCTTTTTTGTGCGTGGATACAATGGAATGTTCTAACCAACTTCCTACCCTTAGTATATGCAATCCCACACAAAAGTCAAGATGCTATGAAAAAAGTTCACAGCTCCAGCTCTGCCTTCCGTCCGGTGGACTGATAGGCAGTCAGCTTCACGCCGGCCTTTTTGAACATGAACCGCGCCGCCACGCTGGAATCGCTGTCGTGGTACTTGTCGCCGTAGTACACCACCTCGGCAATGTCCGACTGGATGATGGCCTTGGTGCACTCGTTGCAGGGGAACAGCGTCACGTACACCCGCGCACCTTTCAGGTTACTTGTGAGCGCTGTTGAGGATGGCGTTCAGCTCGGCGTGGCACACGTACATATACTTGGTGTCCAGCGGTGCGCCCTCACGCTCCCAGGGCATCTCGTCGTCGCTGCAGCCAATGGGCATACCGTTGTAGCCCAAGGACAGAATTTTGTTTTCCGAGCTGACGATGCACGCGCCCACCTGACTGTTGGGGTCCTTGGAGCGCATGGCCGTGAGCAGCGCAATGCCCATGAAATATTCATCCCAGTTGATGTAATCCATACGTTTCATTTCGGTATGCTCCTTGTGCCTGTATTCTGCCTTTTATTATAGCGTATCGCTGTGGATTTTACAATAAACTTTGGCACTGCCGTGCAACTTGCACAAAACCTTGCCCCGAAGTTTGGCGCTTGATTCGTCAGAATTTTCAAACGAAATATTTAAAAATCATTTTAAGTGTGGTATTATCTTTGTAAAATATGCCACAAAAGCGGAGAGAATGCTCCGTGCGGCGGAAATGAGGGAAAAACCGATATGAAATACGCAAGCAACAACATCCGCAATATCCTGATTGCCGGTCATGCCGGCAGCGGCAAGACCACGCTCACCGAGGCGCTGGTCTATTTTTCGGGCGCTGCCGAGCGTATGGGCCGTGTTGAGGACGGCACTACTGTTTCGGACTTTGACCCCGAGGAAGCAAAGCGCAAGGCCAGCCTGTCTGCATCGGTCGTCCCCGTGGAGTACGAGGGCATCAAGTACAACCTGATCGATGCACCGGGCCTGTTCGACTTCGAGGCCGGTGAGTACGAGGGCATCCGCGCAGCCGAGAGCGTGCTGGTGGTGGTGTCCGGCCGCAGCGGCGTGACTGTGGGTGCGGAAAAGGCGTTCCAGCTGGCCCGCAAGAATGGCAAGGCTACCATGGTGTTCGTCTCCAAGTGCGATCTGGAGAATGCCAACTACTTCAAGATCCTTGAGGATATGAAGATCAAGTTCGGCTCCACCGTCTGCCCCTGCGTGGTGCCCGCCAAGCTGGACGACGGCACCCCCGTGTACATCAACCTGTTCAGCCAGAAGGCCTTCAAGTACGAGGGCGGCAAGCAGATCCAGGTGGACCTGCCGGACATCGGCCACCGTTTTCAGGGCCTGATCGAGGCCATGAGCGAAGCCATTGCCGAGACCGACGATGAGCTGATGGAAAAGTTCTTCGGCGGCGAAGCCTTCACCACCGAAGAGATCGTGGAAGGCATGCGCAAGGGCGTCAAGGATGGCCTGATCACCCCCGTGTTCTGCGGCAGCGCCGTGAACCAGCAGGCACTAGATATGCTGCTGTTCAACATGCACAAGCTGCTGCCCAGCCCGGAGCACGAAGCCAGCACGCTGGCCGAGGATGCCGCCGGCGAGCCGGTGGAACTGCACTGCACCGTGGACGAGCCTACCGCCGCCTACGTGTTCAAGACCGTGGCCGACCCGTTCGTGGGCAAGCTGAGCTACCTGCGCGTGGTCAGCGGCAAGGTGACTGCAGGCGAACCCCTCACCAACGCCCGCACCGGCGATGTGGAGAAGATCTCCAAGCCCCTCACCGTCATTGGCAAAAAGCAGGTGGACTCCGACGGCATCATTGCCGGTGACATCGGCGCAGTGGCAAAGCTGGTGAGCGCCAAGACCGGCGACACCCTGTGCGACGCTGAGCGCGTGGTCAAGCTGCCCGCCCCCGTGTTCCCCAAGCCCAGCCTGTTCATGGCCGTCACTGTGGCCAAGAAGGGCGACGAGGGCAAGATCAGCAGCGCACTGGCCCGCCTGATGGAAGAAGACCCCACCCTGAGCTACGAGAACAACGCCGAGACCCATCAGCAAGTGATCGGCGGTCTGGGCGAGCAGCATCTGGACGTGGTGAAGGCCAAACTCAAGAACAAGTTCGGCGTGGAGATCGGGCTGGAAGCACCCCGCATCGCCTACCGCGAGTCCATCCGCAAGGCCTGCCAGAAGCAGGGCCGTCATAAGAAGCAGACCGGCGGTCACGGCCAGTTCGGTGACGTTATCATCAACTTTGAGCCCTGCGACAGCGAGCAGGTGGTGTTTGAGGAGAAGGTGTTCGGCGGCAGCGTGCCCAAGAACTTCTTCCCGGCTGTTGAAAAGGGCGTGCGCCTTGCCGCCGAAAAGGGCGTGCTTGCAGGCTACCCCGTGGTGGGCCTGAAAGCCACCCTGCTGGACGGCAGCTACCACCCGGTGGACAGCTCCGAGATGGCCTTTATTATGGCCGCAAAGCTGGCTTACAAGGCCGCTATGCCGGAGGCCGGCCCGGTCATTCTGGAACCCATCCACACCCTGAAGGCTCATGTGCCAAACGACAACACCGGCGATATCATGGGCGATGTGACCAAGCGCCGCGGCCGCGTGCTGGGCATGGAGCCGGACGAGGACGGCCTGCAGACCATCATCGCTGAAGTGCCGCTGGCAGAGCTTGCAAACTTTACCACCTTCATCCGGCAGACCACGCAGGGCCGCGGCTGGTTCACCACCGAGTTTGCCCGCTACGAGGTTCTGCCCGAGATGCTGGTGCCTGCCGTTGTGGAGCAGGCCAAGAAGCTGGGCAATCTGGACGAGAGCGCAGACGATTAAACGGCAACCGTCAACTTCCCCAGTCTGCTGCGCAGCCAGCCCCCTCACCGAGGGAGCTGGCAGGACCGTCAGGTTCTGGCTGAAGGAGTTCTCACCGAAATACGACATCACCCCGACCCCCGTTGACACTTTCCCTCTGTCAGCGGGGGTTTTTGCGGGCAAAAAGCCCCCTCGGAGTAGGAGCTCCGGGAGGGCTTTTTTGTTGTATTGTGCCAAAACCTGTGTTATACTGGTGGCGCTGCCCTTCTCCATTCTGGGAGCAGAAGGAGGTGAGCTGCATGGCCCCAATTTTAACCAACATTATCGTAGCTGTCGTAGCGCAGGTGATAGCCGACCGCCTGTGCAAGTGGCTTGACAGCTATCGCAAGGGCAAGTAAGCACAAACCCCCTCGGAGTAGCCGCTCCGAGGGGGTTGTTTTTTGTGAGCTGATGGCAATTATCTTAACCAACATTTTGCCTACTTCTAGTATATGCACCTTGGCGCAAAAGTCAAGGATATACGAGAAAATTTACAATTTACGCTGCCTTGGGGAATGCCTTATTCCAGGTTTCGATCACGTTGAACTTCGGTGTCCAGCCTTCGGGCTTGAAGGTGTCTGCGCTCTTGGCCTCCATGATGCCCTGCTCCGCTTTCCCTCTGTCGGCGGGGATTTTTGTTGTTATTTTTCTCAGATCCTCTAAAATCTCTGCCATTTTTAGGCATCCTTCCAATCTTGTCTAAAATCCTTGATTTCTGTTGGGGGGGGGTAGAATAAAGATTGGTGAATCTTTTTTGTCCACGATCCGCGCAGACAAGATCCACCCGCAAAAGTCGTATCAAGGAGGAATTTATATGAAAACGCGACTTATCAGCCTGCTGCTGGCATTCAGCATGGCACTGACATTTCTGCCTGTCGGGGCAGTCTCTGCATTTGCGGCGGAGACGGGCGATACATTTAACTTTAACGGTCTTACATACGAGATAACAAGTGACACAACCGCCAAAGTCAAAGGACCCGAAGCAACCACCTTATTGACCCAAGTAACTATTCCAGAAAAAGCAACAAATTCCTTGAATGGAGAATCCTACACTGTAACAGCCATTGCGGATAAAGCTTTTCGCAACACAAGATTTAACGGCGAAATCACATCCATCACACTTCCCGATAGTTTGAAGGAAATCGGTGATTTCGCTTTCTTTTCTTGCTTCAAACTCGAAGGCATCAATCTTCCCGATGGGCTTACTAAAATCGGGTATCAAGCTTTTCAGAACTGTTATAGTTTAACAGAAATCACCATTCCAAGCAGTGTAACTACTATGGGTTCACATGTGTTCAACCGCTGTACCGGACTAAAAGAAGTTACCTTTGAAAAGAATTCGCAGCTAAGCGCGCTTCCTGATGCAACCTTTGCCAACTGTATAAGTCTGGAGTCTTTTACCCTTCCCAATGGATTCGCTTCCATCGGCGAAAATGCTTTTTATAAATGCGGAAATCTCACCACATTAAACATCTCGGATGATGTTACTGAAATCAAAAAAGATGCTTTTATTGATTGCGCAAAGTTCAACACTATCAATTATGACGGTACCAAATACTCTTGGAACGCTCTACTAAAAAGCGGCAGCGTAGATAACACAGTTTTGGAAAAAATTCAAGCGGACGGCTTCACCGTGAATTACTGGGTACAGCCTTTGGTCGTCAGCGGCGGCATTTTCACAGTAGATGGCGATCCTGTAGTTGGCGATACAGCTATTGTGCCCGTCGGTGCTACAGTTGAAATCACTTTTGATCAGCAGTCTTTCGCTGACAGTGGTCTCTCTTTTGGTAGTTGGGAGATTGATGGTTTAAGCAATTCAGAATACTACAAAAATAAAGAAAGTTTCACCTTTACTATGCCTAAGAATCGCGTAGCAGTCACAGCTTCAACAATGGATATTCCCATCATCGATGACTCCCCTGTTGACCCTGGCATCAGCACTGCGGTAACGATCATTGGCGGTGCACTGCTGGTGGGAGGGCTGCATCAGCTGGGCACCGAGATGTGGCTGATCCATCATCTGCCCAAGGGTACCGCCATCCCGGAAACTCGCATCGAACTGGCCGAAGTGCTCTGGAAGGATGCCGGACAGCCTGCTCCTGCTGCCGAAGCCGCTTATACCGATATCGACACCGACGACACCGATGCGCAGCAGGCTGCACAGTGGGCAATTGAAAACGAACTGATGACGCTGCGCAGCAGTGAGCATCCGGACAAATTCGACCCCCATGTGCCGGTCTCCACCGTAAAAGCCATTCGCGCGTGGAAAAAGGCACAGCAGATGAAACCGTCTACCAAGTAACACCCAATAGAATCAAAACAGCCCGTTCTCCTTTTTTGAAGAGCGGGCTGTTCCGTTATTTGCTCCAGCCGACACATTTTTCTGCCCTACCGCCGCCTTTTTTGTTGACAAAGCAGCCGCCTGCTATTATAATAATGTAGTCAAAATGGCATTCTTGTGCGGCTTTGCGGCTGCACAGCACAAATAGAGACAAGGAGAGATTCTCAAATGGCACAAGAGATCAAGATGTCCGCTGCCGGTCTGAAGGCAATGCAGGAGGAACTGGAATACCTCAAAACGGTGCGCCGCAAGGAGCTGGCCGAAGAGATCAAGGAAGCACGCAGCCACGGCGACCTTTCCGAGAACAGCGAGTACGACGAGGCCAAGAATACGCAGGGTCTGGTGGAGAACCGCATCACCGAACTGGAGCAGATGATCAAGAACGCCGTCATCATTGATGAGAGCGAGCTGAGCGTGGACAATGTCTCTGTGGGCACCCACGTCACCATCCTCATGACCGGTGAGGACGAGAACGAGGAGTACGACATTGTGGGCCGCACCGAAGCCGACCCCCTGAACGGCAAGATCAGCGACGAAAGCCCCGTGGGCCACGCTCTGCTGGGCAAGGCTGTGGGCGACAAGGCCGAAGTGCTGCTGCCCACCGGCCACACCGTGGAGTACACCGTGCTGAACATTACCCACGCTGCAGGCTGAGCAGGCCAAACGAATAGGAGAAACCATGGAAGAACAAAAGAAGAACCCGGCGCAGGGCCTGTCCGAGAGCGAGCAGGTGCAGGTGCGCCGCCAGAAGCTGGCCGACCTGCAGGCTGCAGGCCACGACCCCTTCACCCTGACCAAGTACCCGCAGGATGCCTACTCTGCCGACCTGAAGGCCGAGTTTGCCGACCTGCCCAACGAGACCGACAGCGGCAAGACCGTGGCGCTGGCTGGCCGTATGATGTCCAAGCGCGTAATGGGCAAGGCAAGCTTTGCCCACCTGCGGGACGATAAGGGCGACATTCAGCTGTACGTCCGCCGCGATGAGCTGGGCGAAGAGCCTTACGCCGCCTTCAAGAAGCTGGACGTGGGCGATATCATCGGCGTGAAGGGCGAGGTGTTCCGCACCAAGACCGGCGAGCTGAGCGTGCGCGCCACCGAGCTGACCCTGCTGGCTAAGAGCCTGCGTCCCCTGCCCGAGAAGTTCCACGGCCTGACCGACACCGAGATGCGTTACCGTCAGCGCTACGTGGACCTGATTGCAAACCCCGAGGTGAAGGACACCTTCGTGAAGCGCAGCCAGATCCTGAAGGAGATCCGCTCCTATCTGGACGAGAAAGGCTTTCTGGAGGTAGACACCCCCATCCTGACCCCCTTCGAGATCGGTGCCTCTGCCCGCCCCTTCTACACCCATCACAACAGCCTGAACATGGACATGGTGCTGCGCATCGAGACCGAGCTGTACCTCAAGCGCCTGATCGTGGGCGGCATGGACCGCGTGTACGAGGTGGGCCGCATCTTCCGCAACGAGGGCATGGACCCCAAGCACAACCCGGAGTTCACCAGCATTGAGCTGTATCAGGCCTTCACCGACTTCCACGGCATGATGGATCTGGTGGAGGAGCTGTACAAGCGCCTTGCCCAGAAGATCTGCGGCAGCATGGTCATCCCCTATCAGGGCAAGCAGATCGACATGGGCCACTGGGAGCGCCTGACCATGGTGGAAGCCGTGAAGAAGTACTCCGGCGTGGACTTCAACGACTGGAAGTCCGACGAGGATGCCATCGCCGCCGCCAAGGAGCACCACGTGGAGCTGCCCGAGGTGCCCACCAAGGGTTCCATTCTGGCCGAGTTCTTTGATGCCTTCGTGGAGGACAAGCTCATCCAGCCCACCTTCATCTACGACTACCCCGTAGAGATCAGCCCGCTGGCAAAGCGCAAGCCGGACGACCCCGCCTTCACCGAGCGCTTTGAGTATTTCATCGACTGCACCGAGTACGGCAACGCCTTCAGCGAGCTGAACGACCCCATCGACCAGAAGGGCCGCTTCGAGCGTCAGGTGGCCGAGCGCAAGGCCATCGAGCCCGACTGCAAGGCACAGGTGGACTACGACTACGTGAACGCGCTGGAGTACGGCCTGCCCCCCACGGGCGGTCTGGGCTTCGGCGTGGACCGTCTGGTGATGCTGCTCACCGACAGCGCCTCCATCCGCGATGTGCTGCTGTTCCCCACGATGCGCCCGGAATCTAACTAAGCTACGTGGTAATCCTTGTGTCTCCGACAGTCCGCACGAACTGAAAATCCGACCCTGAATGTACCAAAAACCTGAATGTTCAGACGGATTTCTTAGGGGCTTGTCGGAGAAGGCAAAAATCCCAAACGGAGCGTGACGGATTTTCGCCAGTTCCACATCCAGCAGAAAACTGTAAACGAGAAAACAGTCAAGAGGACATTTCACCATCGGCAAAAGCCGAAAGTGGAGTGTCCTTTTTCTATATCCTGATAATGCAAGTATACCACATAACCTTGACAAAGGAGAAGAATACCATGGCACATAAGCGAAACTCGGTTGAAGTTCCTGAACTGGAAAAACTGCTGGCTGGAAAGAAAAAGAAATACGTTCGCTACGAGGAAGGGGCAGTCCTCTACTCGATGGGCAAAAACTCTTTCCGACAAGTCGCACAGGATGCTCACGCTGTCGTCCGGTTGAAACGCATTGCACTGGTGAACGTAGAAGTGCTGGACGAATATCTGGAATCCTTTCGTGAATAATTGAATTAGCTTTACATAGCGCACTTTCAGTTTCTATAAAATCGGAGGTGCGTTTTTCTCAAAATTTGATTGATTATTTTCAAAAAAGTGATTATTTCGATTGAATTTCTGCTAAAAATATGATACTCTAGCATTGGAGGGTTGCAATATGCTGATAGAATTTCGATTTAAAAATTATCGTTCCTTTCGTGACGAAGCCATATTGTCTATGGAGGCAATAGGCTTGGGTAGTAAAAAAGATTGCTTGATTCATTACAAAAGTCAAAAAATCCTACCGGTAGCGGCAATTTATGGAAAAAATGGCGGAGGCAAGAGTAATGTTATTCGTGCTTTTTGGCTAGCAGTTCAGTTTATAAAAAATGCCCAGCGGACACAGCATGAAAAATCTGAGATTCCAATTCATTCTTTTGCGTTGAATGATTACTCTGCAGAGCAACCGACAGAGTTTGAATTCATTTATACAAAAAGCAATGTAAAATACTGGTATGGATTTTCTGCGACACGGCAGAAGATTCTAAAAGAGTACCTATTCCACGCACCAAAAGGACAAAAGGCAACTGTTTTTACTAGAGCAGAGCAGAATTTCAGCTTTACAGAGGATAAAGCACTTCGAAAACTAATTGGTAAGATGGTATCAGAGAACCAACTGTTTTTTTCTGTCGCATGTACAATGAATGATTCTGCTTGCGTTAAGGCGATGCAATGGTTTAGAGAAGATGTGCGATTCTCAAGAGACTATACAGATATTCCTGATCAATTGATTACCTATTCGGAAGATCCTCTTATGTTAAAAGCAATTTCAAACTACGCAAAAGCTGCTGATCTTGGCATTGAGGATGTACAATTTGACGTTAATAATCGGGAAATTGACAATAATAATTCTGCCTTTCCTGAAAATATGCCAGATGAACTAAAAAATGCATTATCACAATTTGCACAAGCGTTGGCATCCAGTCCGAATATCCAAATGCAGCAAATGCGAGTAGGACAAGTTGACGCTAAAACAACTCACAAAGGAAAAAACAAGGACGGATCGAGTGGTCTTTACAAATTGGATTTGGATGACGAATCAGACGGAACGCGTAGATTGATGTCAATCGCTCCAGCAATTGAATCAACCTTGCGAACGGGTGGACTTCTACTAATTGATGAAATCAATCGTGAGTTACATCCTATTTTGGTAGCATATATCGTTGCAAAGTTCCAGAACAAGAATGCAAACCCACACGGTGCACAGCTTATTTTTACAACCCACAATACAGAACTTATGGGCATGGATTTGTTAAGAAAAGACCAATTCTATTTTGTGGATAAGCATAACGCAGATGGTGTTTCTGAACTTTACAGTGTGAGTGAACTCGGAACACGAACAGAAGAAAACATTCAAAAGAACTATATTCTTGGCAAGTATGGTGCAATACCAAACGTTGAAATTGAGGAGGTAGAATAATGCCTCGTCAGATAAAACGTGTCAAGCCCTTAATTTATGTATTTTATGAAGGTGAAAGTGAGCAACAGTATATTGATTATTTGAAGAATCAGTTCTCTGATGTGGCTGTAATTAAGCGATGTGCAAAGAGAGCTTCTACAAATTTGTTCGAGGACACGAAAAGTAGATTCGAAAAAGATAAAAAGTATAGAGATACTGCTGAAGCAACGGATGAAATCTGGTTCTTTTTTGATGCTGAATTAAAAGATAGTAGTGACGAAGTATGGGCTGACCGACTAAAAATTATTAACTATCTCCGAAGGCTTCGAAAAAAGCCCAATATTCGTGTTCGACTTCTAATGACCTCCGGCTGCATTGAATATTGGTTTATGCTACATTTCAAAGATTGCGCTCCTCCCACTCAAACTGAGGCTGACAAAAATAACCTTGTAAAAGATGTTAAAAAATTTATTTCAATTTACAAGAAAGGCGATAAAGATTCCATTTGGCAAATCGCTCCCAACTATCCAACAGCAGTAAAATATGCAAAAAAGCGGTTGCAAAACATTTCGGAGATTCCTTGTATTGAAGATACAGATGAACGAAATCAATGGCTTTGCAAATATTGCGTAACTTTTTCGACTGTGTTTGAAGCACTTGATTTTTTGGAAAGTCTTAGTTCTGTAGCATAAGAATCACTCATCATGGAGAGAAACTTGCTATAAAGTGGTAGCTTTTCCTTTGTTTCTTCTGCATCTATCAAGGATGTTAATGGAGCATAACGGATAAAGATGGAGTCGTTGTTTGCATTCTCCCCACGATGCGCCCGGAATCTAACTAAGCTACGTGGTAATCCTTGTGTCTCCGACAGTCCGCACGAACTGAAAATCCGACCCTGAATGTACCAAAAACCTGAATGTTCAGACGGATTTCTTAGGGGCTTGTCGGAGAAGGCAAAAATCCCAAACGGAGCGTGACGGATTTTCGCCAGTTCCACATCCAGCAGAAAACTGTAAACGAGAAAACAGTCAAGAGGACATTTCACCATCGGCAAAAGCCGAAAGTGGAGTGTCCTTTTTCTATATCCTGATAATGCAAGTATACCACATAACCTTGACAAAGGAGAAGAATACCATGGCACATAAGCGAAACTCGGTTGAAGTTCCTGAACTGGAAAAACTGCTGGCTGGAAAGAAAAAGAAATACGTTCGCTACGAGGAAGGGGCAGTCCTCTACTCGATGGGCAAAAACTCTTTCCGACAAGTCGCACAGGATGCTCACGCTGTCGTCCGGTTGAAACGCATTGCACTGGTGAACGTAGAAGTGCTGGACGAATATCTGGAATCCTTTCGTGAATAATTGAATTAGCTTTACATAGCGCACTTTCAGTTTCCACAAAATTGAAGGTGCGTTTTTTCTTTTGCAAAAATCAGACAAGGAGGTTTTGCACATGACCACACACTCACAGTTGAAAATCCGAGGCCACACCAAATGATGCTCGACTACTTCTATGGGCAGTCAGGTGAACTGTTCGCCTACTACCGCATACCGAAAGCACTCTTTCAAGACAGCCGTTTCCGGCAACTCTCTACGGATGCCCGGACACTGTACGGCATCCTGCTCGATCGTATGAGCCTGTCTGCAAAGAATAGCTGGGTGGATGAACATGGGCGTGTGTATATCATCTACACCGTCCGGGAGGTGCAGGAATCTCTCTGCTGCGCCGAGCACAAGGCGGTCAAGTTGTTCCGGGAGCTAGAACAGGCAGACCTCATCGAACGCAAACGGCGTGGGCTGGGCAGACCCAGCTTGATCTACGTCAAGAACTTTTCATCTGGACTGCCAAAAGCGCAAATACAGAATTGTGCAAACAGCAATTCTTGTGCTGCCGAAAGTGCAGTTCAGGTGCGGCCAAAATCGCAATCTAATAAGACTGATAAGAATAAAACAGAGAGGAACCATCCTTTCCTCCCGGATGAAACGGATAGGCTGACCCAGCGAGAACAGCTTGAAGATTATTTTTATCAGGCATTGGAGGTCGAACTGCTGCTCCGGCTCTGCCCGGATGATGAGGACGCCATCTATCAAATCGTGGACTTGCTTGTGGACACTTGCTCCACCAAACGCAAGATGTTGAGGATTGCCGGGGATGATAAGCCTGTCGAAGTAGTGCGCAGTCGGTTGAAAAAGCTGAACGCAGACCATATCCGCTTCGTGCTGGGCTGTCTGGCAGAGAACACTTCCCCTGTGCGGAACATGAAGCAATATCTGCTGGCGGCATTATTCAATGCGCCTACGACCATGAATCTCTACTATCAGAACAAAACGAACCACGACTTTGCGCGTGGCTCTCCGGGGAGGTGATATTATCGCAAAGAAAGCAACCACAATCGCCATCGTCAACCAAAAAGGCGGCACGGCCAAAACCACCACCTGTGAAAATTTGGGCATCGGTCTGGCTATGGAGGGGAAGAAAGTTCTGCTGGTGGATGTTGACCCGCAGGGCTCACTCACCATCAGTATGGGCTGGCAGCAGCCGGATGAACTGCCCACTACGCTTTCCACTCTCATGCAGAAAGCTATGAATGACCATCCCATCCAGCCCGGTGAGGGCATCCTGCACCATGCGGAGGTGTTGACCTTATCCCGGCACATTGAGCTGGCGGAATGGAAGTTGCCCTTGTCAACAGTATGAACCGGGAAAGATGCTAAAGCAGGTGTTGGACAGTGCCAAACGCGAGTACGATTATATTCTACTGGACTGCACTCCTTCGCTGGAATCGCTCACCGTCAATGCGCTGGCTGCGGCAGATACCCGACGTTTGACTACC
>ENA-OQJR01000513-OQJR01000513.1-human-gut-metagenome-genome-assembly--contig:-NODE-513-length-12340-cov-3.048064_pt1 | contig 12340 bp, 16 predicted proteins | sample MGYA00242614_ERZ504781 | MGnify/ENA primary metagenome ERZ504781 (study PRJEB26092, sample SAMD00036365) | human gut metagenome | host: Homo sapiens | study: EMG produced TPA metagenomics assembly of...
ATCGTATCTGTAAGCTGCACTTCTGTTTCATAATAATCAAACACTTCCCCGGAGGATATCTTCTGCATCTGCAGTGCTTCTCCTCCTGAAATCAGACAGACCTCCTGAGCGTCATCTCTTGCCGTTCTGAATCTCAGCCTGACTTTTTCATGGATACCCGGTTCCGCAGGTATGACATAATCCGATGTCCCATCACAGAACAGCGCATTTTTATTCATATAAACCTCCTTTGGGGCAAGCCCCTTAAAATGCCTGCCCGGCATTAAAAACAGCTTGCCCCATTCTACACCTACTTCTCAAAAAGTGCTTCAAACTCACTTCTTGTAATCTTTTCTTTTTCCAGCAATAACTGGGCACAGGCTTCCAGTACAGACTGATGCTCCTCCAGAATTGCTTTTGCTTTCAGATAGCACTCATCAATGATACGTTTGACTTCCTCATCGATTGTTCCCGCCACTTTTTCACCGTATCCTCTGGATGTGTGACCAAAATCACGTCCGATAAAGACTTCATCACTGTCATTGTCATAGTTGATCAGACCAAGACGTTCTGACATACCGAATTTGGTGATCATGGATTTTGCGATCGCAGTTGCCTGACGGATATCCTGAGATGCACCGGTTGTAATATCATCAAAGATCTGTTCTTCCGCTACACGTCCGCCGAGAGACACTGTAATCTCCTGAAGCATATGTCCTTTTGTATTGAACATATCATCGCCTTCCGGAAGCGGCATCGTATAACCGCCTGCTCCTCCTGTCGGAACAATGGACACACTGTAGACAGGTCCCACATCCGGCAGTACATGGAAGAGGATCGCATGTCCCGCCTCGTGATATGCTGTAATCCGGCGTTCTTTTTCAGAAACCACACGGCTCTTTTTCTCCGGTCCGATCCCGACTTTGACAAACGCATGCCGGATATCGGACTGCTGAATATACACTCTGTTTTCCTTTGCAGCCAGAATCGCCGCCTCATTCAGAAGGTTTTCCAGATCTGCTCCTGTAAATCCACTGGTTGTCTGCGCAATCTGTTTCAGATCTACATCGTCTCCCAGCGGCTTGTTTCTCGCATGTACTTTCAGGATCTCTTCTCTTCCTTTGACATCCGGACGTCCAACTACCACATTTCTGTCAAAACGTCCCGGACGTAAGATCGCAGGATCCAAAATATCTTTCCGGTTGGTCGCTGCCATCACAATAATACCTTCATTAACACCAAAACCATCCATCTCTACCAGCATCTGGTTCAATGTCTGTTCTCTCTCGTCATGACCGCCACCAAGTCCGCTTCCTCTGCGTCTGGCAACTGCATCGATCTCATCGATGAAAATGATACATGGGGCATTCTTCTTCGCATCCTGGAACAGATCCCTGACACGGGACGCTCCCACACCGACAAACATCTCTACGAAGTCAGATCCCGAAATCGTAAAAAACGGAACCCCGGCCTCTCCGGCAACTGCTTTTGCAAGAAGGGTCTTACCGGTTCCCGGAGGCCCCTCCAGAAGCACTCCTTTTGGGATTCTTGCTCCCACCTGAACATATTTTTTCGGAGATTTCAGGAAATCGACAATCTCTGCAAGCTCTTCTTTTTCTTCCTGCAGCCCCGCAACATCTGCAAATGTCACTTTCTTATCATTCTCAGAACTCATACGGGCACGACTTTTTCCAAAATTCATTGCTTTTGCATTGGCACCACCACTCTGTCTGTTCATCATCATCGTAATAAACATGAATCCGACAAGCATCAGCACAACCGGGAGAACCGTCGTACTCAGCACCGAATCCTGAGGGATCGCGCTTATGCGGTATTCCACATCATTTTTATCCAGCAGCTTCTGCGTCTCATTGACATCCGATACGTTGACACGTCCCGTTTCCCTGCTGTCGCGCAATGTCAGTGTGACCACTCCGGTAGGCACTGCCTTATTCTGGTTGATCACCACCTCTGTCACGTTGTCATCCTTTATCTCCTGTTCAAACTGAGTAAAAGTTATCTCCTGCCCGCGCATCTGTACACGGCTCGTCATCCATAGCACAAAAAAGATCACAGCAATAAACACAACCACGGTTGCGCCGCTTATGCCTTTATACTTCTTGTCATTCAATGATACTGCTCCTTCCTATTCCACACCTTCTACGACTCCGATATATGGAAGATTTCTATATTTCTGTGCGTAGTCCAGTCCATATCCGACTACAAATTCGTCCGGTATCTCAAATCCGACATAATCTACTTTTACATCTCTTTCTCTTCTCTCCGGTTTGTCCAAAAGAGTACAAAGCTGAATGCTCTTTGGATTTCTTTTCTTCAGAACATCGATCAGATAATACAGTGTACGTCCGGAATCAATGATGTCTTCCACGATCAGAACATCTTTTCCCTCGATGGATTCATCCAGATCCTTTGCAATTCTGACAACACCGCTGGATGTTGTCGCATCCCCGTAGCTGCTTACACACATAAAGTCCAGAGAAACCGGCACACTGATTCTTTTAGCCAGTTCACACATGAAAAATACTCCGCCTTTGAGTACACAGATCATATGGATCTGCTTTCCTGCATAATTTTCGCTGATCTGTTTTCCCAATGTTTTGATTCTTTCATTTACTTCTTCTTCTGAAACTAACACTTTAATTGTCTCTGCCATGTTTTTTATCCTCCATTATTTTGATCTCTATTATCCTTTTTGTATGTTCAGATATCTGATATCTGCTGCTCATCCGATATCCGACAACCCACAGTATCTGATGCCCCTCGGCGATCAGCAAAATCCGCTCTCTGCTTTTTGCAGGAATCTTCTCATTGATAAAATAAGATTTAAGCTTCTGCGTACCGCCCTGCCGGTTGACACACAAAACATCCTCTGGCTGTCTCGTTCTTACGGTGAGACTATTTTTATTATATCATAGTCAAACCATTTCGTGTAGGGGTTTTGCGGTATCTGTTCTATCGAAAAATTCTTATCTTTTTCCCGAATTGTACAGCATATTCGCAGCTTCCCGTCTTTTAATCGGGTAATTCCGGGAATTATAAGTTCTTCCCGGCACTCCGTCTGTTTTTCCTCTGTCTGGTTTGTCAAAAGTATTCCTTCATATTTTCTCTCTGCACAGATATTGTAGGGAAGATTTCGCTTCCTTCCGCTCTGCTTTTCAAACAACTCCGCCACTGCCGCAACGTGTACAGACGCAAGATCCTTTCCTGTTCCCGCCAGATTTTCCAGACACTTCTGAATAATCCCGTTTTGGATGACCGGATCACACTGCATCCATTCATCCCACAGAAGCAAAAGCCCCTCTTCCTCCTGCCTTACCACACATCTGCAATGCACTTCGATTTCCCGCTCCAGATAATCCCTGATCTGATTTAACTGCTCCATCGTTTCATTCATGTGACGGACGGCCTGCCTGTTAACCTGCTCCTCCAGCATAGGAAGGATCTGATGCCGGATCCTGTTTCTGGTATATTCATCCCCGGCATTGGTCTCATCTTCACAGTAGGAAAGCTGATGTTCTTTCAGATAATACTCAATTTCCTTCCTGTTTATTCCAAGAAGCGGACGGATCATACACCCATTGACTGGCCGGATCCCGGAAAGCCCCCGGATTCCGGTTCCTCTTGCCAGATTCAAAAGCATTGTCTCTGCATTATCGTTCTGATGATGCGCAAGCGCGATCTTGGTCCCCCCATAACGGACCCGTACCTCCTCAAACGCCTTTCTTCGCACCAGACGCCCTGCCTCCTCCACAGACAGCTTTTTCTGCGCAGCGATTTCTTTTACATTCTCATGATACACAATACATGGAACATTCCGCTCCCTGCAAAATGTTTCCGTAAACCGTTCATCTCTTTTTGCATTTTCTCCACGAAGCCCGTGATTCACATGCACTGCGATCACATCAAATCCGATTTTTTCCTGCAGCCTCAAAAGTACAAAAAGCAGGCATATCGAATCCGCGCCGCCCGATATCCCTGCGATTACTTTATCTTCTTTTTGCAGCATATGATATTTTTGAATAAAATTTAAAACTTTCTTTTCCATACTGTAAACTATACCGAATCCGTCCCCAAAATGCAAGTATCCTGACAATTCCAAATCCCTACTACCAGTACTGTCATATCATCCATCGGTTCTTCTCCGGTCCAGTTTAATACCTGCTCCAGAATGTGATGCGCAAGCTCTTTGGGATTTCCGCCTGTCGTTCCACCAATGATCGTTTCCATCAGAAGGTCCTGTTCCCCAACCGGGAGAGCATCCAGCACACCGTCCGTTATCATAACAACAAAATCTCCGTCTTCCAGCGTTCTCTGCACAGATTCGATTTCAATGGAGTGCATGACCCCGATCGGCAGACTGGACGAACTGATACGCTCCACTTTGTTTCCTTTTTTGATAAATGTGGAAGAAGCTCCTGCTTTGATCAGACGACATTCTCCTGTATACAGATCAAACATGCTCAGATCCACCGTGGAAAAATGGATTTCCTCACGCCCCATCACCAATGTCGTATTAATCATCTGGATCGCCGCTTTTGCCGGAAATCCGGCTTCCAACAGCTCTTCCAGCAATTCCATGACAAGCGTACTCTCCCGGCATGCCTTCTCTCCGGATCCCATACCATCGGAAAGCGCCACTGCCAGTTTTCCTCCGCCAAGCTCACGCATCATGAAATTATCCCCTGAGATCTTGTTACAGTCCTTCCCGATCCTTGCCACACCGTAAAGTGTATAAAACACCGGGCCTTCCATGCACACGATCGTCTGATATTCTTTCCCCAGCATAAACGCCTGATCACTCTCTGCAATGAACTGTCTCCCCATCACTTCTGAAACAGCCTTTACGAGCGCTTTGATCGTAACGCAGGTATTTTTCACTGCTCTTGCGGTAAGATGTACTTCATATTTTCCTTCTCTGTTCAGGAAAAAAACTGCTGTACAGTACACGAATCCCGCTCTTTTTTAAAATGAGATGCCAGCTTTTTTTTCCAGACGCTCGTCCGAAAAATAAACTTTTTTCCAGCTCTTTCGCCGTACTGCGGAGCATATCCGCAAACGTATCCATCTGGACCGCGCATCCTTCCCTGCCAAGTACGATCCGGTTATTCCACATCATATTCTGTCTTGCATCGTGAAATGCACCCAGCATCTCCTGTAAAAAATGCTTCCCACCGCAGGCACCTCTGCTGAAGCTTCCTTTTTGTTTCTGTATTCAGTTCACTCCCGTAATGATCGATGGCAGATAAAACTTCATATCCCATCTGATAGGTATGTACAAAATCTTCTTCCCAGCACCAGGAACATTTTTCACAGCTTTTGCAGGCTCTTTCTTTTGTCCGGTCAAACATATCCTCAATCTCCTCATTGGAAAATGCGGATTTCTTTTCCTCCAGATGAAGAAATGTCCGGGAAAGCTGTTTGATAGAATCTGCGTATTTTTCAATCTGTGTCACATAGGGGCTGGTGTGCAGTGCCTGTCCATTTTTCATGGCGATATCCTCCTAGTTCTTATGTATGTAATATTAGAACATGCAAAAAGCCCCAGGAATTTCCCGGAGCTTCTCTTTCGTATCGTCACTATTTTGCCGGCTTGAAAATGATCTCATTCGGATCCACCAGTCCCTAATTTTTCTTCTGTCAATCTCTTTCACGTAATCGTCTGTCTTCACATTACGCTTCGTATGCTTCCACTTCCTTTGCTCGCTTTTTTCTCTTCTTTAATCTGTGCTTCCAGTTCTGCTTCCTGCTTCTGTACTGTGCGTTTCTGCTGCGCAGAGATACTGCATTCACTGCAAGTACGCCTACCAGCAATACAAGAATCATACTGATCAGCATCATACTTTTTTTATGATACCGCCATGCAGAATTCGTCTTCCGGCTTTTTGATCTGCCAGCGACTTTCTTTTTCTGAATCGCCATGATACTCACCCTATCAAATCTAACTTCTATTTCCATCCTGCCTGCAAATAAATTTGCCTGACACAAGTATTCTATCTGCTTTTTTCTCTTTTTTCAAGTTATTCAGCCGTTTTAATCAAGATTTCCTTGTTTTTTCATGTTTTTTTCAGTTTCCTGAAAATTCGTTTCAACAAATGCTGCACCCCCACAGCAGTCAGCAGCCCGGCTGCGATTCCCAGAACAAAGAACCAGCGAATACTTCCATAAGTCGTACAATACATCTGACGAAACACATACGCGCTCACCAACAGCCAGAAGCCGATATCCTCCACACCGACTGCCAGCGGATGATGCCGCACGAGTCTTCGTATCAGCAGCAGAATCTGATAACCGCAAAAAAGTACCATCCCCGTAAGCGCCGCATAGAAAAAAATCACAACTTCTGTTTCAATTCCGAGCATCATAATAACGCCTACTTAAATAATTTTGACAGAAAGCTCTCATTTTGCCCGCCCTGATTCACTCCAGAATAAGCAATACTGTCAATATTTCCGGAAAGGTCTACTTCTCCCTTCTCAACACTGAGCCGGTTCACATGGAGGTCTGTGCCTTTCACCATAAGCATCCCCTGCTCTGTCTCCAGAAGAATCTCATTCAGATCAAACGAGAGAACATCCAGAACTCCGGTAACCATACTTGTCTTTCTGTTATTCACGATCAGTTTATGTGCCTTCGCCGGCATTTGTCGTTCTTCCATACACTTTCCCCTTTCCTTCTGCTTTTCTATATATATGAGGGGTTGTATTATTTTATACCGGAAAAACGAATTTTTCTGTTTTATAAATAGCGGAACAGGTCTTTCGCCTCTTCTTTCTTGGTCGTATCCTGAATATCCAGCACTTCTACTTTCACCGTCTTTGTACCGAACTGAATCTCGATCACATCTCCCACTTTCACTTTTACGGATGCCTTTGCAGGCTTTCCGTTCACCAGAACTCTCCCTGCATCACATGCTTCGTTGGCTACGGTCCTGCGTTTGATCAGCCTGGAAACTTTTAAAAATTTGTCCAATCTCATCAATCTTTTCTCCTTCCTTCTCCTGTAACTGAAAAGAGAATACAACCGGCTTGTCCGACTGTATCCTCTTATGCATCTTTATCTGTTCGTCAATTATGCGTTTACAGCATCTTTCAGAGCTTTTCCAGCTTTGAATTTCGGAGCTTTGCAAGCTGCGATCTTCATTGTCTTTCCTGTCTGAGGATTTCTTCCTTCTCTTGCTGCTCTTTCGCTTACTTCAAAAGTACCGAATCCTACTAACTGTACTTTTTCTCCTTCTTTTAACTGCTCTGTTACTACATCAACAAAAGCTTTTAATGCTTTCTCTGCATCTTTCTTTGAAATTTCTGCCTGCTCAGCGATTGCTGCGATCAATTCTGTTTTGTTCATGGATAATTCCTCCTCTTTATTATGCTAGAATGATTATTCTAAATTGGTAAAGGCCGCATGTCTCTACCCTTTACATGTCGATACCCTTATGTACTGTTATAACTGGTGAAACTGCTTTTGTCAAGCAGTTTCACAGATTTACCATGCAAAGCGGTACTGTTTACAATAACAGCAACATTTTTACATAATCTTATCAATCATTGCCAGCACTTCTTTGCCCATAGCTGCGGATTTTTCATCTGCATCAGAAAGGGAGGTTCCTTTGATACCGTAGTAGAATTTGACTTTCGGCTCTGTTCCCGATGGTCTCACACATAACCATGCATCATCGGAAAGATCATAGTACAATACGTTCGATGTTGGAAGACCTGTCGAAGATACTTCACCAGTCTGCATATCCTGAATCGTGTCTGCTTTGTAGTCTCTCGCTTTCAGCACTTTGTAGCCTGCGATCTCTGCCGGCGGATTCTTACGGAGTGTCTCAAGAATCTCCTGGATCTTTGCAAGTCCTTCGATTCCTTTGAGTGTGATAGACTGGATATCATCTTTGTAGTATCCGTATCTCTCATACATCTCGATCATGGCATCCCAGAGAGTCATGTCTTTTGTCTTGTAGTAAGCAGCTGCCTCGCAGAGTGCCATTGTCGCAACGATCGCATCTTTATCCCTTGCATGTGTTCCGATCAGACATCCATAGCTTTCTTCAAATCCGAATAAGTACTCGCCTTTTTTGCTTGTCTCAAATCCCAGAATCTGCTGTCCGATATATTTGAATCCGGTCAGAACTTCAATCAGCCCTGTGTTATAGTAATCTGCAATCGCATCCGCCATATTGGTTGTCACGATCGTCTTGATCAGATATCCATCCTCAGGGAGTCCTCTCAATGCGCTTCTCTGTCCGATCTCATAGTCTGCAAGGAGACAGCCGGACATATTTCCTGTCAGATCGTGATATTCACCGTTTTTATCTTTTACCCGGACACCCAGACGGTCTGCATCCGGATCTGTAGCAAGCACAATGTCTGCATCCACTTCTCTTGCCAGCTTAAGTCCCAGTTCAAATGCCTCTGCCGCCTCCGGATTCGGATAAGAAACAGTCGGGAATTCGCCGTCCGGCAGTTCCTGCTCTTTGACTACGTATACGTTCTCAAAACCGAGCTCTTTTAAAATTCTGCGGGCAGGAATATTTCCCGTTCCATGAAGCGGACTGTATACGATCTTCAGATCTTTTCCAACTGCATCAATGGCATCCTGATGGATCACCTGCTTTTTCAGCTCTGCTATGTAGGCATCATCCACCTCTGCTCCGATCACTTCGTAGAGTCCGGCTGCTTTGGCATCCTCTGCCGGCATCGTCTTCATAGTCGTATAATCTGTCACTGCCTTGACTTCATCCATGATTCCTTTGTCATGAGGCGGTGTAATCTGCGCTCCATCTTCCCAGTATACCTTATAACCATTGTACTCCGGTGGATTATGGCTGGCTGTAATGTTGATTCCGGCAATACATCCGAGTTTTCTGACTGCGTAAGAAAGCTCCGGTGTCGGACGAAGAGAATCGAATACATAGGCTTTGATTCCGTTCGCAGCCAGGCAGCATGCCGCTTCCTGTGCAAATTCCGGTGACATCCGGCGTGAGTCAAATGCGATGGCAACTCCTTTTTCTGCGTTTCCACTCTTTAAAATATAGTTTGCCAGTCCCTGTGTTGCCTTTCTCACTGTATAAATATTCATACGGTTCGTTCCGGCTCCGATAATTCCCCGAAGTCCTGCTGTACCAAACTCTAAATCTGTATAAAAACGCTCTTTGATCTCGTTCTCATCTGATGCGATACGCTCCAGTTCTGCTTTTGTATCTGCATCAAAATAAGCATTTGTCAACCACTCATTGTATATTTCTTTGTAACCCATCTTAGGCACCTCCTGCAATATAGTATGGTTCTATTATACAACAGCCGCCTATAAATGAAAAGTGAATATATTTTCTAAAAATCGCTCTTTTTCTGCCTGCTGTCCGATTGCAGTCTGCAGTTTTTCTACACTTTTCTCCGGAATCCGCGCCTTATTGGAGTTCGAATACAGATTTGCTGTCTTCCAGAACTTCTCCGGATAAGCCAGGCAAAGTGCGAGAAATTCCTTTTCCCTGTCCTCCAGAGGACGGACGCTCTCATACATCTCCAGAATCTTTCTTCCCAGACTTTCTTTCACTGATATTTTTCCATTACCTTTCGCAGGAAATAATACAGATCCTGTACCTGTACATCCATTCTGAAATGCTCAAAATTGGTGACTGCAATCCTGCCGGAACTGATCCAGATGTTGTGATAATTATAATCTCCGTGTATCAGCTTTCCGGCTTTTAGATTGTCTTTGTACAATTCCGGATATCCGGAGCATTCCATCCGTTCTGTCACACTTTGCGCCATCTCATACATTCTCTCAAAATGTGCCAGAAAACGACGCTCAAATTCATTTTTTGTGACCCTGGAACGGATAAATGCCCGCACTTTTTTCAATTCCCGGTTGTGCCGCCTTAATTCTGACAGCATATCTCTTCCTGCAAAAGGTTTCAGTTCTATCTCTAAAACAGGTTCATGATCCGAAGCCTGAGGAACCATCTCCTGCATCTTTTCTTTTGTCCACGCACCGTCGCCAAGAATTTCTCCCCAATCCATTCTCTGATGCAAAAGTCCGAGAGCCTGTGCCGCTTCCAGCACATCCCGCTCCCTTCGTACCTCACACTCTCTTCCCGAAACCCATTTTTTCAGCATGTACTTTGTTCCATCCTGGGATACGCTAAAGAGTTTTCCCGCCTTCGTAAAGATGGGTGTGTCCACCTTCATTCCGTGTCTGGATTCCAGATAACAGAGCAAAACATACATCAGAGGTGCGCGCCCAACCGAAATTCCTGCCGGTCCAAGCAGCATCAGCCCCTCCTTTGTATCGCAAAAATAAGCACCCCTGGTCTTGCGGGTGCTTATCACGTCTATGTCATACTGTTCCAGAACTTCTAACTCATATTCTCTCATACTTGCCCCCTGCACTTTGCCCCGCCGAAAGCAGGGCGGATTCATGACTCTTTCTAATCTATGAATCCCGGTGAGCAAGTATGCTAAAAGCCAAATCTTTCTTTCACGTAATCACACAATTTTCCTTTTTGATTCCATGCCGGATCTTCGATCACCATATCCAGCAGCTCATTTAAGAGCGTTCCCAGTTTTTTTCCCGGCGCTATTCCGAGATTGATCAGATCCGTTCCTGTCACTGCCAGATCTTTTAATGTCACACATTCTTTGTTTCGCAGCGCATTTCGATACAGTTCTCTGATCTGAATGATATTTTCCAGCTTTCCTCTGCGTTCATAAGAACTCTGCGCTTTTGTATCTGCAAGCCGGACTGCCAGATAATATGGAAAGAGTTCCACCCCGATCTCATGCATGGCGCGGCGCACGTTCGCTCCGGTCGGTTCCATCCGGTAATCATGATATGCAACAAGCTTTGTTACTTTTCGAATCGTATCATTATCAAATTTCAAACGTTTCATCACTGTTTTTGCAATTTGCTCGCTGGCGATCGCATGCCCTTTGAAATGGTCTCTTCCATTTTCATCTGTGGTCTTCATTACTGGTTTTCCCATATCATGGAACAACATGGTTAGTCTGAGGACTTTATCATTCTTTACATTCTGCAGCGCATGAACTGTGTGTGCAGCTACATCATATTTATGATGTGGCGTATTCTGCTTCACACCGACCATGTCATCCCATTCCGGAAGCACCACTTTTGTGATTCCCAGCTCACAGGCATCCTGAATCCGCTCCGGATGATCGGATACCAGCAGTTTTACCAGCTCTGCCTGAATCCGCTCTGCACTGATATTTGCAAGTGTCGGCGCAAGCTTTCGAATCCCTTCCATCGTCTCGTCTTCAATCCGAAATCCAAGCTGTGCCGCAAACCGTATTCCTCTTAATATACGCAAAGCATCTTCCGAAAATCTTGCCGTTGCATCTCCCACACAGCGAATAACTCCTTTTTTCAAATCTTCCATTCCGCCAAAAATATCTACAAGTCCATCTGCATCATTATATGCCATCGCATTGATTGTAAAATCTCGACGGAGAAGATCCTCTTTTAACGACCTAGTAAATGTAACCTCCTTCGGATGTCTGTTATCTTCATATTTTCCATCAATTCGATAGGTCGTCACCTCGTATCCTTCATGATCGAGCAAAACTGTAATTGTTCCATGCTCAATCCCTGTATCAAATGTCTTATCAAACAATGTTTTTGTTTCCTGAGGCATCGCAGAAGTTGTAATATCCCAATCTTGAGGAATTCGTCCCAATACGGAATCCCGTACACATCCTCCGACCGCATAAGCCTCATAACCATGTGTCTGAAGCGTCTCTATAATCTTTTTCACATTCTCAGGTAATACAATCTTCCGGTTTTCCATTCTCATATGCCTCCTTATTAATCTGTATTATTATAACACACTTTCAATTGGGGACGTGTTTTTTTCAAAAAAACTCCGTCCCCAATTGAATCTTATCCTGTCCCCTTTTGAATTGTGTAAAGTTCACCTTCAATTTGTTTTCTAATCCTCTTTACATAACTTTTCGAGACTCCTAGCTTTTCTTTTACTGCATTTTCGAATTGCACTCTACTTTCTACGAACTGTAAAATCTCCAATCCTTGAAGTTGTCTTTGTTCTTGCATGTTCCAAAGTATTTCCCACGCCAATTCTACATACTGCCTATACTCTTCCTCTTCTGTATCTAAAAACACATTTTCATCCTTTTCCTGATGAAAAGTTCCAATTGATGTCCCATCTTTAAATTTTTCCTCATATAACTTTAATGCTTTTTTCACATAATACTTCTCTATTCTTTCTTTTCCCAGTATATTCCCTCATACTGCTATGTTCATATTGCATTTATGTTACTACATATTTTTTGCTTTTACTGGATTTCATATGAATATAACGCAAGCAGCT
>ENA-OQJR01000515-OQJR01000515.1-human-gut-metagenome-genome-assembly--contig:-NODE-515-length-12288-cov-2.514596_pt1 | contig 12288 bp, 12 predicted proteins | sample MGYA00242614_ERZ504781 | MGnify/ENA primary metagenome ERZ504781 (study PRJEB26092, sample SAMD00036365) | human gut metagenome | host: Homo sapiens | study: EMG produced TPA metagenomics assembly of...
CCGGGAATCAGGGATTCAGCAATTTCAACACCTTTCATGTACTTCGATGCGCGAAGTACAGTTGCCTTGCTTACACCATTTTCCTCTGCGATTCGTTCGCAGGTTTTCATGGCTTCACCGGAGTTATCAGTTTGAGAACTCCGGTGAAATCGGCCATTTTCATCATGCGATTCTTTGCGGGCTTCGCCATGAGAGGATTTTTCCGCTTCATATTGCTTCCCGATGAGGAACAGCTTCTGCTCCGGGGTGAGGTTACGCCGCCCCAACTGATTCTTGCAGATCCATGCGAGGACTTCTTCTCTGCTTTCAAATCGGAGCGGCATGGTGGAAAAGCAAATCTCCGGGTGCTTCTGGAGGATGGCATAACGGTTGTGTCCGTCAACAAGGGTGTTGTTCCAAACGATCAAAGGAGAGAGAAGCTTGCCTTCCTTGAGGATATTTTCTTCAAGCTGCTTGTACTCATCGTCCGTCAGCGGTGGGATCTGATTCTGGAACTCCGGGTCGATTTTCAGATTGATCATACGCACACTCCTTCTCTCTCATGATGTTGCGTCTGCTTTTCCTCCCGGAAGAACAGGGCAACATTCTGTTTTGCATCTTTCAGCTTGAGCAGTTCAGACTTGGCTTCCCTGTACTGCTCATAGAACTGGGCCTTTTCAGAAGCAAGAGCGCAGTATTCCGCTTCCAGCTTGTTCGGACTGGACAGGCTGGTGATGTTGTTTGCCTTGAGATAGGCTGCTGCTGTCCGGTATGCTGTCAGCTCTGCACGATGCTGTTCTTCAAAGACTGCTGGGTGTTTGACAGTTTTCAGCTTCTGTGCAAGCGGTCGGTACTGCTTGTAGTCAGCAGCGTGGCTGCGCAGCTTCTGATTGTCTGCCATGCGGGTTTCGAGGTCTTTCACTACGGCCAGCGATTCATGGAACTTGGTGTCAAGCTCTGCGATTCTCTGGTTGAGTGCGTCCTCGTTGAGCAGACCTTTCTCCTGCAAAAGAATCAAGGTCTGCGCCATGGCTTTGAGGTTGTGCTTCTTCGCCCAACGCTCATAGCCGATGCCCTTGCCCTGCTTCAGCTTCGCCTGAATGTCCACCAGCTTCTTGATTCGGTCGGGTTCTTCCTCAAGATTGCTGTGGAGGATAATGGGCTGGCTCTTGGCATTTTCTTTCAAGGTGGCAAGCACGAGTTCTTTCTCAAACTTGTCACCGAGGCTGTGTGCCCGGATAAACTTCTTTCTTCCGGCTGGCAGGTAGCTGAGCCGCCCACGGCTTTCCTTGACCGTGATGCCGTACCGCTGCAAGAGCCTGTCCGAGAAATCTTCAAAGCTCACTGCATTGTCCAGCACATCCGAGATCTGTTTCCGCAAAGTCTCCTTTGCGGTTTCAAACTCCGTTTGTGTGGGCTGCTGTCCGGCGGCAAGCAGGGCTGCGTTTTCACGGTCGAGTTTCATCTGACCGCGCCGTTTCATCCAGTACTCGCGCTCACTCACACGCTTTTTCGAGCTGAGCAGGTCGATCTGGTACAGCTTGGCATCCTGACACATTTCCATGACCGCGACACGCAAGTGCCGCATGGTCTGGGCTGTGCTGGAATGCTTCATGCCCTCACGCCAGTCACGGGGCTTCTGCATATAGGGCTTGCGCTCCACTTCTTGTGTCCGGACGCTACCGATCACGATGTGGACATGGATATTTCCCGAATGGTTGTGTCCGTCCGGGTGGGTGCAGACGATAGCAGGATGGCCGGGAAAGTTCTCTTTACAGAAGTTCAGGCCGAGGGCCTGTGCCTTTTCCATCGTCAGTCCATTTTCGACTGCATCCCGTGGGTCGAAGCTGATGATATACTGGTGGCTCTTGATATCATCCGGGTTGTTGTTCTTGTCGTACTTCCGATTTGCCAGCAGACAGGCCGTTGCAAACGAGGCTTCGCCGCATTCAAGGGTATCCAGAATGTACGATTCCCGCAGCTTGGGTCTGCCCTGTTCGTCCAGAATCTTCTTGCCGGAAAATTCATCGTGCTGGTAAACCAGATAGGTTTCGGCAGCGGAGTAGTCCGAGTTTTTAGAGGCGATATGCTTCAGCGTTGCCATACAGTTCACCCAGAACTTTCTCGGCGTTGAGCCGGAAGGTGGTCAGGTCTGCAAGTTCGTCCAGAAGTTTCGCCCGGAGCTGTTCGGTGTCGGCTCCGCCGGAGTTGAAGTGTCGTGCGAGTTGGTTCAGGTTGCCGCCCACCCTGCTGCACTGGGCAAGCAGAGTAGAAACGGCAGCGAGGGTTTCTTCTCCGCCGCCGGCAACGACAACGGTGCGCTCGATCTTCGCATTGTGCAGCGCACGGCGGATGAGGGTGGACAGGGAGAGATGAAGGAGTTTTGCTGTGCATTGGAGTTCCATCTTTTCAGTTTCCGTCACACGGAACTTGATGATGTGCGTTTTGTTGTTCGGCGTGTCGTGGCGGTGGGTCGTGCTGGGATTCGCTTTGACATTCGTTTTGTTCATTGAACCTCCTGTCGTCTTGCTGGCTCCTCGGTGGAGCTATGTAAGCACGACACGCCGTTCTTTCGCACCGAAAGGTGCGAATATGAGCAGGGTTTGGGCAGGCACGCCCCAACAAGATCACATCAAAAACTCGCAAGAGTTGCAGATGTGAAGTCCCGGTGGAGCACAAGATTTTCAAGAATTGAAAAATTTGTGGCCACGGGACGGTTCTTGCCCTCTACCGCTGCGCTCAAAAATCGTTTCCGGGTAAATTGTTTCCGAATTGTTAAGGCGCAAAAAAATAAGTAGAGGTGGTGCTGCTCATGTAAGGGAGTCACCGTTTGCTCCGAACGAAGTTCCTGCCTCTGTTTGTGCAGCGGCGTTGTCCGGCTCGCTCACGGAAGGTGTGAGGTCATGGCACGGTATCACGTTCAGACGGCTTATGCAAGATTCAAGGTACAATATGAAGAAAGCTGAGCGCAGTGCGGACACTACGTTCTGCTTCTTTCAAGCGCAAGAATAACACTTTACAGTTGTACAGTCAACAACAAAAAACAAATTTTGGAAGATTGAACAACTACATAAGATTTTATTTGTGAAAAAGAAAAATACCGCCCATGCAGCGCAGCGATGGATTTTGTCGGGTGAATCGGCGGCAAAATGAATCGGGTGTGTTGCGGGGCGGTAAATTCTTCGTGGACTTTTCCTCACGGAAGTGGTGGGTCTCACGGTGATAACCAACCACTTTCTGTGGCTGTGTTCAAAATGAACACGACCACATCTTGTGGATGGTTTCAAACCAATCCACAAAATCAGTGAGATTTGTGACAGAGAATATCATGTTTCGCAAGGTGCGTCAAGATGATTTTGAAAAATTTATGACGGTAAAGCATAAGAAGTCTTACTATTTGGCTCAAATTGAAGTCTACTTGACTTTTTTATTGAAGAGATGTCCGTTTTATGCTGCTGCATCTGTAACAGCCTGACGATAAGCACTTGCAGCGTTGTTATTTTATTCAACTGGCTGGGGGATAGTCCTCTGCATCGGGCGAAGTATTCCTCAGTACGGTTTCCACCGCGCACAGAGCAATCTTGGCAAGATTCAGCGTGGTATGGGGATTCATGGCGGTATGCCTCCGTCTATTTTTCTGTGTATAGAATACCACATAAACAAAAAGAGAACGGACGGTCGTTTCTGTTTACGAATTGAGCGCCTGCCACAACGCATCTGAAGCATCAAACACTGCCACGCTGTACCCGGCAAAGCGGCTCTGGATATCAACAGTCTGGCTGCCATCGGCGGCAGTGTTGTAGCTGCCCAGTTCCAGCCCGGAAAGGGCGGGCTGGCTGCGCCACGGGATAAGCTTTGTCTGCCATTCCGCGCCCAGCTTTTCGCTCAGTGCCCCATAGGCCTGTTCGAAGCCCTCCGGGTCATCCAAGATCCAGATTTTGCTCTCGCCGTTGGCAAGGTCGGTGTTCATCTGGGTGGCACCGGCCATCTGACCGTTCATGTCGGTCAGGGCGGCATCGGCGCTCCATGTGTAGTTGTTCACCTGCACCACCACAGTCCCGTCGCCGTTGGCGTCCTCCGCATAGTCTGCCAGCGCAGTCTGCAGGCGCTGCACGGCCTCGTCCGGCAGGGCCTCCGCCGTGACTACCGCCACGGTGTAGTCCGGGTCTACGGTAGTCAGCAGGCCGTGCGCCACATACGCTACGCCCACAATGACCATTGCCGCCACCGCCACGATGCCCCAGTTGTAATACCACCAGTTGGCGCGGGAGCGCTTTTTCTGCTCCTGTGCGGTCAGGGGCTTATCCGGCGCTGCCGGGCGCGGGATGCTGCGCACCTCTACGCCGTATTCCTGCCGCAAAACCGGGACAGGGTCTGCATCGCTGCCAGCCCCGGCAGCCAGAAGCCGAACAGCACCGCCCAGAACACGCTGACCGGGAACAGCAAGATCATGCCGCCGATGCCCGCCAGCATGAGAACGCCTGCCAGGACGCAGCGCGCCGGGGCGACAGCCAGCAGTCTGCCCGCCCGGCGCAGCAAGCTGTCCGGGGCGGGCAGTTGCAGCGGCAGAACGGCAGCGCAAAGCGTAGCCAGAACCGCCAGCACCAGAAAATCCAGCGCCAGAAAAACGAGAATGGCAAGCCCGGGGTAATACCCCTGCTGCGCGGCGGCTTCAAACACAAAGGCCGATACAAAGCACAGCAGCCCCAGCACCAGCGTGCCAATGCAGCCAAAGCCGCAGGCGGCTTTCCAATGGGCGGCTAGGGTCTGCTTTGCCCGGGGCAGCCACTGGGAGGGGTCGTTCTGCAAGCTGCGCAGAGCGCAGTCTGCCAGCAGCACCATGGCAGGGCCGGTCAGCAGACCGGTGACCGCACTGCACACCACCGTCAGCGGCAGGGAGAGCAGGGTCACGCCCAGCGAGACCCCCAGTGCGGCAGGCAGGCAGAGCACGCAGACCATCAGGTTCGTGCCCAGCAGCTGGCCGAGGTCGCGGCCGACCATCTGGCAAAAGCGTGCAAAGCCTTTTTTCTCCGGCTCGTTTGGGCCTACGCCGTGGCCGTCCCGCCCATAAAGGGCATTGTAGATGCTCATTTTACTTCACCTCGGTGCCAAAGGCTTCGATTTGGGTCAGCGCCGGGAAGGGGGAAGTCCCCTCGGCCTGAATCAGATCCTTCAGCACAAGGCTGCGCACCCGCTTGGGCTCAAAGGCCACGCTCTGGGGTTTGGCGCTTTTCACCAGCGGGATGTCCAGCTGGCTGCCATCAGAAAATTCCACCGTGGCCTTTACCCAGTAGTTGTCGTGTGGGAAATCTGCCCGCTCGGTGATGCGCAGCTCATCCAGCAGTACTTCCCGGCCAAAATCCAGCGTCAGGGCTGCGTTCGGGTCGCGGTTGATGCCCCAGCTCTGGTAGGGATACTCGCCGTGGGCGCTGTTCTCAAAAATGCCGTCGATGGCGTTGCGGGCGGCAACACCGCCTCGCCGCGCGTTTCACGTTGGCGCTGGCGTGGGGATAAAAACCGGTGTCGCCATGCTCGTCATAGCAGTTGAAGGCCAGATTCCGCCGGGCGGCAATCTCTTCCGGCAGTGCCAGCCGTGCCCGGATAACGTGACGGCTGCCCGCAAAGCTCTTGGGCGAGTAGGTGATGGCCTGCTCCCCGAAGGGAATGTGGAAGTTGATCTCCCGCTTGACCACATACACAAGGGCTTCGGGCATGGTGTCCTCGAACTGGATGACGCAGTACTGCCCGGGATGGTCGATCTCCAGCGCCACCCGGTCGCCGGGCTTGTAGCAGTTGGTGTAAACAAGGGATACGGCGGTGTCAGCGTCACAGGTCATCAGGGTGTGGCCGGCTTCGTCCAGAATTTTCAGCTTGATGGTTTCCATGGCAGTTCTCCTTAGTACAGTTCGAGCTTCAGCATTTTTTGGAAATGCAGGGTGATCTTATAGATCGTTTCCGGCCATGCGGTGCGCAGGCGCGGGTCGGTGATAGGCACCGCCGTAACAGCAGCCGTTGCGGCGTCCGGGTCAAAGCGGATGCCGCCCAGTGTGCCCACCGCAAAGCCGTCCGCAGTGGGACGGGTTGCTTCTCGGTGAGCAGGGTCAGGTCTACTGTGCCGGGATAGTCTGTTTCGTCCCGCAGGGTGATGCCCTGTTCGCTGACAGATACGCTGCGGCGGTAGGTGGTAAGCCCCGGGATGGGCGGGTACGCGCCCGCCAGTTCGCCGGTGATGCTATTTTCCTCGGTGCACACCTCCCGGGCAGCGTATTCCGCGCCGGGCAGCTGCTGCACGCCGTCAAAGGTGGGCAGGTTGTGCCATGCGCTCTGCATCGTCCAGATCTCATACCGCTGAGGGCTGAAGGTCTTTTTGGTGTAGCTCTCCACTCCGATATCGATGAGAAACGGTCTTCCGTCCTTGTACACGGTAATGCTGCCGGTATCGTTGTGGTTGTGGCTGTCGCCGTTGGAGCCAAACTTTGCACCCAGCACCCAGCTGCCCTGCCGTGCGGCATAAATGCCTACACTGGGGTACCATACTGCAGAACGATGCTGGGGAACTGCGGCGTATTCCATCAGTTCCTGCTCGGCAAAGGCGGTGGTCAGCCGGTACCACAGGTTGATGTGGGTGCTGCCGTCCGGGTTCTGCAAATGGTCGGGGTCGGCATCGGCGCGGAAATCTGCCGCCGCAAGGGCCTGCAAAGCATCGCTGCCTACGGCCTGTCCAAAGCGGTATTCCCGTGCACCGCAGCGCCCGGCCAGGGGGCTGCAATCGCCAAAGTTCAGATAGTAAGGTCCTTCCACATGGACATTGCAGATGTACTCCGCGATATTTTTGATCTTTGTTTCTCTGAATAGCGGGCGGAAGGCCTCCGGCGCAACGTTGGATAAAATTTCAAGACAGCCCCACAGGGTCAGTCCGGCGTGGCGATAATACTGCGCACCCTCGTTGCAGCAGCCGTCCGCGCCGTAGTCCTTCAAAAAGCAGTCGAGGCTGTAGGCTGCCTGCTTGACGGCAGCTTTTCGCTGCTGCTGGGTGGTGGGCAGCAGAAAAACGGTGAGCAGCACATTCTGAGTGCACCAGCTCGTCCAGTTACACATAGGCTCTTCGCCGTTGCCCATCCACCAGAAGTGGCTTGTAAAATAAGGCGTCAGGATGCGGGCGTCCAGCTCCCGCTCCATCCTCGCCGTGATGCCCGGCGCGGCAGTATCCAGCTCATCGGGCAGTAAGTACCGGGTCAGCGCCAGAAGCGCGCCGGTCTCGGCGGCAAATAAATCCACGATGGGGCGGGTGGTGTCCGGCAGGGGCAGCTGCGGGGTGTCCCGCACATAACTGTTGTGGGCGGGCAGCTGCCATGCACTTTCCTCGCAGATCGCCCATACGGTATCGGCAATTTCATCCAGAAAGCGCCCTTTGTGCTCCACACACTCGGCACTTACCAGCGCGCACAGCCGCGCCCGGCGGGAAAAGTAAGCCGTCTCCCATGGGGTGCGCCGCCCAGTGTGGGTGAAATCCAGCCAGAGCGAGAGCGGCAGGGGCGCAATGGGCGTTTGCAGCGCGGCTTCCCCGCCTGCAAAAAGCGCTGCTTTGCCCGCAGGGGCAGCCCCTGCCATGCGGTGTGCTCTTTGACAGGGGGAAAGGCCGGTAATCGGGAAGAAATTCCGGCAGATGAGCAAGCTGTTCCTGTATCATAAAAGCCTCCGATTTTAAATACTTTGCTGGTATTCCCGCGGGCTGAGCCCCGTGACCTTTTTGAATACCTTGGAAAAATGAAAGCGCTCTCGTACCCCAGTTTCTCAGCGATCTCGTATACTTTCAAATCGCCCTGTTCCAGCATCTCTTTTGCCGCAGCGATGCGGGTCTCGGTGATGTACTCCACAAAGCCGCTGTCGCCGTATTTGCCGAACAGCTGGCTGAGGTAGTTGGGCGAAAAATTGAATACAGCCGCACATCGGCCAGCGTCAGTTTTTCCGAAAGATGATTCTTAACATACTCCTGCACCTGTGCCACCACCTGCATCTTCCCGGCGGTGGCGTCGCCCTCGTTGACCTCCACGAACTGGATGGGCTGCTCCACCGTGAGCAGGGGCTGTAGGTGGGCGTTTTCCCGGCAGCGGCGCGCCAGCCCCAGCAGGGAGCCGGTGGGGCGTCCTACCGCCCAGAGCAGCCGTACCGTGAAATAGTTGTATAGAATTTGGCTGGCGCGTTCCAGCAGCGGGCGCAGTACCGTCCGGTATTTTTGGCACTGGGCATCGGTCAGGCAGAAAAGCACATTGCAGCGCATGGCATCCGCCCCGGTCACATAGCAGGGCAGGTAGTTTTGCAGGGTGGTCTCCAGCATCCGCCCGCAGGAAAAACTCAGCTTCAGCTGCTGGGCGGGGGTAAGGGCGGTGTTGGCGATGATCTCGCAGCTGGCTACAAGGTAGGCGTCGCTTGCAAGGTTCAGCTCCATGTGCTGCAAAGGCTGCTCCAATGCGGCTTCGTCCGGGAACAGCCCGGCGTACAACCGCACGAAAAAACGCTCCTGATAGCTGCGCACACTCTCGGCAAGATTTTCCTGTGCTGACAATTCGCCCAGCAAAGCACGCTCCTTTTTACCTTTTCGGCGGCCTTGGCAAGGGCGGTTTGCAGGTTTTCGGGGTCAGGTCCAGCTTGACCAGATAATCCACCACTCCGGCACCCATGGCCTGCTTGATGTAATCAAATTCTTCAAAGCTGGTCAGCATGATAAAGGCGGGCAGGGCGTTGCGCTCCCGGCAGGTGCGGGCAAGGGTAAGCCCGTCCATCACCGGCATTTTTACGTCGGCAATGACGATATCCGGCTTCTCCCGCTCAATGAGTTCCAGCGCCAGCTTTCCGTTGCGGGCGGTGCCGCAGACGGTATAGCCCAGCTTTTCCCATTCCAGCATCCCCTGCAGGCCGATGAGCACCAGCGGCTCATCATCCACCAGTAATATCCGCAGCATGGGTGTCTCCTTTCTGTTGATAGGGCAGCCGGATGGTGACCTCGGTGCCCACGTCCTCTTCACTTTCAATGGTCAGGCCGTAACCCTCGCCAAAGGAATACCGGATGCGGCGGTTCACGTTCCACAGGCCGACATGACGGAACTTTTCAGCCTTTTCGGCACCCTCGGCGGGCTCGTCCAGAAGGTGAGCTACCTGCTCCGGCGGCATGCCCACGCCGTCATCGGTAATGCGCAGCAATACGTCTCCGGTATCCGGGTCGGTGGAGATATCCAGCAGCACGCTGCCGTGGCCGCCCTTGGGTTCCAGCCCGTGGAAGATGGCGTTTTCCACCAGCGGCTGCAAGGTGAACCGGGGAATCATGCAGTCCCGGCAAAGGGTCTCGCTTTCAATGCGGGAGACCTCAATCTCCAGGTCGCCGCCGTAGCGGTACTGCTGGATGGTAAAGTAATCGTTGAGCAATGCCAGCTCCTCCTGCAAAGGCACCAGCTTCTGGGTGCCTTTGGAGATGCTTTTGGTCAGCCGTGCAAAGGCGGTGACCATCTCGGCAATGCCGGGCGCGTGCTGGATGGTAGCCATCCAGCGGATGCTGTTGAGGGTGTTGTAGATAAAGTGCGGGTTCACCTCGTTTTGCAGCATCCGGTATTCCAGCTCCTGCTTGCGACGTTCGTCCTCCACCCGGCGGGTCATCAGGCTGTCCACGTTTTCAGCCAGCTGGTTGATGCCCCGGCCGATGTCGCCCAGCTCGTTGTTCCACTCCACCGTGCGGTCGGGGGCAAAGTTGCCGCTGCCCACGGTTTCGATGCGCTTTTGCAGCGCCTCCACCGGGCGGGTGATGACCCGCTCCAGCCAGTGCTGCATCAAAAAGCTCAGTCCCCAGATGATGGCAGTGCCAAGGGCGACCAGCCACAGGTACACGCCGTAGTGCAGCAAAAAGGTATTTGCGGGCAAAAGCTGTACCAGTGCCGCGCTGCGGCCGTTCAGTGTTACCTTGACTACATAATACTTCTGGCCGTCCAGCTGCACCTTGCCCTGCCATGCGGTCTGCTCTGTCACGCCGTTATTGCTGCCGGTGCGCAGGGTGTAGTCCACCTCCCGCAGCGGATTTTCAATCTCGGTCAGGCTGCCGTTTTTCGATCTGCCACAGGCGGCTGCCCATCTCCCAGTACAACGCGCTGCCGTCGGTCAGGCTGTAACCTGCTGCCGGGTCGGTGATAATGGCGGTATCCAGCGCAAGGTAGGTGCTGCCCCGGTGCAAGGTGCCCTTGCCGCAGCGGACAGGCTGGCTGATGGCGATGCAGCTCGGACTGCCGGGCAGCAGCGGGTCGGTGGCGAACTGCATCCCGTACCCCTTGGTGAGAAACTGCTTTACGCTGGTGCGGTTGAGCGCCGCCGAGGAGTTCAGCGGGCCGAACTGCAAATGCCGGTCGTTCTCATTGGTAACAAAAAAGCGGAGGATATGGCTGTACAGGGTGCTGGAATAGTATTTTTCCTGCATGGCTTCGTAGGCGGCAATGGTCTGGGTGCCGTTGATATTTTCCTGCGAGATGTACCGCCGCACGGTGCTGTCAATGGAAGCCCAGTTCAAAAGAGCATCGGCGCTTTCCAGACTGGTCTCGATGGAGGTAGCCACCAGCCGCAGGTTGAACTCTGCCGCCTGCAGGGAGTTGGCACGCACATATTGGTTGGAGAGAATGAACAGCGCCGCGCCCACGGCCAGAGAGGTAAGAAAGGTAAAAAAGCGCATTCCCCACACGATCTGCCGCCGCAGCGGGAAACGGTGGCTGCTCTTCATAACGGTGCCTCCTTTCTGGTGACAGTTTGCATTCTTTCCTTTATACAGTACTGATTCCGGCGCGGTTTGTCAACGGCTTTTTTCATGAGAATTGTGTACTTTATATGCTTTTTTCTCTCGTCACGGATGCAAACTGTGCAAGAGAACAAGAAAGTGCAGACTCCAGTGTAAGAAAGTACATCTTTTTTTAAAAGATACAGAAAAACTGCAACTCTTCCCGGAATTTTTCCATTCCGGTTTTTGCGTTTGTGCGGTATCCTAGTGTCAACAAAAGCGAGCGGCTCCCCGGCACGGGGGAGGCCGCTGCACAGAACAAACACACTGCCCTGAAGGAGGACACACTTATGAAAAAGATCTCTCGTCGTTCGTTCCTTACCGCTGCCGCTGCCTGCGGCGCAGCTGCTGCCCTGAGCGCCTGTGGCGGCTCTTCTGCAAGCTCCACCGCTGCTTCCTCCACTGCCGGTTCCACCGCTGCTTCCGCAGCCGCAGGCCCTGTTACCCTGCAGTGGTCAGTGTGGGATAAGGAGTCCACTCCCTACTGGCAGGCCATGGCCGACGGCTACATGGCAAGCCACAAGGACGTGACCATCGAGATGGTGGATCTGGGCTCCAGCGATTACATGACCGTTCTGGCTACCCAGCTGGCCGGCAGCGCTGATCTGGATATCGTGACCATCAAGGATATCCCCGGCTACGCAAACCTGATCAATCTGGACTACCTCAAGCCTCTGAATGAGGTGCTGACCCGCGACACCGGCGATTTCAACGGCACCATCGAGCAGCTGACCACCGATGACGGCAACTTCTACGCCGTGCCCTTCCGCAGCGACTTCTGGGTGCTGTACTACAACAAGGATCTGTTTGATGCTGCCGGTGTGGAGTATCCCTCCAATGACCTGACAATGGAAGATTACGATGCTCTGGCCCGCAAGATGACCAGCGGCTCCGGCGACACCAAGGTCTATGGCTGCCACTACCACACCTGGCGCTCTGCCGCTTCTCTGTTCTCCATTCTGGACGGCAAAAACACCATCATCGACGGCACCTACGACTTCATGAAGCCCACCTACGATATGGTCATTGCCCAGCAGAAGGACGGCATCTGCATGGACTACGGCTACCTCAAGACCTCTTCTCTGCACTACTCCGCAGCCTTTGAGAACCAGCAGTGCGCAATGGTCAACATGGGCAGCTGGTTCATCTCCACGCTGGAAGCTTACATGAAGGATGCCGAGACCAAGTTCAACTGGGGCATCGTCAAGTACCCGCACCCCGCCGGTGCAGAGGCTGGTTCTACGCTGGGCACTGTGACCAGCTTGGCCATCAACGCGGATTCTCCCAAGGCAGAGGCCGCTGCCGACTTCATCAACTGGTGTGTCTCCGAGGAGGGCGCACAGGCCATTGCCAAGACCGGCACCTTCCCGGCCTGCGGCTCCGCTGCTACCGCCGAGATCATCAAGTCCACCGAGGGCTTCCCCGAGGACAGCAATTCTGTGGATGCACTGACCACCAGCAATGTCTATCTGGAAATGCCCTACACCCAGTACGCATCT
>ENA-OQJR01000516-OQJR01000516.1-human-gut-metagenome-genome-assembly--contig:-NODE-516-length-12287-cov-2.193750_pt1 | contig 12287 bp, 12 predicted proteins | sample MGYA00242614_ERZ504781 | MGnify/ENA primary metagenome ERZ504781 (study PRJEB26092, sample SAMD00036365) | human gut metagenome | host: Homo sapiens | study: EMG produced TPA metagenomics assembly of...
CATCCACTTGGTCCAACCATAGGGGTTGGTCGCGGGCTTCTTAGGATCCTCCTCGGTGACGGGCGGGTTGTCCGGGTCGCCGTAGACGGTCGAGGAGCTCGAGAAGATGATGGACTTGCAGCCATGGCCGCTTCAAAATTCCCGGCGCTCTGGCCATGTCTCATCACCTCTATTCGTCGTTTTTTGGTACAACAAAAGCAGCCCCGGAGAGCTGCCTGTTGTTGAGTGTCTTATCAATTTGCATTTTCAAGATACCGAGTTACCTTGGATACAAAATTTTTTGAATTAATCGTAAGCTAAACCTAAACTACTTTTTATTGGAATTAACATATCTTCCGGAAAATCCCATATTTCTTCCAATTCATGAGCGTTTTTGGTTAAAATATAATACAATACCAAAACAACTGGCTGTTTTAGCAAAATATTATCTTCCTGATAATTTTTATGTCTTCTAAAATAAATTATTTTCTTCTGTGAAATCAATTACTTCTTTGCTGTTATATTATGCTTTATTATTATTGGTTCAATGGTATCATATATTGCAAAATTCAACTTATCGCTCATCAAGCTATAAAAAGTATATTTTTTCATCAATTCACTCATAATGCTTTCATAAGTAAATTCATTTTCCATCTGTGTTTGCACTAACACTTCGCCTTCAAAAGCAATGGATACCTCACAAGCACCTTCAGACACAATATGAATATTTTTTTTATTTGGGATAATTTCTACGTCTTCTATATAGGCCAAACGGTACTTGTAAAATATAAGTATACTCTGAATAAGGAATGCTATTGTCTGTTTTGAATGAAGAAGAGATCACTCCGTCTACTCGTACTATTGAGGTAAAGATTGCTGCCGAATCAGGTTTTAATCCGCAGACAGATGTGGATGTAAAGTCGTTGCGATTCGGTTCATTTACCGAAGTGAATTTTGGACGTGGTTGCAAGCCTGTGAAGACCAAGGTGTCGGGCAAAGATTTGATTGTGGTCTTTAAAGCGAAGGGCAGTGGCATCACTTCGGATGAATTTGCTCCTAAAATGATAGGTAAAGATAAAAAGGGAATATGTTGTATGGTTATGCCCGTTTGCCATACGTGAATTATCGGCCGGCTCTGCTCTCCGCCCGTCGCCCTCTGTTTGATAAAGACAAAGGTGGGTTGAAGGTAGAGATACAGAACTTTGGTTTGTCTGCATCGGAACCGACGGAAGTTGAGGTGATATGCAACGGTTCCAGCCAAAGAAGGATTGCTTTGAAAACATTGCAACCTTATGAGATTGAGTGTCTGATGTTTGATTCGGATATGTTACTATCAGATGATAACGCATCGTATGAAGTGGTATTCTTTCAGGAAGGAAAAGAGGTGGAACGGAATAAATTCTAGAAGATAAGATCATTGTTGATGAGAAAATGGTTAATAGGCTTTTATTTTTGAGTGGAAAATGCTTATCAAACGTATTTAAAAAGAAAAGCATAAAAATGAAAAAGTTATTAGCCTTTTGTCTTATGGTGTGTTGTGCGGTTGCACAGGCTCAGTTGGTGACTTATCCCGAAGGATTGAAAACAGGTATGCCTCATAATGATGATTATACAGTCCGTGTCCGTGTTCCGGGGGGTGAATGGAAAGACCTGTTTGAATATAATGTGCAGGTGGATATGGATAGGGTACAAGATGCTTCGATGGTACAGTTTGATATGGGCAGTCCTGTGGAGGTAATGGTAAAAAAGAATAATGGAACGATTCATGAGGTAGATATTCGTCCGCAGGTAAATGATATACGCTATGTACAATATAAGAATGTGATTACATTTATGCTTGATAAACCCCGATATCTTTCTGTGGAGTTTAATGGGGATAGGTTGCATAACCTTCATGTGTTTGCCAATCCGATGGAAACGGAGACTTACTCGAAAGAAGAGAAAGGAGTGATGTATTTTGGGCCGGGAGTGCATCGACCTAAAGATTTGCCAAACAATCAGATAAGGATACCAAGTAATACGACGGTTTATTTGGCTCCGGGAGCAGTTGTGAAAGCAAAACTATGGGTGGATAAAAGCCGAAAATGTACGTATTGTGGGTAGAGGTATCTTGGATCATCCTATTCGTGGCATTGAAATAACAGATTCTAAAAAATGTAGTGGTGGATGGCATAACGGTGATCAATCCGGATCATTACACGGTATTCGGAGGAGGTGCTGTAGGGGTGACAATCAGAAATTTGAAATCTTTTAGTTGCAAAGGTTGGAGTGATGGCATTGACATGATGTGCTGTCACGATGTATTGATAGACAATGTGTTTATGCGTAATAGTGATGACTGCATTGCTTTATATAATCATCGTTGGAACTGGTGGGGCGGTTCGGATAATATCACTGTACAGAATTCCATTCTTTGGGCGGATATTGCTCATCCTATCAATGTAGGTGGTCATGGTGATCCGGAATCCTTGACAGGTGAGACCATTGAAAATTTGATTTTTCGGAATATTGATATTTTGGAACATGATGAAGATGATGTGCCTTATCAGGGATGTATGGCTATAGATGCCGGTGATAGAAACAGGGTGAAGAATATTTTATTTGAGGATATTCGGGTGGAAAGTATTCAAGAAGGAAAATTGTTCCATATCAACATTCGTTTCAATCCTAAATATGACAAACAGCCCGGACAGAGCATTGATGGAGTAACTTTCCGTAATATTATTTATAACGGAGTAGGCGAGAATCCTTCGTTGATAAAAGGGCTGGATAAAGAAAGGATGGTGCGGAATATTACGTTTGAAAATGTGGTGGTTAATGGAGAGAAAATAAAGGATTTAAAGGGGTTTATCACGAATGAATATATCGAAGGAATAAAGATAAAGTAGATAAAAACTGTTTTATAGTTGGACCTATTTATGAAAAGAGAGAAAAGCATTGAGTGTTTTTCTCTCTTTTATCGTATTATGTAGTAAGTTTGAATGTCGATTGAGGAACTAATTAGAAAAAGACAATGAAGAAGAAAATTTTAGTTGTAGCCGGGTTATTGGCTATGTCGGGTGCTTTGACGGCCCAGTCTGTTTATCCCGGCCAACATGCCGGAAAGTTGAAGAGAGAAACCGTGGCTCCGATGAAAGTCAAGAGTTTTGATTTGAAAGATGTTCGTTTGCTTCCAAGCCGTTTTCGTGAAAATATGATGCGTGACTCTGTATGGATGGCTTCTATAGAGGTGGACAGGCTGTTACATAGTTTCCGTACCAATGCTGGCGTGTTTGCAGGTCGTGAAGGTGGTTATATGACAGTAAAGAAGTTAGGTGGATGGGAGTCCTTGGACTGTGAATTGCGTGGACACACCACAGGGCACTTGCTTTCTGCCTACGGCTTGATGTATGCGGCAACCGGCAGTGAACAGTTCAAACAAAAAGGGGATAGTCTGGTGAATGGCCTGGCGGAGGTACAAACCGCATTGGGTAACGGCTATCTGAGTGCTTATCCTGAAGAATTGATCAATCGTAACATCCGTGGCACCAGTGTATGGGCACCGTGGTACACGCTTCATAAACTTTTCTCTGGATTGATAGACCAGTATCTTTACAGTGACAATCAGAAAGCTTTGGAGGTTGTTGTTCGTATGGCCGACTGGGCATATCATAAACTCAAACCTTTGGATGAGACTACACGTCAAAAAATGATACGGAATGAATTTGGTGGAGTGAATGAGTCCTTTTATAATTTGTATGCGATAACCGGGGACGAACGTCATCGGTGGCTGGCTCAATTCTTTTACCATAATGAAGTGATTGATCCGTTAAAGGAACTACGTGATGATTTGGGTACTAAACATACCAATACATTCATTCCGAAAGTGATAGCCGAAGCTCGCAATTATGAATTGACAGAGGATGAGAACAGCAGAAAGTTATCCGATTTCTTTGGCATACTATGATAGACCATCATACATTTGCCCCTGGATGCAGTAGTGACAAGGAACATTATTTTGACCCGGCCCGGTTCTCCAAGCATGTGTCAGGTTATACTGGGGAAACGTGTTGTACCTATAATATGTTGAAACTGTCCCGTCATTTGTTCTGCTGGACAGCCGATGCTGCCATTGCGGATTATTATGAACGGGCCCTTTACAACCATATTTTGGGACAGCAAGATCCTCAGACCGGTATGGTAACATATTTCCTGCCCTTGCTTTCAGGCTCGCATAAGGTGTATAGTACGAAAGAAAATTCTTTCTGGTGTTGTGTGGGAAGCGGTTTTGAGAACCATGCTAAATATGGAGAAGCTATTTATTATCACAATGACAAAGGCATTTATGTGAATCTTTTTATCCCCTCGGTGGTTAATTGGCGCGAGAAAGGATTGACTCTCCGGCAGGAAACGGATTTTCCGGCAGAGGAGACCACTGTTCTGACCATAAGAGCCCAAAATCCTGTAGAGACTACGGTTTATCTTCGTTATCCTTCATGGAGCAAGGGAGTGAAAGTGTTTGTGAATGGCAAAAAGATAGCGGTGAAACAGAAGCCAGGTTCATATATTGCCATTACTCGTCTATGGAAAGACGGTGACCGTATTACGGCTGATTATCCTATGTGTCTCCGTGTGGAAACGACCCCGGATAATCCTCAAAAAGGAGCGTTGGTTTATGGTCCGGTAGTGTTGGCCGGTAAGCGGGGAACAGAAGGAATGCAGGCACCTGCGCCCGATTCCAATCCTGCTTTGTACAATGATTATTATACGTATGATTATCATATCCCTGCAGGACTTCGCACTACGTTAAAACTCGATGTCAAGCATCCTGAACGCAGTGTACAGCGTGTCGGTACGGAATTAAAGTTTACGACTTCGCAAGGAGATGTGATAGAACCGTTGTACAATATTCATCGGCAGCGTTATGTGGTATATTGGGATTTGGAGAAAGAATAAATTTCATTATTAGATGAGTAAATGAATCCTTTGATTCGTATTTATATATGGTTTGACTAATCAAATGATATAGGAATATGAATAGAGGATTCGTTTTTATTTTGATATTGGCTGTTGGCTTGGTTGTGACTTCTTGTTTACGGCAAGGTAAACAGAATGTAACTTATGATTTTACCCCTTTGGATTCCATAATCAGTACCTGGATGGATAAGGGATACTATCCGGGGGGAGCAATATGTGTGATAAAGAATGATTCAGTGTTGTTTGAAAAGACGTATGGCTCTTTCACCGGAGATACAAAAGTGTATGTCGCTTCTGCCGGCAAGTGGGTGGCTGCTGCCGTAATTGGTGCGGTAGTGGACCGGACGGATTTGAGTTGGGATGATCCTGTAGAGAAGTGGTTACCGCAGTTCAGGGGCGATGCGAAAGGCGATATCCTTTTGCGTCAATTACTCTCTCATACTTCCGGTGTACGTCCTTACCTGCCTGCTCCCCGGGTGGACAATTACAATCATTTGGATTCGGCTGTCACAGAGATATTGCCTTTGGATACTGTTTTTGCACCGGGAATTCGATTTGAATATGGAGGATTGGCCATGCAAATAGCCGGACGTATGGCCGAAGTAGCTATGGGGGAAGAGTTTGAATTTTTATTTCAGAAATTAATTGCCGTTCCTTTGGAAATGACTGGCTCTCATTTTACTCCGGTTAATACTGACGGGGGACATGCTCCTATGTTGGGAGGTGGATTGTGTACCACGCTGAATGATTATATCCGTTTCTTGAAAATGATTTATCATAACGGACGTTTCGGGAACAAAGAGATATTGAAACCGGAAACAGTTCAAACTATGCAGGCAGATCAGGTACGGAATGCTGTTGTTGCTCCTGGTGAGTATGTTGAGAAAGCGTTAGGACAGCACCACACTGGTATCTATGGATTAGGTGAATGGCGTGAACTGGTTGATGAGACTACAGGAGAAGCTTATCAGATTAGTTCTCCCGGATGGGCTGGTGCTTACCCGTGGATAAATAAACGTGATAGCGTGTATGGTTTCTTTATAGCTCACGTACAGGGAGGAGCTAATAAAAAAGACGGCTTCTCTTCTTTTTATGGCAGTCCTGTCCTGTCTGAAACGGTAACCAAGATAGTAAATCAATAAATGAGTATGAAAAATATTTTAGTAACCTTTATTTTATGGATAGGGTGTATGTCGGCTGTTCAGGCGCAGCAACACCCTTGTGTATATGTTTCTCCGGCGGATAGAGCGTCTGTTCTGCAAAAAGTGAAAAATGAGCCTTGGGCTGGGGAAGCCTTTGCAGCTATCCGCTCCAAAGTGGAAAAATATGTGGATCGTCATCAGACTGATCCCGAATGGATAACTTCCCGGCTGGCCATGTATTGGAAAGATGGAGAGCGCTATACCCAATGTTATTTGAAAAAACAGAATTGGGACTATGGAGAGGGGAATGCTCCTGTTCCCACTGTAAGAATGCCGGGAATGCGTACTTGGAATAAGTATGTCAATGTTCCGCTGGAGGACCGCACTCCTTATAATGAAACAGGTGATATGTGGGGAATTAATAAATTAAATCCTTCGGAGCCTTCGGTCAAAGTGCCTTATAAGGAAAGCGGGCACATGATACGGGGGAATAATGTCGAGATCTTGACATTAGCAGAAAATGCCGCTTTTGTTTATTGGGTGACAGGAGAAGAGAAGTTTGCCCGTTTTGCCACAGATATATTTAATGTGTGGTTGGTAGGGACGTATTATATGAATCCTATTTTGGACCCTGAAAAGTCGTGTGGCAGTGTCGGTGGTTGGGAACCGGGAGGTATTTGCGGCTATTATGATTACGAACAGATACATGATGATTTGGTAATGCATGCGGCAATGGCGTATGATTTTGCTTTCGATTATTTGATACGGCATCCTCATGCTCATCTGAAAGCAATTGGGAAAGATACAAAAACGGTAGCTGCCGAAGTCTTTAAGCGTTTTATCAATATAGGGCTGGTACGCGGTGGCAAATCGGGTAACTGGAATGTGAACGGGTGGAATATAATGCTGCGTCCTATGTTGGTGCTCGATCATAATGAGGCTTATGCTGACGGTAAAGGAAAAGAGTATTATTTGAATCTGCTGGTGAACGAATCTACTCCCTATCATGATGCCATTCCCGATATATTGAAAACTTACGATCGGGTGACAGGGCTGTGGCCGGAATCTCCCGGTTATTCATTCGGTACAGTGCAGTCATTGCTTGATTGGGCGGCTCCCTTGAAACGTGCCGGGATAGATATCATAGCCGGTAACCCCATTTTGCAGAAAGCTGCAATGGCTGTATTTCCTTGGATGGACGATGCAGCCAATATGGTGGTGTTCGGTGATTCACGTGGGGGAAGTGCTAATTTCCAGACGTTTGAAAATCTGCTGACTTATTATACCGGAACAGATAATAAGGAGGGGGTGGAAAAAGTGGCAAGTGCCTTGAACAAAGGGATTTCTCAAAAGAAATACTCCAGAAATAATGCCGGTTGGACAGGGCTTTGTACCTATACAGCTACCATCCCGTCTGTACGTGCAGAGAGTAATGAGCGTGCGTCTTATTCTCCCCATCATTCGTTTATTACAATGAAGAACTGGGAGGGAGATTATAAAATGATGTTCACTCTGTATGGTAGGTAAAAAGGATACCATCTCACTCCGAACGGGTTGGCTTTACAATTCTATGCGTATGGTTATGCGTTGGCTCCGGATGCAGCGGCTTATGAGTCCTATTGGAGCAAAGATCATGGATACCATCAGTCTCCTACAGGTTCTAATACGGTTTTACCCGGATATACGGAAGGAGATATCACGATTCATGCTATGGAACCTATGGTGAAGGAGGGAGAATTCGTAAATGAAAGGGAATTAACTCCTTACCTCAACTTTGCCGATGTGTCTGCCGGTGAGAAAAGAAGAATGGTCGCTATGGTCCGTACTTCGGGGAATAGTGGTTATTATGTGGATATTTTCCGGTCGGACAGGGCGGATAATGATTATTTGTTCCATCATGTAGGTACTTCGATGGAAATCACTGATTCGGAAGGGAGCAAGCTTCCCGGTGAGGCTTTGGAGAAGTTTGACAAAACGTGGCATGAAGGATATCATTGGTTTTCCAATCTGCATAAATCCGATTATAACCAGAATTTCATCGCTTCATGGAGTATGCCCGAAGATATAACGGCGCGTTTATGGATGACAGGAGGTGAGGGACGTGAAATTTATCAGGTGGATGCTCCCCCGACTACAATGAATAAAGGGTTGACTCCCGGCGATATTTGTATGCCTCCTATGCCGACTCCTGCTTTGATTGTCCGTCAGGAAGGTAATAATGCTCATACTCATCCTTTTGTTTCTGTTTATGAAGCGTATAAAAAGAGTGGTCCGAATGTGCTCGGTGTAGAAGCCTTGCAGGGAGATGATGGCTGTACCGGGGTGAAGGTGAATACGGCGGACGGATATGCGGATTATCTGTTCAGTGCGACGGACATGCAGGCTCATCATCCTTCCAAACGTGTTTCATTCTGTGGCGGGTTAGGATTGATAAGAGAAAAAGAAGGTCAGATTCAACTGATGTATCTTGGCTGTGGCCGTTCACTAAAGAAAGGTAACTTTGTTTTAGAATCGGATCATGACGTATATGCTGCAATCTATATGCAGCATGGTGTTTGGTACTATTCAGCAACCGGTCCTGTACGGGTGAAAATAGGAAAAGAAACCAAAGAACTGAATGAAGGTTACAATCAAAAATTATAATTTTTTTGTGCATCCTTATTCACCGCAGGGACTAATGCTGAAGGTCTCTGCGGTGAATTGTTTTATCCTATAGATTTTATTTTTCTTTTCGTTGAGTGAGTTTTCCGATTCATCCGTACTACTAATTAAAAAGTAATCATTATGAAAAAAATAATACTCATAGCATATGCGTTGACCTGTACGGCTTCGCTTTATGCAGGTCATTCTAAAGAATTGAAATTGACGTCCCCGGAGGGAGTTCATGAAGTCATGTTCAGGCAGGAGAAAATTTCTTCTTCGGTAAATGAAATAGTATATCAGGTGAAGTATAGAGGCAGAGAGGTTATCGGAAGCTCCCGTGCCGGTCTTCAGCTGGATAACCGTACTTGGGAACTGGCGCTTGCCCGTAAAATAAATCAGGTAAAATGTTGGATGGATAATTTGGAGGTGGATAGTGTGATCTATCAGCCTGCTGTCAACAAGTCTTGGCATCCTCTGTATGGAGAACGCAGTACGGTTCGTGAGGCGTATAATGAGGCAACCATGTATCTTTCCAAAAAAGATGGTTCCAATTATCGTTTGAATATTGAAGTGCGCGCGTACGATGAAGGCATCGCTTTCCGTTATTTTTTTCCTGAACATCCACAGGCCATTTTTCATAAAGTGGTGGGGGATCTGACTGAATATACATTTTCCCCCGGTGCGATGGCGTGGGCAGAGCAATGGGCGCAAGCGCCTTTTGAGCACCTTGCCATTAACGATATTAAACAGCCGGTGGAACGGGCTTTGACTGTGGAACTTTCCAACGGGCTGTGGGTGGCTTTGACTGATGCCGATGTAGATGACTGGTGTCTTACTAAATTGGTAGCTTCTCCGACTAAACAGAATACACTGACTTCGGTCATGTACAGTCCTGTGGATATTGTCACTTATTACGCCACCCCATGGAAAGTTATCATGGCAGCCGATAAACCGGGAGAATTGCTGGAACACAATGATATCATCCAGAATCTGAATCCTCCTTGTGAGATAACCGATACGGACTGGATCAGGCCCGGAAAGATTATGCGTGAAACGACTATTACCACCGAAGGGGCCATAGCCACAATTGATTTCTGTGCCGCCCATCATATTCCTTATATGTTGTTCGACTGGCAATGGTATATGCCTTGTACTTCTCATGACGGAGATGCCACAAAGGTGGTTTCCAAACTGGACATGCCGCGTGTCATCGCATACGGTAAAGAAAAAGGGGTAGGTGTATGGGTGTATGTCAATCAGCATGCCCTGATGAAACAGATGCGTGAGCTTTTTCCATTGCTGCATAAGTGGGGAGTTGTAGGTGTGAAATCCGGTTTCGTACAGTATGCCAGTCATCGTTGGGCTACTTGGCTGCATGATATGGTTCGTCTGGCTGCCGAAAACAAATTGTTGATTAATATTCATGATGAGTTCCGTCCATCCGGTTTCAGCCGTACTTATCCTAACTTGCTCACTCAGGAAGGGATACGGGGGAATGAGGAATTTCCCGACGCTACGCATAATACGATTCTGCCTTTTACCCGTATGATTAATGGAGCGGCGGATTATACCATCTGTTATTTTCGACAAACGTCTGAAGAACACCCATGCTCATCAGTTGGCGGCTTCATTGATTTTTTTACAGTCCTTTACAAACTATCTTCTGGTATGACCGCCCCTCATTCTATCAAGGGGAGCCCGAAATAGAATGGTTCGAGAATCTGCAAACCGTATTTGATGATACAAAAGTATTGGAAGGTGCTCCGGGTAAGCATATAACTATGGCGCGTCGCAAGGGTAATGAGTGGTTTGTAGGAGCTTTGACTAATAATGAAGGTTCTGCTCAATCGGTAAATCTTTCATTTTTAGATAAGGGAAAGACCTATCTGGCCCGTATTTATACGGATGGGGGAGATAAGATAAAGACCCGTACTCAGGTGAAATGTACCCGTCTGTTGGTGGATTCCTCTCAAATCATGCAGTTTGCATTGAAGCCAGGAGGCGGTGCGGCCATGCAACTCGTGCCAGTGACGGATCAGGAAATAAAAGAATATAAAAAGTATAAAGGACAAGTATTATAAAAATAACCACTTTCGTTGAGTGTATTGGTTTTCTTGTCCGTATTATAGACAGATTAGGTTAACAAATGAAGGTTAGGTGATTTTTTAAGTTTAAAGGGGTATGTTTTTTAAGGTAAGAATGATTGTTTCAGGGCATTTTTATAATAGGTAAGAATGAAAAAAATAGTGATTATAGTGGCTTTAGTATGCGGTGCATGGCAACAGGCAGATGCTCAGTATGTATCGAAGGTATGGGTGTCCGATCAGAAGGACGGTACGTATATTAATCCGATTATTCATGCGGATTACTCTGACCCGGATGTTTGTGCCGTAGGTGATGATTTTTATATGACCGCTTCCAGTTTTGGCTGCACCCCGGGATTGCCCATTCTTCATTCAAAGGATTTGGTGAACTGGCGTTTGGCAAACTATGCCTTGAAGGAGATAGAGCCGACCATTTTCTTAACGCTCCTCAACATGGAAAAGGGGTATGGGCTCCTTCTATCCGTTACCACAACGGTGAGTTTTTTATCTATTGGGGAGATCCCGACTGGGGTATTTTCATGGTAAAGACCAAAGATCCGCTGGGTGAATGGGAAAAACCGGTCTTGGTAAAGGCTGGGAAAGGAATGATAGATCCTACTCCGTTGTGGGATGAGGATGGAAAAGTGTATTTGGTACATGCGTGGGCGGGCAGTCGCGCCGCATTCAATAGTGTGATTACGGTTTGTGAGATGAATGCGGAAGGTACAAAAGTTATTAGTGAACCTGTATTGGTTTTTGATGGCAATGATGGTGTAAATCATACTATAGAGGGACCTAAGTTTTATAAACGCAACGGATATTATTACATCCTGGCACCAGCCGGAGGGGTGGTGACGGGTTGGCAATTGGCACTTCGCTCTCGCAATGTGTATGGCCCATACGAGTCAAAAATTGTTATGGCCCAAGGAGATACGGACATAAATGGCCCTCATCAGGGGGGATGGGTGGAAACCTGTACAGGCGAGTCTTGGTTTATCAATTTTCAAGATAAAGCCATGTATGGCAGAGTCTTGCACTTGAATCCTGTGAAGTGGGAAAATGATTGGCCCGTAATTGGAGAGGACAAGGACGGTGATGGATGCGGCGAACCTGTAAAACGCTATAAAAAACCGGATGTAGGCAGGATTTATCCTATAGAGACACCGATTGAGAGTGATGAATTCAACACAAGGCAATTGGGCTTGCAATGGGAATGGCATGCCAATTATCAGGATACGTTTGGCTTTACCTCTGATTTGGGTTACATTCGTATATATGGACATATTTTGTCCAAGGATTTTGTAAATTTTTGGGAGGTGCCGAATCTCTTGTTACAAAAATTCCCTGCCGAAGAATTTACGGCGACTGCCGAACTGAAAGTTTCTGCGAAAGCGGACGGACAGCAGTCCGGACTGATAGTGATGGGGTGGGATTATGGCTATCTGGGTGTAGTAAAAGAAGGTGATAAGTTTATATTGAATCA
>ENA-OQJR01000518-OQJR01000518.1-human-gut-metagenome-genome-assembly--contig:-NODE-518-length-12272-cov-3.675916_pt1 | contig 12272 bp, 8 predicted proteins | sample MGYA00242614_ERZ504781 | MGnify/ENA primary metagenome ERZ504781 (study PRJEB26092, sample SAMD00036365) | human gut metagenome | host: Homo sapiens | study: EMG produced TPA metagenomics assembly of...
TGGCGATCGCACAATCGGCGGCCGACCATATCGTGCAGGCGATTGCCAATGAGGAAGTGGCCGCGGCTAACGCTTCACGCAAGAACATCCCCAAGCCGTTCGAACCGAACGTGCTTATTCCCATGACACTGGTGCCAGGCGATACCACGCGTTGATACTGTGCGTCTTCATGCGTGTGCCCGGTGTGGATCGCATCGATTTCAGCGGCGTCCACAACCGGCGAACGCCCGTCGATAGTCGTGCTCATCATTCGACTTGTGCACATGTGTCCGATTCTGCCGAATCGGACGTCTGAGTTCCGAAAAATGTGTTCTGTGTGTCCGATTCTGGAGAATCGGTCATGTGTGATGTGAATTGGGATGTTTGGATGTCCGTTTCTGCAGAATCATCTTTGCTCTGTACTCGTTGATTCGCAAATACGGCGCATGGCTCGTCATACCGGCCATGCTCGGCGGCGCGGCCTTCCTGGCGGACTCGGTGCTGACGCCGGCCGTGTCGATCTCGTCCGCCGTCGAAGGCCTGAAGACGCTGCCGGCGTTGGAGCATCTGTTCACCGAGAACAAGGATCTGACGATGATGATCACCGCGGTGATCATCGTGATCCTGTTCGCCGTGCAGTCGCGCGGCACCGAATCGATCGGCAAGGTCTTCGGCTCGGTGGTGATGGTCTGGTTCGCGTTCCTGGCGATCGTCGGCGTGGTAGCCATCGGCAACGACTGGTCCGTGCTCGCCGCACTCAACCCGTACTACGGCATCAAGTTCCTGTTCAGTCCGAATAACGCCACCGGTCTGGCGCTGATGGGCACCGTGTTCCTTTCGACCACCGGCGCCGAGGCGCTGTACTCGGATATGGGCCACGTGGGCCGCGGCAACATCTACTTCACCTGGCCGTTCATCAAGGTGGCGCTGGTGCTCAACTACTTCGGCCAGGGCGCGTGGATGCTGCGCAACCAGAACAACCCCGAACTGGCCGACGCCGAGGGGATCAACCCGTTCTTCCAGATGATGGATCCGAACGTGCGCTATGTGGCCGTCGTGCTGTCGGTCACCGCCGGCATCATCGCCTCCCAGGCGCTGATTACGGGCGCGTTCACCATGGTCTCCGAGGCCACCGGCCTCAACTGGATGCCGCATCTGCAGGTCTGTTACCCTGCCCGTACCCGCGGCCAGCTGTACATTCCGGTCGTCAACGTGGTGCTGTGCGTGGCCACGCTGGCCGTGCTGCTGCTGTTCCGCGATTCGGAACATATCTCGGCGGCCTACGGCTTGGCACTGACCATCACGATGATCACCACCACGATCCTGCTGGGCATCTACCTGTGGCACCGCAGCAACAAGTTCGGCGCCGTTGTGTTCACCATCGTGTTCCTGGCGATCCAGGTCCTGTTCTTCGCCGCCTCGATGGCCAAGTTCCTGCACGGCGGCTGGTTCACGCTGCTGCTCACGCTGGCGATCCTCATGATCATGTACACGTGGAACGAGGGCACCAAGCTGGAGCGCTCGCAGCGTCGGCACATGATGCCGAAGGACTTCCTCCCCGCGCTGGACAAGCTGCACGGCGATAGCCGCATCCACCGGTTCGCGGACAACATCGTCTACCTGACCAGCGATCCGGACCTGAAGCGTCTCGATACGGACATCTTCTTCTCCATCTTCGCCGACCACCCCAAGCGCGCCCGCGCATGGTGGGCGGTGGCCGTCGAGACCACCGACGAGCCGTTCACCCGTGAGTATTCGGTCGAGAGCTTCGGTACCGACTACCTGTTCCGTGTGCGCATCCGCCTCGGCTTCAAGGTCTCGCAGTCCATCCCGGCCTACCTGCATCAGATCATGCACGATCTGGAGAAGACCGGCGAGCTGCCGAACCAGCAGTCGATCTACCCGAAGCTTGACGCCGATCCCGGCATCGGCACCATCCGCTACGTGGTGATCCACAAGGCGCTGATGCCCGAGTCGAAGGTCTCCGGCCGTGGCGCCCTCTCGCTGCAGATCAAGTACGCGATCCGCCGCGTGGCCGGTTCCCCGGTCAAGTGGTTCGGCCTGGCGCCGTACAACCCGCTGGTCGAGGTGCAGCCGCTGTTCGTGTCCACGCGCCGCCCGCCGCGCCTGACCCGCGTGGCCAGCCAGGCGCCCAAGCGCGAGGGCTGAGCCGGCAGGCCGAACAGCCGGTGCGAGCCGGGTGGCCTAATGGCATGTCAGGGGGCCGCGAACCGTCATCGTACGGTTCGCGGCCTTTGCATATGCGAATGATGCAGAGTGGGCGGTACTGCTTGTGAATGTAGCGGGTGGACGGGTGACGTGGTTGATGCCTTTTGCCGTATGTTCACGGTGGCTATGCGTCGGATGGGACTGTAATTCGACTTCTTGGGATCTTTTTTGCTGCAGTGGTGCGCCAAAAGGTCTCAGCCGTCTCTGCGCCACGCCTTCCGGCAGTCAGTACAAGGTTGTACTACACTGGTGGCTGTCACACGGATGTCCCCGGTCGCCCGCGCCTCCGCGGTACATCGTTGTATGGATACGTGTCACGTATGCAGAGTGCATGCAGATATGTAGAAAGGAATCCCATGCCCCAGCAGGACCATCTGACCGCACGTCTCGTCGTCGATGACGATTTTGAGGTCGCTCCGGTCAACAATCGTCTGTTCGGTTCGTTCGTCGAGCACCTTGGCCGTTGCGTGTACACCGGCATCTACGAGCCCGACCACCCGACCGCCGACGAGCACGGCTTCCGCAAGGACGTCATCGACCTGGTCAAGGAACTCGGCGCCACCACCATCCGCTACCCGGGCGGCAACTTCGTGTCCGGCTACCGCTGGGAGGACGGCATCGGCCCCAAGCAGGAACGTCCCCGTCGACTCGATCTGGCCTGGCATTCCACCGAAACCAACGAATTCGGCCTGCACGAGATGGCCGAATGGCTTGAGGCCACCGGCGGCAACGAGCTGATGGAGGCCGTCAACCTGGGCACGCGCGGCCTGCAGGAGGCCCTGGACCTGCTGGAGTACGCGAACGTGCCCGGCGGCACCGAGCTGTCGGAACGTCGCCGCGCCAACGGCGCCGACAAGCCGTTCGATATCCGCATGTGGTGCCTGGGCAACGAGATGGACGGCCCGTGGCAGCTCGGCCACAAGTCCGCCGAGGACTACGGCATGCTCGCCGCCTCCGTGGCCGCCGGCATGCGCCAGATCGATCCGGACGTGGAACTGGTGGTGTGCGGCTCCTCCGCCCATGGCATGCCGACCTTCGGCAAGTGGGAGCAGACCGTTCTTGAGAAGACCTACGAGAACGTGAACTTCGTCTCCTGCCACGCCTACTACCAGCCGTTCTTCAAGGAGGACGGCACGCGCGACATGGCCAGCTTCCTGGCCTCCGGCGTGGATATGGACGGCTTCATCAAGGACGTGGCCGCCACCATCGACGCCACCAAGGCCCATCTGAAGAGCGCGCACGACGTGTACATCTCGTTCGATGAATGGAATGTCTGGTACCAGGGTGAGGAGCCGAGCAAGACCCCCGAGGGCATCGGCAACTGGCCGGTGGCCCCGCGTCTGCTGGAGGACATCTACACCGCCGCCGACGCCGTGGTGTTCGGCGATCTGATGATCACGCTGCTCAAGAACGCCGACCGCGTGCGCGCCGCCAGCCTGGCGCAGCTGGTCAATGTCATCGCCCCGATCATGACGGAGCCGGGCGGCCCGGCCTGGCGCCAGACCACGTTCCACCCGTTCTCCGTGACCGCGCGCCTGGCCAAGGGCGGCACCGTGCTGGAGCCGAAGCTGTCCGCCGGCACCGTGGATACGCCGCGCTATGGCGAGGTCGACGGCGTGAACGCCGTGGCCGTGCGCTGCGCCGACGGCTCGCTCGCCGTGTTTGCGGTGAACCGTTCGCTCGAGGCGACCGCCGAGTTCGAGATCAGGCTGCAGGACGGCGCGCAGCCGGCATCCGTCGAGGCGCAGACGCTGCACGACGACGATCTGTTCGCCGCGAATACGCTCTACGACCAGAACCGTGTGACCCCGCACGCCAACGGGTCGGCCATGTACGATGCCGAGTCCGGCGTGGTCCGCGTCTCCCTGCCGCCGGTGAGTTGGACCGCCCTGCACATCAAGTGACGCGATGGGCCGCGCGGTCCGTTCCGGAGAAGGACGGATCGCACGGCCCTTGCTTCCCGGGCCGGGCGGAAGGGACCGGACCGGCCGGGGAAAACGCGTTATGCTGGAATCAGACGGGCGTTCCGCCTGAACCGTGCGGAACATGCCCGATGGTGCGACGAGAGGGGTGCTGTGGCGAAACGGGTGACCATCACCGACGTGGCGCGCGAGACGGGCGTCTCCATCAAAACGGTGTCGAATGTGCTGAACAACACCGGCAGTATGCGCCCGGAGACGCGCCAGCGTGTCCAGGATGCCATCGAACGCCTCGGATACCGCGTTAACGTGTCCGCCCGCGCCATGAAAACCGGCGGCACGAAGCTCATCGGACTGGCCATCACCGATTTCTGCCAGCCGTTCATGCCCTATCTCGCCGACAGCATCGTGGCGGCGGCACGTTCCCGCGGGTACGCGGTGATCACCGATACCTACAACAGCGCCGGCGGCTTGGCGCAGGCGATCCCGGAGACGAAGAAGCTGGCCGCGGACGGCTGGATTTTCTTCATGGGCTCGCCGATCACGGATCGCACGATACTGCACCAGCCGTATCCGTTGGTGATTGTGGGCGATTACGATACGCAGGGACTGGCCGATTGGGTCACGATGCCGAACGTGGAGGCCGTACGCACCGCGGTGGGGGCGCTGCTGGATTCGGGATGCCGTAGGATCGCGTTGATCGGCGGCACCGCGGAGAACGCATGCCCGGATGCCGACCGCGAGTCGCGGCCCGAAACCACCAGCACGATGCGTACCCGCGGCTATGTGTTGGCCCATGAGGAGCGTGGCCTGCAGGTCGATTGGCGGCTGGTCCGTAACGCGGATTGGGTGCAGTCCGGCGGCCGCGATGCGGTGGCGGGGCTGTTGGACGATCCGGATGCGCCGCGTCCGGATGCGGTCATGTGCCTGAACGACGCGCTCGCCATCGGGGTGATTCATGAGCTGCAGCGGCGCGGCGTGCGCGTGCCGCAGGATATGCAGGTCATTGGGTTCGACAACGTGCCGGATGCCGAGTACTGCATGCCCGGATTGACGACGATCGACCCGCATGTGGATGATTACGCGCGACATGCCGTGGATATGCTGATCGCGCGCATCGAGGGGTCGGCGGATCCGTTCCGCACGTATGTGACCTCCTACGATCTGGTGCGTCGTGCCTCGACGTGTTGACGGCCCGGCGTTCGCCTGGACATGGGTCTGTGACGGGCTGCTGTCGCCTCTCCCGTGGCGTATTCCGGGAGAGGCGACATGCGGGCTAGGATCGGAGCAGCACCTCCGTCAGCGCTTGACGGACGGCGCTCGGCATATGCGAATCGGAGCAATCTTCCATGTCCGGCCCGCTGACGTGCTCGAGTGAATCCATCGTGGCCAATGCGTCGATGCCGTTCTCCGCTATGGCGGCATAAGCCTGTTCCTTGGTCAGATATCGCATTTCGGCATGCCGAAGGATGTCGAAGACGTCTTCCATGCGGGGATCGGGGGCCATCGTCGTGTCGCCGATGGTGACACGTATCTCGCTGCGGGTGGATACGTCGGCGACCGTTACCTGCAATGTGAGGGTTTCGGCATCATACCGGCGATCCGAATCGACGGATGCGCCGTCGGCCTGTACGGATATGTCGCTGTCGGTAATGCCTCGGAACAGGAAATCCCATGTTCTCCGGGCCGGCAGAGCGTGAACGTCTCCCTGGGCTGGCGATACCGTGAGTGCGGATGTGGCGCCGTCCTTGCGCCATCGATAGGTGATCGCGGTGGTCGCCGGGGTGATCTGCCGAGAGTAATGTCCCGAATCCTCCATCAGCGTGAAGTCGCCGTCCGCTCCGGGGAAGACGATGATCTCCAGATGCTGCGGGTTGTCGACGGAGTTGATGGAATCCCCCTCGGACAGGGGCTGCATCGGCACGATGCCGCCGGCCTTCGCGAACACGGGAATTCCGTCGAGCGGACGCCAGACGGTCATGCGCCGTCCGTTGGGCGAAGACGCGCTATACCGGCGCCCGGTGAAGAAGTCGAACCAGTCGCCCTGCGGCAGCCATACGTCGGCCTTGCCCCGTCGGGAGGATTTATCCATCGGTTCCGTGATGGGCGCGGCCAGCAGTTCGGTGCCGAACATGTATTCGTTGGGAACGTGGTATGCGGCGTCGATGTCGGGCGATCCCCAATACATGGGCTCCACCAGGGGAAGGCCTGTCCGGGATGCGCGCCAGTTCATGGTGTGGAGGTACGGAATCATGCGATGGCGCAGGCGGAGCGCATCGTCCATGATCGCACGGAGGGGGTGCGGATGTTTTTTTGGACGGTCAGGCGGCCAGTCCAAGACTTCTGCGGTATTGCACGGGGCTCATCCAGTCCAGTGACTTCTTGATCCTGGTTTCATTGTAGTGGGTCAGGTAGGCGGCCAGGCGTTCGCGGAACTCCTCGTAGCCCACGCCACTCCAGTCCCGCCCGTAGAAGAACTCGTTCTTGAGCCTGCCGAAGAACCCCTCGGCGGCCGCGTTGTCCGGGCTGCATCCCTTGGCGCTCATCGACCGGATCAGCCCGTGCTCCTCGCAGATGCGGATCCATTCGTCCCACCGGTAGTGGCAGCCGCGGTCACTGTTAAACCGATGTCGGTTTAATTCCGATTAAGCCGGTTTTGTTGTTAAGCCGGGGAACGGTTCGGGGTCTTGGTGGCTGGCCGTGTCCCATGTGGTTTCCCGGCTTAACGTTCCGGGTTATTTGAGGGTGTGTAGTTGTCGGAGTCGTTGCTCGCTGAGCCATGTCTCCTTGGAGGGGTCGGGGCCGGGGTTGGCCGCATCGACGGCTTTGCGCATCATGTCGAGGGTCGCGAACGCGTAGAACGCGCTGGTTGTGCTCATGCTTTCGTGGCCGAGCAGTTGCATGATGAGCGGTAGCGGCACGCCCTGTTGGTAGAGGTCCATGGCGCGGGTCCGGCGGATCAGGTGGCAGTGGACGCGTTCGGGCATGGACGGGCACGTCCCGCGGCGTGCTCTGGCCGCCGCGGTTTTGAGGATCTCGTCGATCCGGTCCACGGAGAGCGGCTGGATGGCGCCGTTCCTCGTCGAGTGGAACAACGGCCTGTCGCCGTCGCGCATGGACGGTCCGGGATGGAATTCCTCGAGGTAGGCGGCCAGGTGGGTTCGTGTCCTTTCTCCCAGGGGCACGACCCGGCTCTTGCCGCGTTTGCCGGTGAGCGTGACCCTGGCCGGCTTATCCATACCCACGTCCGCGATGGTCAGTGCGGCGAGTTCGCCGATCCTGGCGGCGGTGTCGTACATGAGGATCAGGAGCATGCGGTTCCTGCGCGATTTGGCGTCGCCGGTGCCCCATGCGGTCAGCAACGCTTTGGTGTGCTCCTCCCCGAGGTGGTCGACGGGTTTGCGCGCGGGTGGTTTGACACGTATGCCGGCCGCGTCGTTGCCCAGCGCGGTCAATGCCGGGTGTTCGAGGCCCGCGTGGTCGAGGAACACGCGCATCGTCGTCATCCTCAGCATGATGGTGCGGTCCGAGTACCCGCGCTCGGTCCGCATCCATTCGACCCACCGGCCCAGGCGCGCCCGGTCGAAATGCCCGAAACCGATGTGGCTGCGCTGCGTGCCTTCCGTGGTTTCGAGCCATCGGACGTAGGATTCCAGGCCGATGCGGTACGCCTCGACGGTCTTCGGCGAGCTGCCCCGCACCTTGGGCAGCCAGTGGTGCAGCCAGTCGCGCGCGACTCGCCAGAAGTCCGGTTCACCGGAGCTGGCGGCCGTTTTCCTTGCCTTGCTCATGGTTCCTCCGTTTCCGGGACCACGCGTTCGGCGTCGGCGACGAGGTCCGCGTATCCGTCCATGAAATCGGGGCTGGCGTGCACGTAGTAGAGGGTGCTGTCGATGCCGGCGTGTCCCATGTAGGCCGCCAGATAGGGCAGCATCGCCATCACGTCCACGCCGTCGCGAGTCCACCGCTCGATGTTCGCGAACGCGAACCGGTGCCGGAAATCATAGGGCCTGGGCCGTTTGCCGGCTTGTGGCCACTCGAGCCCGGCCCGCGTCCAGACGCGGCGGAACACCACGCCGGGCATGCCCGGGGAGACCGGATTGCCGGTGGAGGTGACGAAGAACGCGGGACGGTCGTCTCCGAAGCGTTCGCGGGACCGTTGGTCGCATTCCAGCAGTTCGGCGGCGACCTCGTCGCCCACGGGCAGCCTGCGGCTGCGACCGGCCTTGGAATCGACCACGTCGATGGAACGGGCCTTGTGGTCGACGTGCCCGACGGCGAGTCTCCTGACCTCTCGGGTGCGCAGCCCGCAGCAGGCCATGAGCATGAAGAACGCGCGAGACTGCCACGCCCACGGCGACGGAGACTCCAACGTTCCCGCGGCCCGCAGGAACAGGGCGGCCTCGCGGTCCGTCAGCAGGTACGGCGTCGGACGCGGGGATCCGGCCTTCCACTGGTCGGAGAGCACGTACGCGTCGGGATCGTGGGCCAGTCGCATCCACCTGCCGAAGTCCCTGATGTACGAGAACCACGAGCGGCAACCCCCGGGATTCGCGTCGATCCTATGGGCGATCCATCGCTCCACGACGCCCCGCTCCAGACGCACGGCCCCGTGTTCGAGGCAATGCCGGTCGAACGAGCGCAGGACCCGGACGCGGGTGGCGCCATGCCTGCCCATGGACGCCTTGAAGCGGATGTACTCCTCCAATTCGCCGGCGAGCGGGCCGACGAATCCGTGTTCCGTGGGTCTCATGACGATCCGCCTTCCGGCACGGGCAGCACGCACGCGAGCATTCCCCCGCGGTGCGTGGCCATGTAGACGCGTGTGGAATCGGGGTCGGCGTGGCCAAGCACCGCGCTGATCGTCGGCAACGGCGTGGCCGCCTCCAGCATCCTCGTCGCCGCGTTGCGCCGCACAGCCTGGAACCGCCCGGCGTCCGAGCCCGGCGTGCCGCATGACACGGCTGACTCGCCTCGTACACCGATGAATGACCCCGAAGCGCGACATGGGGCGCCTTGTACCGCACGAACACACGGTCGTCGTCGGTGGCGGGCCTTTCGTCCAACAGCCAGGACGCCAGCCTCGCGGCCAGCGGTCCCGTCATCGGCACGGTCAACGGATTGCCCGTCTTTCGCTGCACCAGACCTATGCTCATGGAATCCCAATCCACGTCGGCGATCCTCAGACCGATCACATCGCATGCCCTCAGCCCGCACGTCAGCGACAGCAGGGTGATCGCCGCGTCCCTCGACGGCACCGACCGCGAGGCGCACGCCTCCAGCAAGCGGCGGTGCTCGTCGTCGGGCAACGTTCCCGCGATCGCGTGGGTCCTGCGTATGCCGGCCAGGCCGATCGCGTCCGCCAGGTCATCCCGCCCGAGCCATCTGAACAACGGGCGCAGGTCCGACGCGGCGTGCCGCATCGACGACTCCGACCAGCGTGAACGCAGCCCGGCCAGGAACCCCAGCACATGCGAGCCATCCGAACCGTCCAACGACACGACCCCATGAGATTCCAGCCACGTGAGGAACAAGCCCGCCATCCGACGGTAATGCCCCACCGTCGCCGAAGCCAGTCCCGAACCGGCGAGATACGCCTCCCAACGCTCCATGACCACGGCCAAACCCGGAACCACCGGCTCCGCAAGCCTGCTCCTGCGCCACTTGCCCAGGTCCACCGAACCGGACCGCAGATACGAGTCGCACAAACGCGCCAGCCTGCCGTAATCGAACCACCGCTGCCTGCTGAAACCGCCCGTCCGCTCACTGAAGGTCGACGCGGCGAACCCCGCGCCCAACCCACGCGTGTACACCGCATCCGGGCCTCCGGCGTACCGTTCCAACGCCCTGATGGACTTGCGGTACTGGCCTATGGTGGATTCCATATAACCGGCCCCGTAAAGCGCGCGGACCACCTCGCCCGCGACATGGCCAACCGTCGTCTCACCCATGGCAAACTCCTTCGTTCGAATCAAATGGGACAAGACGAACATAACCCGGAACGTTAAGCCGGGAAACCACATGGGACACGGCCAGCCACCAAGACCCCGAACCGTTCCCCGGCTTAACAACAAAACCGGCTTAATCACTGTTAAACCGATGTCGGTTTAATTCCGACCATGGCGCGCAGTACATCAGCCTCGTGTACACCACCAGGATCGGGGAATTCGGCATGCTTCCCTCGACCGGCACGGTCGGCGACTCGTACGACAACGCCATGGCCGAGAGCGCCGACGGCGCGTACAAGACCGAGCTCGTCTGGCGACGCAAGCCCTTCCAGGATTCGAGGGACCTGGAATCGGCGACGTTCCGGTGGGTCTCGTGGCGGGGACTCGAAGCGTCTGCACCAGTCCTTGGGCTACAGGACACCGGAACGGACCGAAACCGAGTATTATGCAAACCAAGCGGCGCAAGCCGCCCCACTATAAGGGCGGAACAAAAATCAGGCCATATCAAATCGACACCGCCCACGGCCAGATGCGGTGCCTTCTGCGTGGAATACTTGCTGCGTGACCTGCCCTATGAACGCTCATACTAACTCCCAAAACTAATCTTATTGACTTGTAACCTCTTGCAATAACTAACCGCCTATTATGCCCCGGTCTTGTGCACAAAGCGTGTTCGCCCCCGCTTCTGCACATATTCCGAACCGACTGGACCACCCCTGGGTATAGCGTATTGGGGTGCTTTGAGAGGCTGCTCGGCCAAGCACGCGAAGACGACGGTCGCCGAATACATCGAATACGCATTGATATGCGAGGCGCATATATCACTGAACAGATGCGCCACCGACACCGCCAAGGCAACAGGCCGGGCAACAGAAGTGGGGTAGTGCGTGACTGGAGCTCAGGGAATCAAGAATCGTCGCGGCGAATTGCAGCGGGTACTGAGCCGTGAGGAATCATACGTGGACGGTAAACTGAGCCGCGCGGCATTTATTTCCATCGCAATCCTGACCTTTATTACCTTTGTCGGCAACTTCACGCAGCTGCAGCTGAGTTCCGCGCTGCCGATTATCGTTTCCGAATTCCACATCTCCGTAACCACCGGGCAGTGGCTCACCTCCGTGTTCCAGCTGGTCATGGGCGTCATGGTGCCGCTGACCGCGTTCCTGACCCGTCGTTTCTCCACCCGCCAGATTGTAATCTGCTCGATGGCGGTGTTCACGGTCGGCTCCCTGCTGGCATGGTTGGGGCCAAACTTCGTATGGGTGCTGGTCGGGCGCGTGCTCGAAGCTGCCGGCACAGGCGTGATGTGGCCGGTGCTGCAGATCACGGTGTTTTCCATCTACCCGCTGTCTCGCCGCGGGTTTGCCATGGGCACGGTGGGCATGGCCATGAGCGTGGCGCCAGCCATCGGCCCCACCTTGGGCGGCTGGCAGACCGATGCCAACGGCTGGCGCTCGATCTTCCTGACCATGACCATCATTGGCGTAATCTCGCTGCTGGCAGCCATGTTCGGACTGCATAATTTCGGTTCACACGACCCTTCGGCCCGCGCGGACTTCTTCTCGGTGTGCCTGTCGGTGATCGGCTTTGGTGGGCTGATGTTCGGCTTCACCAATTCGGAGACCTATGGATTCGCAGCACCGGTCACGTGGGGGCCGATGGTTGTGGGACTGGTCGGCATCGTGTGGTTTGTGATGCGCAACCTGCGCGCTGGCAAGCGGTATCGCGAGGCCGTAGCCAAGGACGAGTCGGCACTCCCCCAGCCGCCGCTGCTGGACTTGGAAGTGCTGAAGAACCGTTCGTTCACCGTCGGCACCATTACCGCGTCGCTGGCATTTTTCGCCTTCAGTTCGATTCTGGTCATCATGCCGCTCTACATCCAGACCGACCGTGGGTATTCTGCCACGATGAGTGGTCTGATCATGTTGCCGGGCGCTATCGGCCAGTGCGTCTCCCAGTTCTTCGGCGGCCGTGCGATGGATCGATTCGGCGCACGACCCGTGGCTTTGTTCGGTTCGATTGTGTTGACCCTTGGCACCTTGGGCATGTCGCTGGTGGCGATGGATACGTGGATCTGGTGGGTGTCAATCTGCCAGTTCATCCGTCAGATCGGCATGGGTTTCCTGCTGATGCCGATTACCACGTGGTCCCTGAATTGCCTGAACGGCCGTAGCGAAGTGTCCGCGGATCATCGGGT